>LSQX01066493.1_pt1 | contig 11532 bp, 9 predicted proteins | sample 654561 | NCBI WGS metagenome assembly LSQX01 (sample SAMN04489861, study PRJNA283612) | anaerobic digester metagenome | isolation source: 4 biogas reactors fed with cattle manure at either 37C or 55C with and... | place: Denmark: Kongens Lyngby | collected 2014 | reverse complement strand
CGACAATACACTAATCGCAATAAGTGAAAAGAGAGCATTCTTGAGGGACAACCGTGGCATCATTCGCATTCTGAAAGAAGGCGATTGGGTTCTCTGGGGCCGCTTGTATAAGATAGACAGCCGCGAACAGATGGCTGTGTTCAAAATAAACAAATACGGTTTCGAAGAAAACCAAATTCTGCAATTGAATAAAGAAGACTGAGGCCATGATGCATAAATTAATTACTACCCTGGTTTGCCTGAGCCTGTTTGCCGGCGGATGGCTTTTTGCCCAAAACAACCTGCAGTATGAAACAGAAAAAGTAAGCATGAGTGAACAGACGCACATCAATAACGCTGTGCGCATATTGGAACACTTTAGCTTGGAAGAAGATGGCAAGAAACTCATCAACCTCTCCAGCTACAACAGCAGCATCAATATCCCCATCAAAGAGATGCAGTGGAGAAAAGCACTGGAACTGATCGCCTTGCAAAACAAACTGCTGCTGGAAGAAGGCGTTGGCTATCTGGCTCTCAAAGATACTGATGAATCCATAGTGGAAGCAGCTCAAGAGATGGAAGATCTGGATCCTGAAACCAAGCAATTGGTGGAAGAAGCTCTCACCAAGCAAGTCCGCATCAAAGCCGTGGCCATGCTCGCGGATAGAAGCTATCTGAAAAACCTGGGAATCGATTGGTCCAGCGTCTTCAACGGCAAGGTGAGCGTGAATGCAGGTTTTGCCGGTGCATCACAATTAACCTCTCCGCTTACTTTGAGTGGCTCCGGCACTGCAGATGTCGGAAACTACAGCGTAGATATAAACACCTTGATCCGCACCATTGAAACAAATCAAAAAGGCAGTATCCTTGCCGAACCCAGCATTCTGGTCAGCAGCGGCAAGACCGGTCGCATCCAGGTTGGTCAGGATATCTCGATCAAAACCGCTGATGAAGCCGGTAACACACTGGATACATTCTTTTCCACCGGTATCATCATGGATGTAAGCCCGGTAGTGGTAGATGTGAATGGCGAAGACCTGATCATGATGAAGCTCTCCATCGAGCGCTCCAGCGGGCAACCTTCCGAAGTTTCCACCGTCATCACCAAAAGCACTTCCGCTACAGAGCTGATCATGTACGACAACGAAGAAACCGTGATAGCCGGGCTCTTTGACACCGACGAAATCACTGTGCGCAGCGGTATCCCCATCTTGAAGGATTTGCCCTGGTGGGTGTTTGGTATTCGCTATCTCACCGGCTACAATTCGGTGGAACGCAAAGAACGTGAACTGATTATCACCATCAATGCAGAGATCGTGGATTCCGCCCTCGAACGCTTATTGCAGAGCAGAAATACAAAAACAGAAGAAAAGCGGTAAGATACATCTGAGGGCATAATGCGCATATCTTCAAGGCTACTGATACTGTTTGTGGTTATAGCAATAGTGTTTGTAGCGTTCTTCTATCTGTTCTATCACATCAAGCGTGAAGAGATGCGCTTGTATCAAGAAAGTGATCACAATCAACGTAAATATACCCTGGACACTATACTGGTAATCAAAGCCGACGAGCAAAAGCTGATGGGAGAATCATTCTCGATTTCGGACGCTTTGTATAACTACATATTTGAGCGCGATCCCCGGTGGGCAAGGAACAATCTGGAACCCGTCAATACGGTCTTCGGCTATCCTCTACTGCAATTGTACGACGCCCAAGGACAAAAGATATACAGCAACACCATGGAGACAAACCCCGGATTTGCCGAATACACCCTGGAAAGTACAATTACGGATACCCTGAGTAAAGGCGGAGTAATAGGTTTCTATGACATCTTTCATCAATACACGCTTTACTGTACTGTTGCATCCATCCATCCCGGATACGATCCCCTGCGCGAAAGCAAGCCTGCGGGTTATTTCTTGATTGCCAAAGTATTCGATTATCCATATCTGAGGGATCTATCCTCCGAATTGAACTACGACATCAGCATATCCCGGCAGAATCCCGGTGATGAAAGCATGGGGGAGGGCTACGATACACGCATCAATAAAGCCTTGAAGAACTATAACAATGACACCGTGGCCTGGCTTAGTTTCGACAGCTCCAATCCCTTTTTACAACGACTGCGCAGCTTGGGTAATCTCATCCTGTTCGGTACCATCGGCTTCATATTCGTATTTCTTTTAATGCAGTTTTTCCTGATCCAACAATGGATCAGTCAACCCATGAGCCTCATATCTCAGAGCCTGAAAGATAATGATCCCAGTAGTATACATGAACTCAGCAACAAGAACAATGAATTTGCCGATGTGGCGAACTTGATCGAACGTTTCTTTGCTCAAAAGGAAGAACTGATCAAGGAGATAGAAGAGCGCGCGCGAACTGAAGCACTTTTGCGGGAGGTCGAAGAACAGACTAGGAAGATTATCTTTACCATACCTGAATCTGTGGTAGTAACCGATCTGGACGGGCACATCCTCAGTGTCAATGATGAAAGCCTGAAGATATACAAATTTGACAGTGAAGCGGAAATCATCAAACGCAGTCTCAAGCTCGAGGACTTGGTCATCAGCTCGGATCGTCAGCATCTCAAACGCATGTTTCAGGATCTTTACAAAGGTATCTATGTGAAAAACCAGGAGCTTTGCTTCCGCGATTCGATGGGAGAGAGTATCCCTTGTCTCTTAAGCGCTTCGGTGATCTTGAATGACGACAATAAACCCGGTAAACTGGTGTTTGTTACTCGCGATCTCACCGATATCAAAAGCTTGGAAACCCAATTGCGGCAATCGCAAAAGATGGAATCCATCGGCACCATGGCGGGTGGCATAGCTCACGATTTTAATAACATCATTACCATCATCGCCGGCTATATCGCATTGTCCACCGGTAAGATAGAGACCTGTGTGGAAGCCCAGAATGATCTGGATGAAGCCCTGAAGGCCTGTTTACGAGCGAAAAGCCTGATCGGAAAAATACTCACTTTCACTCGCAAGGGTGAGCCGGATGTAGGCGAAGTGGTGCTTGCCGATATCATCGATGATTCTTTGCCCATGATTCGTGCCATCATCCCCGTAAAAGTCTCTATCGATACCGATATACGAAGCCGGAGTTTTGCCCGGGTGGACGAAACTGAAATGCAGCAGGTCTTGCTGAATCTGGCTACAAATGCTGTACATGCCATGCAACCTGATGGAGGCTCTTTATTCATCAGCCTGGAAGAGATCAGCGGATTTGAGATTTTGGGAATCGATCCCAAAGTGCAGATCGAAAGTCCCTATCTGCATCTGGAAGTGCGCGATACCGGTAGCGGTATAGCTCCGGAACTGATCTCACGCATCTTCGATCCCTATTTCAGCACCAAAGCATCCAGTGAGGGAACCGGACTGGGACTGTCTATAGTTCATGGAATTGTAAGCGGTTACCGGGGATTTATAAATGTACACAGCATAGTTGGAGAAGGCAGCAGTTTCCACATCTACCTGCCAGCTATAGACGCTGCAAAAGTGAAGAAAAAAATACGCAGCACAAAGGATTACCCCTTCATACCCGCCAGAGTCCTGATCGTGGACGATGAACCGTCTCTGATCGATATCTTTTCCCAATCGCTTCAAGCTGCCGGGTATGAAACTCAATCTTTCACGGATTCCCGGCTTGCTCTACAGGCATATATCAGTGCAGAGACTCCATTTGACCTCATCATTGCCGATATCAATATGCCGGGGATGGATGGTATAAAGCTGGCCACAGAAGCTTTGGCCTTGCGTAAAGTACCGGTAATTCTCTACACGGGATTTTTGGATCCTGCCCAGCAGCACAAAATCGAAGCTTTGAAGCACAAGATTATCCTGAACAAACCGATCATGCCGGACGAAATGATTAAATCCGTAAGACGTTCCATGCATGAGTTTTACACCGGGAAAGATATGGCTGATGGTCGGAAAGTGGATAAATAGTTACACTCTAGCCCGAGCTTTGGAAAAGAAAACTCTTTACACGATGTTCGCTTTGCCAAAAAGTGCCTTCAAAGCATAAACGATTATTAAAACAATAGAATATATCCCAAAGAGGTTACGAATGACCAAGATTCTTGTGATTGAGGACGAAGACAGTTTCCGCAGAGTGCTGGTACAAATGCTTGGCAAAGCCGGCTACGACGTCCGTCAAGCCGGGGACGGAAATCAAGCTTTGGAGGTTTGCGCGCAGTTTTGTCCGGATTTGGTGCTTACAGACATCATCATGCCGGATAAGGAAGGTTTGGAAACCATCCAGGAACTGTTGGAACTGAGCTCCACGATAAAGATAATTGCAATGAGCGGGGGAGGGAAATTTGGTCCGGACAGCTATCTGCCCCTGGCAGAAAAACTTGGCGCCAAAGCTACTTTACAAAAACCCTTTATGAGAGAGGAAATGCTATCAACCATAGCAAAAGTTTTGGCCGAAGATTAGCCTAAGAGCTTGATTGCCTTACGAAGCCCTTTCTGTCTGTTTTGAACGCTGAAGCGCGCACGAATATCTTGCGCTATTGCTTCTCTATCCACATCTTTAGTCATCAATTCTCTCAAGCCCTCAATGAGCGCTGTGGACTTGCGTTCGCCGATGATCTTGCCATTATCCCCGATGATATAGGGAATGCCTGCAACATTTGAACCCAATGCCTTGCAGCCATACATCATTGCTTCTATCAAAGCATTGGGCATGCCTTCCGAGATGGAAGCCTGCACATAGATATCACTCTCGTTCATCAAGTCCAACACTTCTTTGTGAGTCAATTTGGGGTGGATTTTCAGGTTTGGCATAGCAGATAGCGCATGCCTCTGCTCCAGAGTATCCCACCATTTTTTATCGATGCCCACTATCATAAACTGCCAGCCCGGAAATGCCTTAACCGCATGTAACAGCATGTCGTAACCCTTGTTGTAAAAATCTTCCGGGCGCGCTGTGCCGCCCACACTGAGAATCTGCTGCTTCCGCTTAAGATTGATGACTGTGGGAGCATCATCTGTGATACTGTTATATACTGTTACGGCCGGTGTCTTTAGCCGGGGGATCAGCTTGAACACACCTTCGGGATGCCCGCCGGGATTGTAATAAGTGTTTTCAGACGACAGCAAAGCCTCATGATTCGCGATGATCAGATCACAGTGTTTCAAGGCATAGACTGCGCAAAACTTTCGGAGGGCTCTGTGATAAACACCGTAGGCAAATTCAGGATAATAAACAGCATCGTATCCGCCGATAAACACAATCGATTTACGTTTCAGCAGTTTGGCCGCCAAGACCATCACAAAAGCATGATAGTCTGCAAACCAGCATAGGCATAGCCCGGCATTGGAGTGTTTTAACACAGCGGGGAAAATACTGCATAAACGCCGAAGATATGTCCATTTCCCCTCGCTTTGTCGCAGGCATATGCTTGTAACAGGCATTATCTGCCCCAGGATGTTTTCATCCACGCGGGTGAAAGAACTATCGTTCGGATACAAAAATAGTGCTTCCACTACTTGCCTCTTTTCCATATGCCGGAGACAAAACTCAAAGCCAGATCGATATCACAGGGCTTGATCACTTTCAGGACGCGAGCTATCGCGAAGTACAGTAACATATAAAGACTGCCACCCAAGAACATGCGTAGAAATGTATGTGTGATGAAGCCCGATACGGGCAGTACGATGATAACGGGGAGCAAGGCCGCACATAGGTTGATCAGCATACTTTTTAGCGGAAACATGCTCAAGAGCTTGAAGCCAAGGCTATAACGCATTTGCAGCAGATAGACAATCACGATGAGCCAGGATACGATCACGGTGGCAATTGCTGCTCCCACCATACCGTAAAGTCTGATCATTACAAAATTCAAGATAGCATTCAGGCAAAGCATGATGATGGAATCTATCATCACCAACCTGGTTTTGCCCAGAGCCTGAAATACAATGCCATAAGTAGCCACGCGCAAAGGTAATATCAATAAATAAACCCGGAAATACAGAGCGGCAGAGGCATAAATCGCGCCGTAGAAAAAGATCATGAACTCTGTGGCAAAGATGAAGAATACACTCGCCAAAGGAAACACAATAATGCTGTTTTTTCGCACCGACGCGCTGAAAATGGCCGCCAGTTCAGTTTTGTTTCCGGAGCTCATATGTGGCAACAGGATGGAATTTACAGAGTTTACCAAAATACCGATGAGCGGAAGCTCCATGGCGCCCAAAGAGAATACCGCAAAATCCTCCGGTTTGAAAAACCCGGAGATCATCAGCTTATCCAGCTGAACACTCAGCACACCCACCAGCAGAGAAAGGCCCAAAGGTATCGTGTACGCCAGCTGTTCTTTAAAACCGGTAAAGTTTGAGAGAGACCATCCCGTTTTCAGGTGCCTGATGCCCCATTCTGCCCATAACCACTGTAATAGCGCAGAGAGGATGAGTGCCCCCACTATATAACGCATATCCTCAAAGATCAGGGCGCTGCCCAATACTAGGATAAAATCGCAGGCAATGGCAAAGATTGCAAAGCTGGCAGATTTCAAGGGCTGCTTTAAGCCCAGCATAATGGAGCTATACATCTGAGTAACAAAAAGAAAGAGTGGATATATGCTGTAAGGAATCAACAGTTGTGCAATATCCGGATTGTTGAAACTGCGGGCGATCAAAAAACGGGTGAAAAAGATGATCAGGGCACACAAAACTGCCAGTATCGAAACCACATGCATGGTTCTGGTGATAAGTCTTTTAGTATGCTCCAAGTCTTCGCTTTTGGGGATGAAATACAGCAAACTCTGAGGAAAGCCCAAGAGTAGTATGCCGGACAGTGTGCCATAGATGAGAAAGAGTTGACGATAGGTTCCCAGATCCGCCGGGCTCAGTATTCTGGCAAGAGCAATCCCGATGAGAGTCTTGATAAAGAAACGGATAAAATCTGCCAGAGACAGAAGACCGGCTTGTCTGGATAAATCACTCATACAGTGTGGCTTCCAGTGTTACAGGGATGATGTATGAGAAATCTACGCCTTCTTGATTGGCAGTAAACAAGTATTCCCCGGATTGTATCTTGTCTTGCCCATTGCTTTTACCGTTCCAAAAGATCTGATGGGGTCCTTTCAGCAAATATTGCTCCTTGCTGTAGATCGGATTCCAGTCCTTGGTCATCAAGCTCCAAGCCCATCTGCCCGAGGCCGGTATCTCCAGAGAGATCACGTAGCTCCCGGCTATAGCTTCAAATTTTGCGTCGACCGCTTTGTGACTGTATTCCCGCGTATCGCTGCTCGGCTCTTCTGCCTTTTCCACTGCTTCCAATGGAGGGTAGGCCAGATTTGCCAAGCTGGCAAGCGCGTTATTCCTTTTGATGCCTTCATAGCTGAACAAGGCGGTTCCGCAAAAGTTCCCATCGCGAATCAAAGCGATGCGTTTGTTGATGTGAGCTATATTATAAGCCGGATTATCCAGAGGCATCAAAGATCTGCCCGCGGTATCCCAAGCCCTCAATCCGATCACCAGCTTGTCCTCATAAGCTCTTTGCTTCATATCTGCCAATTGATCTCTAAAATCTTCGTAACTCAAGGTATAGGCCATGGGGTAGATCCTGTCTATGATGCCTTTGTCCAGCCAATCATACCAATCCTGAGCATAGGCTATCCGGGCGTCGCTGATATTGGAAAACACCGCTGCGCTTAGCATGATGTTCGGATTTATACTCTTGATTCTGTGATAGCATTTACTCACGAAAGATGTAATCTGCCGCATTCGCCACTCGTTCCAGCTTAAGATCTCACCCTGTTCTTTGGCATGTTCAAACCCAGCCACGGATCGAGGATGATAACCCCATTTGGTATCGGGATAGCGTATATAGTCCAAATGCAAACCGTCAAGCTCCGGGTAGCCGGACACAATATCGCTGAATACATTCAACAGGTAGTCCTGAACCTCAGCAATGCCGGGATCTATGAAATAGCCGAACTGTTCGGCAGAGCGCATTTGCCGTCCTTGCGCGTCATACGTAAACCAATGCGGATAGTTCTGATAGATATAGTTATTGGCAACCAGCTCCTGCTTCAAAGGAGTCGCGTTGAACACTATTACCCAGGCCTGGACATCAAGATTGTGTGCATGAGCTTGCCGGATCAGGTAATCGAGGGGATCAAAACCGTCTTCTTCAAGGATATAGCTACGCGGCTCCGGGTTTGAATACAAGAATCCTGCTTTTTGCGGAGTATAAAGCGCGTCTGCCCGGTAGCGCACCTCCACCAGCAATTCATTCTGATGGTTTTGCACGGCATCAGAGATGAGACGGTCGATCGATTCCGGGCTTTTGATATCCCAGGGTAAGACCCAAAGTGAGCGCACTTCAGCGGATAGGGTAATCAGGCAAAACAGCATCAATATCAGCGTCAATAATGGTTTCATTTATCTTTTGTTACCTCTACTTGTTTCGAACCGTCCGAAAGCTGCAAGGACAGCATATCTCCGGCTTTCAGATCTTTTATACTCCGCACCACCCGGTTTCCCTTCATTGCCAATGCCCAGCCCTTGTTCAGCATAGTCTCCGGCGAGAGCTGAGCCAGCATGCCGGCTTTGGCTTTTAGTTCCATATTGTATTTAAAGAGAGTGTTTTGCCCCAGTGTACTCAGCTGTTGAGCCAGATTGTGCATGCTATCCTGTCCCCGATCAAGCTTTCCCCTGATCTTGATTTCTGCGATGCTGATCAGGCTATGTTGTGCTTTCTGAAAAGCTGTCTGGGGTTCCCGGATGAGGTGTTTGATGTTTTTTAGAGCCATCTCGGCCATATCAAAGCGCTGCTGGTAATCCTGCCACAAACGCTGGGGGTGATAGCGAGATAGCTTCAAAGTAAGCTCGCTCAAGCGATGAGCATCCCCGCTTAATCGGTTCTTTGCGCTCAGTGAGAGGCGTTGCTGCATAGAGCCAAGGTAAGACATGAGATCATCCTTGTTGGGGACCGCGATCTCAGCCGCCGCTGAAGGAGTAGGAGCCCTGAGATCTGCCACAAAATCACTGATACTAAAATCTATTTCATGCCCCACAGCAGAAATCACCGGGATTTTCGACCTGAATATGGCTCGGGCCAGTTCTTCGTCGTTGAAGCAAAACAGATCTTCTTGTGAACCGCCGCCCCGAGTGATGATGATGAGATCTACTCTGCCTTCAGCATTAAAATACTCTATACCCCGGATGAGAGTGCGAGGAGCATCTTTGCCCTGAACCAAGGCAGGATACACAAAGGCTTCCACCGGATAGCGCCGCTTCAGGATGTTGCTGATATCTTGCAAGGCCGCACCGGTAGGAGAGGTTACAATCCCGATCCGCTCCGGATAAGGGGGCAGCTTTTTCTTGTGAGCTTCATCGAACAAACCTTCTTCTCTCAGCTGTTTTTTCAAAGCTTCGATGCGCGCCTGCATGTCTCCTATGCCGGCAGGAACCATGGAACTAACGTTGAGATTGTAGCTGCCGCCTTTCTCATAGGAAGTAATCTTGCCAAAACAGACCACACTCTGACCGTCGGCCGGTTTGAAACTCAGCTTGTAATTCGCGTTCTTGAAAAGAGTGCAGCGCAGAGTGGCATATTCATCCTTCAGATTGAAGTACATATGTCCGGAGCTGTGATGCACAAAGTTCGATATTTCACCCTTCACATACAGGGCTTCAATGCTGCTTTCCAGCACTTGGCGGATATGGCGGGAGATCTCGAATACACTGAATACTTGAATATTTTCCATAAGGAAGCAGTAAATGCCCATCCGGCATTTTTGTCAATAAGCTTTGCGGCGTGGAGTGAAAGAGGCTTATCTGTAAACAGCCTGTTGTATTTAATGCTTTATTGTAGCTCATCCTGTGCTTTGGAGCTACTCAGCACAGTTCTTCCCCTATCATTGATCCCGATCTAAACGCAATATAAACGCGTTATCAACTAGTGTTCACTCGATGATAACGCGTTTATATCACGATCGGCACGGCTTGAAACATAGGGCAAGGCAGTGGCGATCAGTTCAAAATGAGAGTGTTTAGATCCAGCTTGGGCACGTGATGCCGATCCCGTTCATCCCGCCAGTATTCGATGTTGCCGTCTGCGCCGATATTGTCTATTACCACTTCCTCATTCGGAACTCCCAGGGCTATCACCAATACTATTTCCCATTCATTGGGAATGGCTAGTATTTCGTGAACTTTCTCTCTGTCCACTGCTGCCATCATACAACCGCCCATGCCCAGTTCCGTGGCACCCAACAGCATGCTCTGACACGCGATTCCGGTGTCGATATAACAGTATTTGGAACAGGATCTCGGGGCCAGTACGATGATATAGGCAGCAGGACGCTCACCTTCGAGTGGACCATTCCAATCCTTCAGATAATTTGCCCATTTTAAACACTTAAACAGGCCTTTGTGGGGATTGTCCACCAACCAATAGCGAAGGTTTTGCAAGTTTGCCGCACTAGCAGAAACACGAGCTAAGTCGACGATATCTCTCAGGGTCTGCTTACTGATCGGAGTTTGCTGTTTAAAGCGTCTGTAGCTTCTGTTGCGAACCACAAGTTGGCGAATCATGCTTCACCTCCCAAAAAATTTATATTGAAATGATAAGCGGTAAGCACGATATGGGAAAGTGCAATATGGACGCAAAACGCAAAGGAAGGCGTAGACTGTTGATAAATATCCACGGCCATCAAGGCGAGGCTGACAGGCTATTCCAAGATATTAATACCGGCGCGGACCACTCCGGCGCGGATCCTGGTGTGGGGCTCCAACATGCAGTATTTATTGGTGTTATCTTTGAAATAGCGTTCCTGATGTGGCAATAGCGCGATGTCGCCAAAACCATGGACCAATACCAAACTGGCAGGGATGTGCTCTCCACCTGTATTGATCGCTCCCTGTTCTGTGTTCAGATAATTGCATAGATCTGCTTCATCGATTGATGGACAGATGATCCCTGCGGCTTGGGAGGCAAGTTGCTTTAAACAAGTAATATCGGGTTTAAAGCCCAGGGCGACTATGCTGTCTTCGGGAATAGGTTTCGGGCTGAATTCCGCCATCCAAATTAAGCTCCCATGAATTGGACTTCCCCAACCGATAGCTGCAGACAAACGCTTTGCCCGGTACATAATGCGGATCGCGCGGTCTTGTTCTACTTTGCTCACCACTCCTGAAACGTGAGCATGGTAGTTTGTGGGTTTTGAATTGTACTGGATCGTCATGACCCCTGTCTGAGGGTTAAAGTCCACTACCTGGCCGGTACTGGGGCTGGAGGCGATTCTTACTTGGTTTGTCTTCATATAGCGAGCCACACTATCGCCCTCGTACACAAACTCTCCGATATGCTTCGTGAGATAGCGCCTGGCTTTTTTGGGCGCGATGCCCAGTTTATCTCCAATATTGATATCAACGGGTTTGCTGCTGTATTTTTGAATCTCGGACAAAACGATGAGACCGCTTTTGAAATCGATGAATTCCACCCTGCCACGCACGGGTGAATAATGGGGTTGACGCAAGCCATAATCCGGCAAAGCTTCACGCAATTCCTCAGAGAAATGAATGTCAT
>LSQX01365591.1_pt1 | contig 11533 bp, 12 predicted proteins | sample 654561 | NCBI WGS metagenome assembly LSQX01 (sample SAMN04489861, study PRJNA283612) | anaerobic digester metagenome | isolation source: 4 biogas reactors fed with cattle manure at either 37C or 55C with and... | place: Denmark: Kongens Lyngby | collected 2014 | reverse complement strand
GATGAAGGGGGTTGAACCCTCGACCTCTCGGATGCGAACCGAACGCTCTCCCAAATGGCGCGTAAAACGGGCCTTATTAAACTATTTCATGGAAAATCCGTACCGATTAGAAATTGGTTAAAAAGACGGCGCCCCTCAGTTCACATATCACTCTGTCTTATATAGCCTATTCGATTATCCAAAACCTTCTTATTGCATCTTTGTGTAAAAGTCTTCAATAAATTGGATTATCGGGCGGGCATGTGTATAATGAAACATGTGTCCTCCGCCTGTCACTGCTTTTAATCCATAACAATCAGGAAGTCGAGCATTTAAATATTCCATAGCTTCCATGCTAACAACCTTATCATCAGTTCTGTTTATAAGCAGGACAGGACAGCGTATTTCATGCAGATTACTCCTGATATCATGCGTCTTAATAATGTGATTAAGGGAGTGCTTCATATACTTTTTCAAAGGGTTAAATTGTCCGAAGGCATATTTATGGAGGTCATATTCAGGAGTACCCCTCTTCGCAAGATACATGAGAAATAAGTATGATACAACTGAATTAGGTAATAACTGGGCAAAATTATCACTCATAAATGCAACAAGCCCTTGTAAATTAGGATAGTAGGCTGCAACATTCATTAAAACCATGGATCGAACCCTTTCAGGATACATTAAAGCAAAATGAAGTGTTGCAAGAGCACCTGAGGAATGACTGACAAAATCACATTGCTCAATTTCTAAATGATCCATGACCATTTTTAAATCCTTAGCCCTGTCCCATGCATTAAACGGAAATGAAGTTGACTCCCGCCGTTGATATGTAATCATCCTTCGCTTTTTTTCAAAATGCAGAATAATCGGTACCCAAAAAGGCTCAAGATGACTAGCTATCGGTGTTTGAAAAAGAACTGGTCCTTTTCCTCTATCAAAAATTTTTGTTTCAAAGTCACTAATTTTTTGCTTCTTCCAGTTTTCATAGATATGTTGCGAATCTTCAATGTATTGATTTATCATAATAACCTCCATTTCGCCGCTGACGCGGCGACACAAATAGGAATGAAAACGGGACGGGGAGCCCCGCGCAGTGGTAAACTCGGTCTGAGGAGAAGGCATACTACATGGGTGTGATATATAAAAGGCGGTTTTCAATACATATCCGTTCAGCAGTTGTTGCACTTATCGGTCACAAAGATATTGCAATTGACTATCTTGTTAAGCAGCTTGGTCATACTCTCATTATCCGGCAAACAACTGAGAGCCCTACATTGTTAACATGCTCAACAAACCGTACAAGCCTATTGGTATTAGCGCGATATCCTCATAGACATGTTCCTTTTTCATACCATACAATCCTGCCGTGATTCCTGTGACAACGGCGATACATGATATGACAATAAATATAACCGTTCCCAGTTGATTCAGGTGAATCATCGACAATACCCCTATTGCGTACGGCGCAGTCGGGCATGTATAGACACCAACATAAGCGGTGCTTTTATAGCCTCTTAGAATGACGCCCGCGACGGGATGAAGCAATAAACCCCAGATGATAAGCCCAATGGAGCAATATGTTCTCAGGGAATCCGAACGTATCATCAAGCTCTCATGATCTTTCAGAGACAAAATATCGACCGTTAGGAAAACAGCCAGCATAAGGCTGACGGCAACAAGCAGTATCATGAGCCTGCTTCTTTTCAGCAGGGCCCTGAAAAGAAAAGGATATGTAACGCCGATCCATAAATAAAAAAGTACTATGGAAAAAAGGGAAATTGTAAGCGACAGTTTGCCGGGGCTGAGAAACAAAAACAGTGAAGTTGCGGTGCCGACCAAAAACATGACGATCTGCGCCGGAAATACCTTTTTGTTATAGTCGCTCAGCTCAATGAATAATGTATTGTTCATATTTCTCCTCCTTTACTATTTTCCGCTTTGCCTTCCTTTGCCAGGCCACGCACTATTTTATTGAGTATTGTTATTAATTGGGCAAGCTCATCTTCGTCAATGTACCTACTGAAGCACGTCAGAATTCTCTCATGCATCTCGTCATGCATCTGGCAGACCCTTCTACCTTTCTCCGTCAGCCTGATATAAGTCAAGCGCTTGTCCTCCGACGATTTTTCTTTACCGACATATCCAGCCGTGACAAGCTTATCGACAATCGCCGTGATCGATGGCTTGCTCAGTCCCAGCGCCTTGGTAAACTTATGAAACGTAGGGCCGTCTAATTGATTGATGATGTCGATATAATAGACCTGCTTCATTGAAATATCCGAAAATTCTTCTTTTATTTCTGTATCACTTTGCGCAAAGTACTGGGTGATTCTTTCAATGATCTCTTTCAGTGTAAAGCTGTTCTTCATCGTTTTTACCTCCTGCAATTCGTTCTGATCCTATCTCTCCATGCACCGCGCCAGTTCATCCCATACCGGGGTGGCGATATCGGTCTTTGCTTTCAACATGGAAAAGTCATCGTACAACCTCTGCGTTTCATCCCGGGCCGACGTTTCAAAGCAGCTGGAGGCCAGCCTGCCCAAGGCTGTACTACACATGAGCTTCAGCGTCATACAACGTTTGAAGCGGTACCATCGAACCAGCTTTCCGTTTTGTTTGGGCTCGGCTGGATAGCAGCAGGTATCCAAGATGCGATAAGCCTCGCCGATCGCATCAACGATCCTGTTCAGCAACGTTTTGTCTCCCGCGATCTTTTTCAAGCTGCAGCCGGAATGGCAGCACGCCAACCCGACAGGCACCATAAATGCGGCATGATACTTGAGCCACGCGTCCATATTCCGACTGTACTCAATACGGTAGTGTGTTTTTGAAAACGCCTGCTCTATCAGGGGTTTGTAGGAATCATCACCCTTCAGGCTACCCAGCGTTATTCTGCCCGTCAGCTTTGAGAAACCCCAATAGATACTGATGGTTTTTCCATCTTCGCATCTCCCGCCCACCATCTGAAATCCGAAAACGATTTTTTTCGGCAATACGGCGTGCTTGTCGATATACTTCTGCGTCTGCTCCGCCGTGGCATTGTTGCCTACCAGTACAAAAAATGTGCTCGCCTTATTTTCACACAGCTCCGCCAGAATATTGTCCAATTGACTGCTCCGCATGACGACAAAAACGATATCGTAAGCGTTTTCACTGCGGAATCGGTCCGTTATTGCGGGAAAATCCACGGTTGTCCTGTGCTGTATGTAATGCCGGATAACGAGCCCCTTCTCCTTTAACTCACTCAGCCGTTTTCCCTGTTCCAGCAGTGTGACGTCATTGCCGCCCCGATGCAGCGCATATGCCAGATAACTGCCCAGAAACCCCACTCCATAAACTAGAATCTTCAAGCATACCACCTCTATTTTTAAATTTGTTAGTTCATTTGAACTAATTATAATATTAAACGTATAAATTGTCAAGAGAGTATTACTTTTGAGTTTCCCCAAAAATCAAGTGAAGCATAGAGAGAACTGATATAGGGAATTATCTGGCGGAGCGAGAAATCCAGCGATACCGACACGGGTTTTACGAAGAACATCAAAGATACCGTCAGCAATAGCGTAATTCATGAATTTACGCTTTGTACTATCTTCTATAAAATTCACTAAAAATATATCAAATTCCCAATTGACAAATTCTTGATATAGTACTACACTGCAGTTGGTGAATTCATTTTGACCGCTCCCGATTTGCGATTGTCGGGGGCGGTCATCTCTATTTGTCTTGAAACAGAAGTATAGATTACTGCTTTAGAGAATGATTGAACAAAATAGCAATTTTGGTGAATTCATTATTACAATACTCTGCTGATAATGCAGCCGTATTAATACCATTCTTTTCCAGCCATAAAAGCAATATATAATGTGAAAAATACTTTTATTCTATCTTATTGGAGTGCATATAAGTCGAACATGAAAAAAATACTGGTTATCGTAATATGTGTTGTCGCATTATATACGTCTTCATTAACAGCTTTTGCCGTGACACCATATGGTGCTGAGGCGGTTGACGAAAACCGAACGTACACACTGCCAGAAATGTTGACATTGGCGATTGAAGATGAATATCTTGCTTACGCGAGATATGAGAATGTCATTCAAAAATTTGGAGCAAGCAGGCCGTCGGTTGGCGGGGCAATACAGCATAATATACAAACAGATGCGAACCTAGCGTTTCAGCATTTTTCGGCGGACTTTCGCAGTCTCACGTCGTTTTAGAAATAAAGAAAGCCAGCAAACCCTTGAGTTTACTGGCTTTCTTGGTGGAGACGAAGAGGATCGAACTCTCGACCTTACGGATGCGAACCGTACGCTCTCCCAGCTGAGCTACGCCCCCATTTTATGGATATTGCACAATTTTGCTTGTTTTTGCCCTCACGTGCCGTGACTCGTTTCGGGTGTCGCTATCGGAACTATCTGACTGATACCGGGGCCTGCTTTGCGCACAGCTTGCGCTCCCACTGAGCTACATCCCCATGTTTTACTGTTCAATTTACTTATGCTTGTATCACTCTGTTGCATGTTTACCGGGAACAAAACTTCCCCTGCCCGAGGTTAGCACCTGTGAGGGTCTCAATCAGTTTGTTCACGGGTTTAGTTAAAAAGACATAAAAATGGTGGGGGATATAGGAATTGAACCTACGACTTCTACTATGTGAAAGTAGCACTCTGACCGCTGAGTTAATCCCCCATCAAAATAATTATAGCTCATTTTTATAAAATTTCAATCAAAATCTGAATATATTTCTTGCCGGTGAAAGCTTTTCTGTTAAATCTTTCCCTGCTGTGATATGATGAACAGGAAGTTTTGTGTTTTACAGGAGAATTCTTATGGATAATCACGCCCTGCTGGCTTTTTTGTCCCTGGCAGAGAAATTGAAGTGTAACCTGCGGCATTCCTGGACCTCTTCCGGGCGTCAGGAAAGTGTTGCCGAGCACAGCTGGCGTTTATGCCTGTTCTCATGGCTTGTTAACAGCGATTTCCCGGAGCTTGACATGAACAAGGTGTTTCTGATGTGCTTATTCCATGATCTCGGTGAAGCCGTAACCGGCGACATTCCCTCCTTTTTAAAAACTTCACAGCATGAAACCGCTGAGACGGAAGCTATCGGAGGAGTTATTAAAATGCTTGCCACCCCTCTATCCGATGAACTGGCCAGCCTTTTTTCAGAGATGCAGGAACAGAAAACGAAGGAAGCAAGGCTTTTTAAAGCGTTAGACAAACTTGAAGCAGTACTTCAGCACAATGAAGCCCCTCTGGAAACCTGGATTCCCCTTGAATATGAACTGAACCTTACATATGCTGATGAGAATGTCCGTGAATTCCCGGTGCTTGAAAGCTTTAGGAAAGAACTGAAAGAGATGACACTGAAGCATATCTCGGGCAATCTAGAAAAAAAAGAATGACCTGTCAAACGATTCTATCAAGGGTATCGATTGTATATTCGGTAAAGGAAAACAGCAGCTTCTGCCCGTATTGTCCATCCTCGCGTATTTACTTTCCGTCCTGAACCTTAAATGAGACCTTCTGCGACCAGTGTAGCCAGACTTGTCTTTCGCATATCTGGCGATCAATTGTAACAAAAGGTTTCTCTTGGTAAAACTGCCATTTGGGACGCTGGGTCGAGGTGCAAGCAAAGCCAGACCATGTTGTATGAGTGAGTTTCACGGGTGAGTGCAAGTTTATGAAATACTCATTTTTACACAGGAACCTGTCCCCGATGTAAATAAACTACTTTATCACATGAATTAAACTGCGCGAATCGCATCAGACGCTGATCCATTTTCTTCTCAAAGCGCTTTCCGCCCTTAAACCCCTTTTCCTTCCAGAAGTTACGAATAGTCAGCGTTTTGTCCTTTCTATCGGTGACTGCTTCAATCCGGCCAATGAGCCGGTTTCCCATCAAAACGGGAAGCACATAATAACCATACTTTCTTTTATTCTGAGGTGTATAGATTTCCCAGGTATAGTCAAAACCAAATATCTGCCGGATAATGTTTCTATCCCACATGAAATTATCCAGGGGAGCAATCAACTCAATTCGCTCTTTAAAATCACTTTCAGTTAAAACTTTCTCCAGAAGAGGTTCATCTTCAGCAAGACAATACAACGGTGTATTGATTCCTTCCACACTCAGCTCATGTATTTTTTTCTCTTGCAGCAATTCCTGAAAGCATTTGTTGCGGGTTTCGGCCTTCAGGCCACCAATCCCAAGCCAGGCATCGGAAGGTTTATTCCATAGGGCACCCACCGAACCGATTCTTCGGTGTATCCGCCATTTTGTGAACTCATCCTCGGTTTTGTTTGGGTCTTCAGCTTCAAGAACCTCCGCGCTGATATGGTTCTCCGGTAGTGCATAATGCTTGATTGTGCCTTCCTTATGATGGACAATCAGCTCTCCCCGGAAGTACAGCGTTTCAAGAACAGCCCTTGAAAGGGTTGTGGGGCTCCAGTACCAATCCACTGTTTCATTAAGCTGCACATCCCGTGAGCAGGCATAGCCTTTCTGTCGAATAATGTTTTTAACCTCTTCGGAAACAGAATCCACCTTTTCCCGGTTTCTACCCTCGTTTCTGTGGTATTGACGAGTGCGGGAAAAATACTTCCAGTCTTCTACACAAAAGATCGCAAGGTTTTTATCGAAATAATCGACCAGTTTTCTGTCCTCATATAAAAGCTGATACAGCATCTCCTTCGTGAAACCCCTGACCCTGGATTGTATCGTCAGCTCGGCGTTTTTCCCGCAAACATCGATAGGATCGAATTGAATACATCCTGCCTGGCGGATAAAATCACACACGCCCTGCTTGCCGATGAATTTATACTCACCCATAAGCCCATGCTTCAGTAGGAAAATATTTCTGGCTTGTTCATTTGTTAATGTATATGGCTTCATAGGCTGTTACCACTCTTCCATTTCTTTCTGACCCACTTTATTAGGTTTTCTCGTCTTTCTTTCATTCTTTTTTCATGGCAACACTTGCTTCCACAGGTTTGTATAATCCGATTATAGCAGAAAAATATGACAACTGTCTTGTACTTACCGGAAGAAATAATTATCCTATACGCTAAATAGGTATGGCAGACAAACACTCTTTGCAATTAAGAATGCTTTCCAAACACTTCCGAACATTATATACTTATGGTTGCAGAAGCAATTTCGACAGCTGCTTTATTTACACAGGAACCTGTCCCTAGTGTAACTAGTTTAAATGCAGAAAGGATGGTTTTCATGAAAACGAAGAAAATCGGTATCATCGGATGTGGAGATATCAGCGGAATTTACTTGTCAAACCTGATAAAGGTGTTTCGAAACACCCAGGTTGTAGCCTGTGCCAGCAGAACCTATGAAAATGCTGCGGCAAAGGCGCGAGAATTCGGTATTAAGGCCTGCTCCACGGAAGAGTTGCTGCAAAACCCCGAAATAGACATTGTGTTAAACCTCACCACACCTAATGCGCATTATTCCGTCAGCGATGCCATCCTATCCGCTGGAAAACACCTTTATACCGAAAAACCGCTTGCTGTTACCCGCGAAGAAGGAAAGGCCCTTTTGCGCAAGGCACAGGAAAAAAAGCTGAAGATCGGTTCTGCACCGGATACAGTTCTTGGGGGCGGGATTCAAACCTGCCGCAAGCTGATTGATGATGGATGGATAGGAAAGCCCATCGCCGCGACTGCTTTTATGATGAGCCATGGCACCGAAAGCTGGCATCCCAACCCGGAATTCTACTACCAAATCGGCGGCGGTCCGATGTTTGATATGGGTCCATATTACCTGACAGCCCTTGTGAATTTGATCGGTCCGGTTAAAAAGGTATCCGCTTTTACCAGCACACCATTCCCACAGCGTATGATCACCACTGAAAAAAAATATGGCAAGATCATTGATGTGGAGGTTCCCACCCATGTGGCTGGATTGCTTGAATTCTACAACGGCGCGGTAGGCACCCTTGTCACCAGCTTTGACGTATGGGCAGCACAGGTGCCGCGAATAGAAATCTATGGCACCGAAGGAACACTCTCTGTTCCCGATCCAAACACTTCTGGCGGGCCTGTTTGCTTAAGGCGTGAGAATCACTCTGCTTTCAGTGAAATCCCTCTTTGCCATCCTTATCATGAGAACAGCAGGGGGCTTGGTGTTGCCGATATGGCAAGCGCCCTGGAATCAAACACAATAAACAGGGTTAACGGAGAGCTTTCCTACCATGTATTGGATATCATGCACGGTTTCCACGATTCCGCAAATACAGGCAAACATATTTTCCTGGAAAGCACCTGCCGCAAACCTGAACCAATGACCGGCAAACTTCTGTAGTCGTTCACGCTAAGGTGGTTTTGGAAACTACAAGCGATGCGGGAGTTCACCCAATACAAAAACGGGAAGGGGCTTGTACGATAACCCTTTCCCGTTTTATTTGAAAAACAAAAATGTTGCCGAACTCCATCAGCAGTCTTCCGTTGAGTGGATGAGCGAGATAACACACGCGCGTCCCACCGTCCGGATTCGCTAAACCTTCTGTTATGCTGATGGTTAATTTCGTTCCAGTTACCTGGCCAGCCAACCCCCGTCCACAGCGATGGTATAACCATTCACATAATCGGAGGCAGACGATGCCAGGAAAACAGCCGGTCCCTGAACATCTGCCGGGGTTCCCCAGCGTCCTGCCGGAATACGCGCGAGGATATCGGATGACCTTTGTTCATCGGCCCGCAGGGCAGCGGTGTTATTCGTGGCCATATAGCCCGGTGCAATAGCGTTGATGTTGATATTGTGTTTCGCCCATTCGTTGGCCATGGCGCGGGTAATCCCCATTACACCGCTTTTACTGGCTGTATAGGAAGGCACACGGATGCCGCCCTGGAACGAAAGCATGGAAGCGATATTGATGATTTTTCCGCCTGAGCCCTGGCTGATGAACTGCTTTGCGGCAGCCTGGCTGAAGAAAAATACTGTTTTCAGGTTGATATTAAGCACATCATCCCAATCTTTTTCAGAGAAGTCGATAGCGTCTGTACGGCGGATAATCCCGGCGTTATTCACCAGAATATCCAGCCTTCCAAAAGTGTCCACCGCTTTTTGGATGATTCCTGCAACAGGCTCGGTAGACAATAGATTTGCGACTATACCCACGAACCTTCCGCCTTTTGATTCAATATACTGCTTTGTATCGGGCATTTCCACATAATCAACGCCCACAATATCGGCCCCCGCCTCAGAAAGCGCCAGTGCTATACCCTGACCCAGCCCTGTACTGGCACCGGTAACAATGGCGACCTTGCCGTTCAGCTTAAAACTATCCAGAATCATGATTCTTTCCTCCCATCTGCATTTGGGTGTTTGTTTCCCTTTGCTTGTTGGTTATTTCAAGGTATCCATCGAAACATTGTCCATATCGTCAAATGTCTGGTTTTCACCGGCCATACCCCAAATAAAGGTGTAACTGCTGGTACCCACACCAGAATGGATGGACCAGCTGGGCGATATGACGGCCTGTTCGTTTTTAACCACGATGTGCCGCGTTTCTTCCGGCTCGCCCATTAAGTGAAGCACCCTTGTATCCTCTTCCATATTGAAATAAAGGTAAACCTCCATCCTGCGCTCATGAGTGTGGGTAGGCATGGTGTTCCACATATTGCAGGGTTCAAGAATCGTCAGACCCATTACCAGCTGACAGCTTTTACATACATTTGGATGCACGTATTGATAGATTGTGCGTTCATTGGACTTTTCCGGTGAACCCAAATGATTCGGTCTGGCTTTACTGATTTCAATTTTCACAGTGGGCCAGGTCGCATGTGCCGGAGCACTGTTGATGTAGAATTTCGCCGGGTTGTCGGCGTTTTCGCTTTCAAACAATACTTCTTTTGTTCCCATCCCGACATACAGACCGTCCCGAGCATCAAGGGTATACACCTGGCCATCAAGTGTTACAGTACCCTTACCGCCGATATTGATAATTCCCATTTCTCGTCGGGCCAGGAAAAAGTCTGCCCCGATTTCCTTACCGGCTTCGAGCGTCAGTGGTTTATCGATCGGACAGGCTCCACCTGCGATCATTCTGTCCACATGGCTATAAACCAGCTTGATTTCACCGGGAATAAAAACCTGAGGAATTAAGTATTCTTCCCTGAGCCTTTGTGTTGTGTAATGCTTGGCATCCTGAGGATGTGTGCTGTTGCGGATTTCCATAAAATCTACCTCCATTTTATACTTTATTTAATGGGACTGTTGTAAACAACAACCTTCATTATTCCTGATGAGCTGGCTGAAAATTATGTTGATTCACGGATAAATATTTGATGGTTGACGATCGTTTTCATGCTTCCCAAACCTTCTGTTATGAGCAGCAATAAATGATCAACCGCCAAAGTACCGATTTTCCTGAAGGGGGTGCGCACCGTTGTCAGGGATGGTTTAAAATATTGTGCAATATCCAGATCATCCATTCCTACAACCGCAATATCCTCGGGCACCTTCAGGCCAAGACGGTGTGCTTCATTGATAAATTGCATGGCATAGGAATCACAAATTCCAAAAAATGCATCCGGCAATGGATTCATCTTCAGGATTGCGTGAATGGCGTTCTCGGCGGATTCCCCTTTATTTAACAGGTGCAGATACTTTTTATCGATGGTTAAGGCTTTCTGGTTGAATGCATCATAATAGCCATTCAGTTTGTCTTTGTCGATGCGTCGCAACTCGGGATACCCCAGAGCGGCAATTTTTCTGTGCCCCTTTTCCAGCAGAAACTGCACTATTTCACAGGCAGCATTTCTGACATCTACCGCTATATAGCTTTCTTCCGGTTCTTCCATCACGCGGTTGATGAACAGGTGAGGAATCTTTTTCTGCCTGAGAAGAACCCCTTCCTTCACTTCATCCTCAAGATCTTTTCCAATGATCAGGATTCCCTTTGTAGTGCTGTTTTCATTCCACTTTTCATAGTCTCTTGTGATCTGATCTCCTGAACGGATCACAAGCTGAACCTTCACATTTCTTTCTTCGGCACGTCCTGTGATACCTTGTATCACTTCGGTGAAACCCTTAAAACGCTCAAATTCCTTTGAAACACTGATCTCCAGCACGATGTCCTTCAGCACCAGGCTATCCGTTTCACACCCCAGCTCATGCATGGCTTCTAAAATGGCTTTCCTGGCATCAGGCCTGACATTGTCGCCTCTGAGAAAACGGAACAATGTGCTGCGGGATACCCCGGATTTGCGAATGATTTCTTCTGTCTTTGGCATGAGCCGTCCCCCTGTGAATCACTTTTGTGATACTTTTGTTTCACTTTTATGATACCATTTATTCACTAATAAAGCAACGACGAAATGAAAAAAAGGTGGCTTGGGTTTAACCCTGCCACCTTTTTTGTTCACTATTGTGTTTTTCTGCTGTATATCATTAAATTCCTAAAGCAGTGAAACCGGTCATACCAGTTGAATTTAGATGCCTGCTGCTTTATTTTTATCGATTGTATACCCTGACATTATTTTTTACAGGCAACGGGTGAATACCACCCCTGCCTGATCAACCTTCCCTGTG
>LSQX01081610.1_pt1 | contig 11533 bp, 7 predicted proteins | sample 654561 | NCBI WGS metagenome assembly LSQX01 (sample SAMN04489861, study PRJNA283612) | anaerobic digester metagenome | isolation source: 4 biogas reactors fed with cattle manure at either 37C or 55C with and... | place: Denmark: Kongens Lyngby | collected 2014 | reverse complement strand
AGATGTGTATAAGAGACAGATGCCTACGTCTGCGGCGGCCAAGGAAGGCGCGTCGTTGACTCCGTCTCCCACCATGGCCACAGTACCGTGCTCCGCCTTCATGGAGGCGATAACCTCTTTCTTGTCCCCCGGTAGGAGTCCCGCCCGGAAAGAACCGAGCCCGGTAGCGGAAGCCACCGCCCTGGCAGTCACCTCTTCGTCTCCCGTCAGCATGGTGGTCACAACACCCAAGTCCTTAAGCTTTGAGAGAGCGGAAGCGGACTCAGGCCGGACTTCGTCGGCGAGCCCTATAGCTCCCAGGACCTCCTGCCCGGTCCCTACGAAGACGGCCGTCTCTCCCCTCTCTCTCATCGAAGCGGCTGTAAGAGCCAGATCTTCCGTGAGAGGGACATCCATGTCTCTAAAGAGCCTCTCGTTACCCACGTAGACATTGCGGTCGCCGACACGGGCTTTGGCTCCTTTCCCCCTTATGGACACGAAATGCTCCCCGGCCTCAAAGTCAAGCCCCGATCTTTCAGCCTCCGTCACTATCGCCCTAGCCAGTGGATGTTCGGACCGGACCTCTACGGATGCAGCCATGGCAAGAATATCTTGAGTCGAAAAATCCCGGCCAGCCTTGGGGACCACTTCGCTCAACACAATCCGGCCTTTGGTCAAGGTGCCCGTCTTGTCGAAGGCCACCGCCCTGACTTTGCCCAGGTCCTCGAGGTGAATCCCGCCCTTTACGAGGACGCCGAACCTCGCTGCCCTGGCTATGGCCGCAACGACTGTAACCGGTGTTGAAATGACCAAAGAACAGGGGCAAGAGACAATAAGCACGGTGAGCCCCCGGTAGATCCAGGGCTGGAACCTCTCTCTCAAGACAAGAGGCACGCCCAGCGCCACCGCCAGCGACAGGAGGACCATGGCAGGTGTCCAGTACCTCGCGAACACATCGACCATCCTCTGGGACTTCGCCTTCTTGGCCTGGGCCTCTTGGACCATTGAGACTATCCTTGCAACGGTGGTGTCTTCGGCGGTGCGCTCAGCCCGTATCTCCAAAGCTCCTTCGCCGTTTAGACTGCCTGCGAAAACCTGTTGGCCCGGGCTCTTATCTACCGGCAACGACTCCCCGGTCAAAGAAGACTCGTCCGCGCTGGACTCTCCGACCATGACGTAACCGTCTGCAGGTATCATCTCGCCCGGCAATACCACCACGATATCGCCCGGGGATATGGACGCGGCATCCACTTCCAATAGGGCCTCACCGCGCTTCACGCGGGCGGTACGCGGGCTCAGGTCCATGAGGGCCTGTATCGAATCGCGAGCCCTCTCGCTTGCTTTTTCCTCCAGGTATTCTCCCACGGAGAACAGTGTGAGGACGGCGGCAGCCTCGGCATATTCGCCGAGGAGCAGTGCCCCGGCACCTGCGATGGTGGTGAGCAAGTTGATGTCGGTCCCGCCTCCACTTAGAAGGGCACGGACCCCGGCCCTCCCGACGGGAAAACCCGCAATAACGGCGGCCAAAGTGAGGGGCAGCCAGTACCACGCAGCACCCAAGCGTTGTGCTATGAGCCCCACGGCTATTCCGACGGCGCCTAAGAGCGGCGCCCACATCCCTCCGCCGTGGTCGTGGGAATGATGGTGATGTTCATGACCGTGGTGCGAATGCTCATGATGTAGGAGACCCGGATGAGAACCGGCGGGTTCGGCGTCATGCTTGTGGGAGTGACCGTTCTCCTCATGATGCTCGTGGGTACACCCGGCGCCTTTCGCCCGGTAGCCCAGACGGCCTACTTTCGCCAAGATCGCTCCTGCGTCTACCTCTCCCAGGTGATACTTGACCCTCAGGAGCCCCGACGGAAAGCCTACTGTTGCTCTCCGTACTCCCGGTAGCGTGGATACGGCCTTTTCAACTCGTGCCGCGCAATCGGGGCAATGGAGCCCCTCCAGCATCCACTCGCCGGTTACCTCTGTCACACGATCCTGCGTTTCGTCCTTCCGGCCTTCTATGTCCTCCGAAATGCCCACCCGGATTCCTCCGTTCCCTAAGAGCTTTTCCAGGGTGGGATAGGGCTTGCCTGCTTCTTACATACGGTACCGGCCGTTTCTAACTGTGCCCGGCGTGTTTAAACGCTTCCGACATGAGGGCTTCCACGTGGTCGTCGTCAAGCGAGTACACCACCTTGCGACCTTCCTTGGTGGCCTTCACGAGGCGCATGGCCCTCAATAGCCGGAGGTGATGGGATACGTTGGATACCGAGCTATCTAAGATCGTCGCCAGGTCATGCACGCACCAGCGGCCTTTCCACAGAAGGTAGAGTATGGACAGCCTGGTGCTCTCGCCCATCGCCTTAAAGAGCTCGGCTACGTATCCCATATCGGGTAACGACGCCTTGGCCTCCTCGACCGACCGGAAGTCAACTTCATGGGCCTCACACAGATCTTCTCGCTCCAATTCCGGTTCGCAGGACAAAGCCGCATCCCCCTTCCATGTGACAACGGCAGCCGCGGTTGTCACATGTATGTATGATCATATATTCAAATATCGTGGAATGAAACCCTTTGTGGGCGTCAGAGAGACTGTTTTGATCTCCCTCCAAACCGGAAATCCGCACCCGGCCGAAGAAGCCTCACCGGCCGTTATGGGTAGCCTCGGCCATGACCGTACCGGAGAGACACGCTTTGAAAATGTGGTCCGCTATTCTTTCGAGGTAGTTTACGACGTCGAGGAAAATGAGCCCCGCCTCCAGAGAGCAGCGCCCCTCTTCCAGCCTGCGCGCGTGGCCCGCTTGCACTTCCCGGCTCATATCGTCAAGGGTGTTCTCCAGGGACTCGACTTCCTTTATATGGGAGCCGTCTGTCCTCTTCAGCGAGTCTATGGTCAGATCAAACATCGTCCCTATGACCTCATGCATCCTCTTTAGGTCCGAAAGGGCCTCCTCACTGAAAACAAGCCCGCCGTCTATCTTCTCCTCGGCGAGAGCCACGATGCTCAAGGCATGGTCTCCGATACGTTCGGCGTTGTTTATGCCGGATATCATGGCCGGCACCGCTCGAGACTGTTTGTCGGAGAGCGGATGCTTCGAGAGGTCGACGATGTACATGGTTACCTGACGCTGGAGAGTGTTCAAGGTGTCCTCATCTTTGCGTGCCTTCTCAAGGAGCCTTTCGTCATTCTCGCGGAAGGCATTCATGACTTCCTCCAGCATCCTTCTTGCGATGTCTGTCACGCGCGCCATCTCCGAGGCAACAGCCTTAATGGCGGCCGTCGGATTATCAAGAAGGAGCCTGTCAAGGTATACCGGAGTGTCTTCCGTCTCGCCCTTGTTCCTTATGATGAGTTCCAAAAACCTCACGTACTGCTTGGTGAAGGGCAGGAAGACAACCGCGCTTAGCACGTTGAAAAGCGTGTGGGAGTTGGCGATCTGAGCGGCTATCCCTCCGCTCGGGTTGAAGCTGTCGGTAAACACCACTATGGACTTTAGGAACAGGGGTAGAAGGAGCGCTGCCAAGATCACGCCGATGATGTTATAGAGGGTGTGGGCCCACGCTGTGCGCCGGGCCGAAGTGTTGCCCGTGAGAGAAGCCATCTGGGCTGTAATACAGGTACCTATATTGTCCCCGAGCATGATGCAGACCGCCGACTTGAGGTCGAGGAGGCCTGCCTGGCCCAAGATCATGACGAGACCTACGGTAGCCGCGCTTGAGTGTACCATGGCTGTGGCGGCGGCGCCGAGGACGATGGCTATCACCGGGTTTGACGCGTACTCCTCAAAAAAGCGTCTCAGCAAGGCGCTCTGCTGCATGAGGGGAATTCCGGAGTTCAGGATCTTAAGCCCTAGGAACATGACGCCGAACCCCATTACGGCGTTTCCAACATATTTGAGTTTCCTCTGACCGAAATAGCTGATGGCGAAACCGAGTCCAATGACCGGCAAGGCTATGTCGGTGAGTTTGAAGTGGAAACTGAACGCCATGAGCTGGGCGGTGATGGTAGTACCGATATTGGCTCCGTAGATGATACCTACGGCTTGAGGAAGCTTCATGAGCCCTGCGTTTACGAAACCGACCGTGAGAACGGTAACCGCAGTGCTGCTCTGGACCAGCGCTGTGATGAACGTGCCCACCAAAAAAGCGCTCCAGACCCTGCCGGTCAGGACCGACAGGATTTTCCGCATCATATCGCCCGACGCCTTTTCGAGCCCTTCCCCCATCTTGTCTACCCCGTACATGAGAAGGGCCGTACCACCTATCAAGCCGAATACGAGTTCCTGCATTTGCTCCTCCTAGGCCCATAAGTTAAGCCGCTCTCGCCCTTATACTGAATACCACAATGAAACGCGGTTTTCCTTTGGTTCTTCTAGGAATCTGTGAAGGTACTCACGCAAGGATCCACGAACTTTCATGACCGTGCAGGAAGCATTCCGTAATAGTCTGATTCTTACGGTCGAGGAGGAATCACCCTNNGCCCTTGGACATTCGCCCCATAACACCCCAGGATTTGTTCGGCTTCAAGTGCTTCGGCGACACGAGGCTCTCCCCGGACGGGACCCAAATCGCGTACGTCCGCCAGTACCACGATGCCGAGAAAGAAAAGTCTTTCACCGACATTTGGCTTTATTCGCTCGAGACCGGTGAGTCCAAGAAACTCACAAACTCGGGAAAAGACCGCTCGCCGAGATGGTCCCCTGATGGAAAGCGGCTGGCTTTCACTTCTGACCGCTCGGGCAAATCCCAGATCTGGATAATAGACCCTTCGGGCGGTGAAGCTTGGCGGGTCCCCACCAAAGAAGAGGTGAAAAGCGATCTCCTTTGGAGCAGAGACGGGAGCAAGATCTTCTTCACATCCCAAGCGTTCTCCAAACCCGAGGACTGGCAGCCTTACCCCGGAGCTCCCGAAGATGACAGGGCAAGGGCCGTAGAACAAGCCAACCGCGCCCTAAAACCCAAAGACGAAAAACCCAAAGAGAACGGCAAACCCAACGACATCAAGGTCATAACCCGCCTCCGTTACAGGATGGACGGCCAAGGGTATTTCGGCGACCTCCGCAGGCATGTGTTCTGGGTGAAGGTCCCGGAAGGGCCCCCGGGCGACGTGGAGGAAGCAGCCACGCAGCTAACAGTGGGGGACTACGACCACGGCCTCCCGGACCTCACCCCTTGCGGAAAGTACGCCGTCCTCCCGGCGCTCCGGAGGGACGACGCCGACTACCACCTCAAGTCCGACCTCTGGCTCTTTGAAGTGGAATCAGGAAAGCACCTCCTCTTGTACGATGCCCCGGGACCCGCCAATGGGGCCCGGATCTCACCCGATGGGCGCTACCTTGCCTTTTTCGGCCATGATCTGGCGCGAAACGTCTCCACGAGGACCGACCTCTACATCCTGCCCGTGGCTCGTTTCATTGAGAGTGTCTCACGAGGAGAGACTCCTCCGCCACTCACTCTCAAAGACGCAGTCAACTTAACTTCCGATTTGGACAGGGCGGCAGGTTCGCTGGGCGGCTCAGAACCGCGGTATCAAGGAGCAGGCGGGGTCGTGTGGCAAGGCGCCGATGCCTACTTCCCCCTCACCGACCACGGCGAGGTGTTTGTATACAGAGCATCCCGCCTGAGTGGAACCACTACCTCCCACGGCGAGTCCAAAGACACTCAGGGTAGCGGTGAACGGTGGAGGCTCGACAAGGTCCTGGGGACGCCCGGAAGGTCTCTCGGAGGTTTCGACGTTAAGTCGGGCGTCATCGCATTCCAATCTTCCACCCCTGAAAAACCGGAGGATATCTTCGTCCTCAAAGACGGCGTAGAGACGCGTGTGACGCGGGAGAACGATGAGTTCCTGTCTCAGCTCGCCCTGGGAAAACACGAGAAATTCCGGTACCGGTCAGGAGACGGCCAGGAACTTGACGGATGGCTCATTTACCCGCACGGATATGAACCCGGGAAGAAATACCCCCTCCTCCTTCTGGTCCACGGTGGGCCCCACAGCGCTTACGGGTCTTCTTTCATGTTCTCCGCCCAGCTGTTTGCCTCCCGGGGCTATGCGGTAGCCTACTGCAACCCCAGGGGGAGCAGCTCATACGGACAAGAGTTCATGGCCGTGATCGATGGAGACTGGGGCAGGAAAGACTACAAAGATGTCATGGCGTGTGTGGACGCGGTCGTGGAACGGGGAATCGTAGACGAGAGGAACATATTCGTCCACGGGTGGTCGTACGGCGGGTACTGGACCACTTGGGCCGTAACGCAGACCGACCGGTTCCGCGCCGCCTGCGCGGGTGCCTGCGTGGCCAACCTGCACAGCGACTACGGAACCAGCGACATAATGTGGGCCGACGAGCACGAGTACGGCGGAAAACCGTGGGAAAACGCCGACATCCTGCTCGACCGTTCGCCGCTCAGCCACGTGGCCAATGTGACCACGCCCATCCTGCTCCTTCACGGGGAGAACGACTTGCGCTGCCCCATCTCCCAGACGGAACAGTTCTATGTAGGGCTCAAGCGGCTCGGTAAGACCGCCGTGTTTGTGAGGTACCCCGGTGAGTTTCACGGACTGCGCCGGCACCTCCACCGGATAGATCGCTACAAGAGGATGCTGGCTTGGTTCGAGTACTACAGAAACCGCCCCGAAGCTGAGGCTCGTAAGGTATAGGAGGAATGTAGGAAGATCGAAGGCTAAAGAAGGTTGCTTGCGGTAAGCTTAGCTCCGTAAGCAACCTTCTCTCTCATAGATCCGTTTCAGCCAGCTCCGTTTTCTGCGGCCTGTCAGCGCTCCACTATCAAGCTCATCCCCATGCCTCCGCCTATGCAGAGGGTCGCGAGGCCTCGTTTGGCATCCCTCTTCACCATCTCATGGAGGAGGGTGACCAGGATCCGGGCTCCGCTGGCTCCTATGGGATGGCCCAGGGCGATGGCTCCTCCGTTCACATTGACTATGGACGGGTCCCAGCCCATTTCCTTCTCCACAGCCAGGCTTGTTGCCGCAAATGCTTCGTTGGCTTCGATGAGGTCTATATCCGAAAGCTCGAGCCCGGCCATAGAGAGAGCCTTCTTTGTGGCGGCTACGGGGCCAATGCCCATATAGAGCGGGTCAACTCCCGCGGATGCATAGGCCACTATTGATGCGAGCGGCTTGAGCCCCAACTCGGCGGCCTTCACTTCGCTCATGACGACCAAAGCGGCGGCGCCGTTGTTGATCCCCGAGGCGTTACCCGCCGTGACCGTGCCGTCCGCCTTGAAGGCCGGGCGCAAAGCCGCGAGCTTTTCGACGGTGGTACCGTGCCTTGGGTGCTCATCCTGGTCGAACACGAGCGGCGGCCCCTTCCTCTGGGGCACTTCAACGGGTACGATTTCGTCGGAGAACCTACCCGACTTCATGGCCTCTTCGGCCTTGGCCTGGCTCTTAAACGCAAATTCATCCTGCATCTCACGGGTTATGCCCCACTTCTCGGCGACGGCCTCGGCCGTAAGACCCATGTGCTTGTCAACAAACGCGCACCAGAGCCCGTCTTTGATCATCTCATCAACCAAAGCGGAGTGGCCCATCCGGTAGCCGTACCTCCCCTTCTCTACAAGGTACGGCGCCATATCCATGCTCTCGGTACCGCCTGCTACAACAACACCGGCCTCTCCCGTGGCGACCGCCTGGGCGGCCAGAGCAACCGCCTTGAGTCCCGAGCCGCACACCTTGTTGACCGTAGTCGCCGGGACCTCATGGGGAAGACCTGCTCCGATGGCACACTGCCTGGCAACGTTCTGTCCCTGTCCTCCCTGAAGGACATTGCCCATGATGACCTCATCCACAGCCACGGTCCCTTCGCCGAGGCGCCGGAGCGCGCCCTTTATAGCTACACTCCCAAGCTGAACCGCGGTCACGCCCCTAATAGCCCCGCCCATGGTCCCAATTGCGGTCCTGACCGCGCTCACGATAACGGCTCTACGCATGTGCTCTCCTCCCTAGACGGCCTCACGGCCAATGATGTATTTCATGGGGTCGACTTCGTTCCTCAAGATCTCCAGTTCCTCTTCGGCGGGCTCGCCGCTCGCGAGTACATGCTCAGGCCAGATAAGCTCAAAACCGGTCGCGGCCACCACGTCCTCCTTCGTGACGCCCGTATGGAGGCTCTCCACTCTCATCCTGCACGTCTCTTCGTCAAACCCCATAACGCACAGGTTGGTGATTATCTTGTACGGACCTGTTCCAGGCGGCAGCCCGGCGACCTCCCTGGCGCCTTTGCCCGTTAGATACCCGGGACTTGTGATGAAATCAACCTTGGGGACGAACCTCCTTTTGTCGTGCGGAGTGATTACCATGGTGCGCCAGGTGAGGGAAGCAAGGTCGTTGGCCCCACCCGAACCGGGCAGCCTGACTCTGGGCTTCATGAAGTCCCCTATCACCGTCGAGTTTATATTGCCGTACATGTCAATCTGGGCCCCGCCCAAGAAACAGTAGTCCACGACACCCCGCTGGCAAGCGTCCATGACATCTATCATGCTCGACGCCATTATCGCTTTGTGAAATGTCCTGGAATCTCCGACCGATATGGGCATGGTCGGGAGAAGGGGGGCTATCCCTCCGGCCTCAAAGAACACCGTGAGGTTCGGCGCGTGGGTCTTCTGCGCAAGCATGGCCGCCGCGCAAGGAGCACCCGTTCCTACCACAACAGTCTTCCCGTCCTCAAGAAACCTGGCTGCGAGGCATATCATGAGTTCCATCGCGTTATATTTCTTTACGTGCTCACTCATTCCAGAAACTCCTTTCTGCGAAGAGCTTCCATTTTCGCCTCACCGCCGCAAAGCTCAAGATACTCTGCGAAATCCTTTGTGCCGTAGATATACTTTTCGAGGAAGGGCCGTAGTGTCTCCGGCTTTCCGTCATTGGCCAGCCACTCTTTCAAATGTTCCTCGTCTGAGAAATAGGCGTAGGGCATGTTTCCGGGATAGCTGCCGTAGGGGACATGACACACGGCATCAACGCAATAATGGGTGATTACGGTGCGAGTCGGGTCCTTGCGGATAAAATCGGTGGGGACGATCTCCTCGGTTGTAAGGATTACTCTCTTTGCTGCGCGGGCAACGTCGAAATCGGCCACGCTGATACCATCTATCTGGGCATTGCCGTAGATGTCCGACCGGTGTACGTGTATGAACGCAACGTCCGGATAAAGGGCCGGAAGGGCTACCAGCTTGAGGCCCGTGTACGGGCACGTTACGATCTTGGCCGCGCTCTTCACAAAGGTGTCTGATCCGAGCATGACCCTCGCCGGGATATAAGGGGTACCCATGACGGCAGCCTTGTACCTCCACGCGAGAGCGCCGTTGGTCCACTCACAGACCTCGATTTGAGCTTCCTCAAACAGCTTTCTGGCTGCCTTGGAAAGGCCGCGGGCCTCGAGACCTATGACATACGCAACGTCTACCCTGTCAATGACGCCCCCGGCGGCCAGTATCTGAAAATCATGTGTGGCAGTGTGGCCGGAAAGCCCCAGTGATTTCCTACCCTGACGCAGGACCTCGTGCAAGAGGGCCGTAGGGATCCTGTTGGTCCCGAATCCACCGACGGCCAAGTAGTCTCCATCCTTCACAAATCGCCTGACTGCCTCGCTCACCGTCATGGTCTTGTCGACCATTGCCCGGCTCTTACTTCGGAAGAACTCCCGGGCTCTATCGGGATGAGGATCCATGAACAACCTACCGTCGCCCGATCGAGGAAACAGACTGTCCTCCAAAGCCGCCCCTCCTTGTGAATATAGTCGCAACTCTCATATTTGGCGGACGGAGGCAAATTCCTTGTGGGAGCATCCCCATTTCAGAGCGACGACCGGCCTGTAGCCGAGAGGACGGAGCCGCCGGACAAGCTCTACTTAGAGGTTCTCGTCACCGGCCACCACTTAAGCACGGGGGCAATCACCGTCCCCTTCGAGGGACCTCAAGTGCTCGCAATCGTTTACTCTTATGGTCCTCCACCCATTGTCATCACGCTCGACTATCGTGACGGAGCAGTTGGCTACGACAAGGCCCGGCCAGCTGCCGTCCTGCGACACAATGCCGAGGACAGCGTTGATGGACCCGCCGTGGGAGACGATCGCTACCCGACCGTCTTTGTGTCGCTCGTATATATCGTCCAGCGCCGAAGCCATGCGGCTTCTGAGGTCCAGCCTCGACTCCCCTCCGCCGGGCCTCCTCACACCGTACCGGTCGGCCGCCAATCTGGCATGGAACTCGGGGAACCTCTTGCGGGACTCTTCTATGGTGAGTCCGGAGATCGCCCCCATGTCGAGCTCCCGGAGCCTCCTGTCGAGGACCAGCGGGCACGTCCTCCCCTCAACTATGGCTTCGGCGGTCTCGCGCGCCCTGGAAAGGTCGCTCGAGTAAACCGCATCCAACCGTACCCCGGACAAAGCCTCCGCTACGGCCCTAGCCTGCCTGCGACCGCTTTCCGAAAGCGGCACATCCAGCTGCCCTTGAAGTATTCCGGCTTTGTTTGCCTGGGTCTCTCCGTGTCTTATGAGGTAGAACGTAGTCATGTCGTATGCGGCCAGAAAAGGCCTTCACTCCCATCCTGTTTCTCTTTCGCGCCTCGTAACCAAGACCGATTTCGGCACTGAAATGCGCAAAACCTCCAGAAGCGGCCCGTAGGTAGAGGGCAGGATATGGCTTATCTCTCATGGAATCTTCAAAAACGTGGAGAGAACGAAAGGAGGCCTTCCCGAAATGAAACCAATGGCAGTCACAAACGCCAGGATCCTTACGTGCGCATCCGGGAGGGTGCCTGAGGTCATCGAAAAGGGCACTGTCCTATGGGCAGGCGGGAAAATCACCGCCGTAGGGTCCGCGGTGGAAATGCCCTCCGACGCCATAGTGTACGACGCAGAAGGCAAGGTGGTTACCCCCGGCTTCATCGACGCCCACTGCCACATTGGTATTTTTGAAACAGCAGTGGGCCCCATGGGTGTTGACGGAAACGAAACATCGGACCCCATTACGCCTGAACTGCGGGCCATTGATGGCATAAATCATCTGGACCGGGAGTTTGCCCATGCCGCAGCCCATGGTGTGACTACAGTGGCCACGGGTCCGGGGAGCGCTAATCCCATCGGGGGCCAGTTTGTGGCCATGAAAACGGCAGGTCCCACCCTGAAGGAGATGATCGTGAAGGATCCTCTGGCCATGAAGATTGCTTTTGGCGAGAATCCGAAGCGGATGTACGGCTCCCAGGGGAAAGCTCCCGTGACCCGGATGGCCACGGCTGCCCTCGTCAGGACCTGGCTGCACAAAGCCAAAGAGTATGCCAGGAAAAAGGATCAGGGCGAGCAGCCGCCCTACGACGCCAAACTAGAAGCCCTGGAGCGGGTGATTAGGGGTGAGATCCCCTTAAAAGCCCATGCCCACAGGGCCGATGATATCCTCACAGCCCTGCGCATTGCGGAGGAGTTCGGCTTGCAGATCACCCTGGATCACTGCACAGAAGGCTATTTGATCGCCCAGGAGCTGGCTCAAAGTAGTGCAGCAGGCGTGATCCTGGGTCCGTTAACCGGCTTTTTGGGCAAGCCGGAAG
>LSQX01056953.1_pt1 | contig 11533 bp, 14 predicted proteins | sample 654561 | NCBI WGS metagenome assembly LSQX01 (sample SAMN04489861, study PRJNA283612) | anaerobic digester metagenome | isolation source: 4 biogas reactors fed with cattle manure at either 37C or 55C with and... | place: Denmark: Kongens Lyngby | collected 2014 | reverse complement strand
GGTGATGGTTTCGCGGGTCATGGTTTCGCCTCACGGGTCGCCTTCGCGCAATTCGCGACCAGAGATTTCAGCGTGTCGTTGAGCTTGTCATCGGCGTCCGTCCGCCTCTGCTCCCACCGTTCGAACCGCTCCTCCATGCGGTCCAAGGTGGCATTGTCACAACTTATAAACCGTTGTACTAGTATTGCAATCTAATTACCTTTTGTTACTGCTCCTTCAATTGTCGTAAGTTTATCCAATTGATTAGAGTGATCTTTTCTCACATCACTAATAAAAGCTTCAGTTGCCTTCTCTGAGTCCAGGATACTTGCTGCGGATTGAGAAATTTCCTTACATACGATAACCAACTGTGCCTGACTTTCCGCTAAATCCTGTTGTGATCTGGCAATTGCTTTCTGTGTTTCCGCTAAGACATTCTGCGTTTCAATTGTAGAATCAAAAAACTTCTTCATCGTGTCTATCATCGGTGGGGCAACAACCCAGCCCAAAACATAGACGATAATCAGCAAAATCACACTAGGAACACCAAACGTCCTGCACGCTTCATAAAATAACTTTTGCCATCCATACAATCCTGATCCATTTGTTTCGATTGGTTTCTCGTGTGTTTGCTTGATTGCCATTGTTGCCCTTTCGGATGTTGCACTGAGTAGTTTATCTTCTTCCTATTGACACATACTTACTCCCAACTAGAAAACGCCTCTGTCCAATCTGGAATTCCGTCTCTCACTAATCCTTCAACCTCCGAAAAAGCGTAACAATCACCCCACTGCCTGATCACCTTATCCATATCCTTCGACCACAAAACCCAAGCACCCTCTGGACGTTCTCCCCATAGATGTGTTGGCCATAGTTGGATAGGAAAGTTATTCCAATTCGCGCCCCAGCTCTGATCTCCTACCCACGCTGTTCCTTGTGCTTTCTTTCCTGTTGACTTCTCATACCATTCACGAAATTCATCAGTATCATCGTATCCAAGAAGTGCTTGAGCATGACCACCGATAGACACAAGAGAAGAAATCAACTCGCCTTTTGTTGATCCGGTGAGAGTAGAACCGTGAATGATCGATGCTCCTCCATATAGCGCGTCCATTGCCTCTTCAAGATTTGCTATTTCAACTACATGCGCAATCCTATCAACTTTTGTAACATTGATCAGGTCTGTAGGAGGACCAGTTCTTCCCCACTTGTTTCCATAGGCTTCATCTGTATCTTCTTGCCTGAAATCGTATTTTCCATCTAGGTACACAGTTTCGGAATTGAATCCATAGTTCTGAATCGCCCACATCGCACGAGATAGTGTCATTCCTTGTCTACTGGATTGACGACTTCCATAAACAATCGCTGTTCCTGTTCTTCCACGATATGCATGAAGATCCTTTTTAATAGCAATATCAACACCGATGTTTTGTTCGATTCCTTCTCTAGTTGCCCACGCCGTACAGTTCGATACGCCGATACCTTCAGCAACGTAAGAATGGTCTTCCTCGACTTCCAAATTGTAAACGGTTCCGGAGAATTGCTCTTCCTTGATACTTTCAATCTTCTTAGGGCAACGGGAATTAGAAAATGGAGAAAGTGTAATAACTTCCTCGCCAGCCTTGAGAGTTTGGATTTCTTTATATCCTTCCGTCGTCAGAATTTTATGCGTTCCCGTTGCCCTAAGAACTTGATATCTACCTAGCGACAATCTCCATACAGGTTCTTTTGTTGATCTGGCAATAGTTCTGATAACTCTTCCAATATTTCCTTCAGCGGTTATTACATTCCAATCAACACAGATATTCTGAATTGCTGTATGTGATCCATTGGCTAGTCTCACAATCGTGCCTGCCGGAAAACAATTCCCGAAGTCCTGTGATCCGCTCAGTGCTTTTGGATTGATTGCAAGAATGAGGTTCCAATTGCATGATCGTTTACCAGTCCCAGCCCCTTGGAATGATTGTGGAATGACTTCTGATGCTTTCCAAGGGAGCTGGGAATTCGAACGGAAAAAGTCACGATCATATACGGCAAGTTTCTTCATCCACTCAGGTCCAGATTTCGTCACAAAACATCCATAGAAACCTGCCTTATAAGCGGCTGCAATTCTTCGTGATGAGTCTGCCTTTGCTCCAATAATCGATGAGGCTGGAGGCATGTAGGACGTTAAGTTATTTGTCATATTATTCATGGGATGATCTTTTTCTACTTTACTTCGGTTTCCAATATCGATGAATCCCACAATGTCCATGCCATATACCTCAGCGTCCATTCAGCTTGTTCCATGTCAACTTTCTGATCATGAGGATTCTGAACTTCCATGACTTTTCCTAGTGCTGTAGAGACCTCCTTACCTAATCCAGAACCCTGACCTGCCTGTGCTATAGCCTGGAAAAGTTGGGCACTGTCCGTTAGGGCATTTGCTGCTATTTGTGCTGCTATCGACTCCAGTTTTTCCGCTGCTGGCTTTGCTTTGAGAAATTGAAGGTTCGATTGCTTGACTGCCTTCGATAACGGCTCTAACGTCTTCAACCAAGTTTCGTTCGGCTTGGGAAACGGATTTACTGGTTTCGGATTCGGGTCCGGAAAAGGGTCCACGTCACCTACCTGGACGCGTACTTTCGTATAACCTTGCAGAATCTTGTCAGCTTGCGAATATGGCCATGCGATCCACAAAGCATAAGACTTCGCGTAGTTCTTTGACGGAGGTTGGAACAGGATCATTAGCTGTCCTCCCCACGTCTTTGCAGGAATCACAATCACTCCTTCTTGTGGTTCCCAATCTACAATTGCAGAGTTCAGTTTATCTTCCGTCAGACCTGTAACCATGATCTGAACGAGTTGTCCTGGTTGCACTTGATCAGGAACAACCAACTTGACATCTGTAGACGCTGTTGGAAGATTTGCCGATTGTGCAATTGAGAGATAGTTTTCTACGTCACCATAGAAACCAACAGGCACAATCAACAAAAGAAAGATCGTTATGGAAAGAATAAATCGTTTCATTATTGAACTCGTTTCTCGGATGTAAAAATCTTCTTCAATATGTCTTTTTCTTCATCCGTCAACTTTGATGCCAACTTTAGCAATTGCTGACGTTGTTCTTCAAATAGACATTCTAGATTCGCTGACATGTGTGACTTCCTATGAAAACAATCCAATCAGAGTCAGTATCAACGGCAACAGTGCCTCAATGAATGAAATAATCGAGTCCCAATCTACTGTTGGATCTGAGAATGCTTTTGGATTGTCTGCAGCAATATCACAAAAGACCATTGCAGCGATTTCAGCACGCGACATATCTGCTGAAATCTGCCCACCTTTATAGAGTTCTTTTGTTTTAGAAAATACGTTCGCCCAAGTGATTCCAAGATCTCTCCGCTCACGCAATGTCAAACGTCGAAAACCTTGGGCTGTAGGCATTTCTCCATCTGCATTAGCTTGAGGAACATTTTTCACTTCATTCGTTACAGGAGCATCAGGACTTTTACCATTATCAAACTTAGCCTGACCGAACGACATTCCAGAACAATATAGCATACAAGCTATAACAACCAACAATGTAAAACTCATTCTTTTCATGATTTACACACTCCTCTTTCTACTAAAACTTCGGTCCAAACAATCTAACCGGTATGTATCTCAAATATGCAACAAGAGCACTCGTACCATTTGCACGCATCGCATTGTAAAACATTCTGTGAACTTGCGATGACGGTCTTGACTTTAAACCGCAGTAAACATCGTGAAATGCCGATGCTTCCCGTGTCTTTTCTTCATATGGACAACACAGCCTCCAGAAAAACCTAGGAGCTGATAATCCGTTGATGATGTCTCCAGGATAGATCTCCCATACCACACCTTCCGGATCTACGTACATCGCTCGTTCCGTTACCATGCAATTCCTGTTCGACCTGCACCAACTTACGTAGATAATTGGTTCGTCTGGTCCGCATACCACGCCTCGATAGTTCACAAAGTAACCAAAACTTCTATTAGTCACGCGGATCTATCTTTATGATAATTGGTATTTCTTTCCCAAGTACCGTTACCTTTATTGATATTCCATCGCCAAGATCCTGAACTAGATCCTTTATCATTGCAATTAACTGCTCACCGTCCGACATCGTTGAGTGAGCATGAGATTCAAGACGATCTAAACGTGCTCTTAATCTGCCCATATGTTTCTTTCGTTAGATACTCTACGTGACGCGTGAAAGCGTCACGTAGAGTTTTCCAATCCGAGTGTCACAGATACAAAGCCTCTGTGCAGGCATTGCGTTGTATCTGGGGCTGGTTTTCCAGCCCCAGATACATAATCAATCAAAACAAACGATTAGGCATGAGCCTTAGCCAGTCCCTCTTCGTTCTTAACCTCCAGGGTATATTCGCCGACGATCATTCCCTTCTCAGCATCGCCAGTCTGAGCAACTTTCTGGAATTGGAACGACCGACGAGCCAAAGGCAAAACCTTAACGCGTTCGGTGTCGATCACCATCACGCTCTTCGAAGGCATCCAGCGAGAGGCAATGACGGGGAAGTCGCCAAACGAACCGCTATAGCGAGTGACCCGTTGGTGGAATCGTTCGTCTCCGTTAGTAACCTCAACGCGAGACGAATTGAGACTATCGATGCTACGCTTCCAGGTAGGATCAGCGACGATCAGATTCAGACCAGCAGCACCGTTGCCCCACGCAGCCTGAATGATGTCGTCAAGAACACTCGCACTAAGCGTTGCAACCGAGGTGTTGTTCGTGGAAATGAAATCCCACAAACCCCTCATCGTTCGGTAAGCAGTCGAACTACCCAGCGTGTTGCCAGAGAGCTTCGACAGGATGACAGCCTTCTCCAGGTCACGAATAAGTTCGCGACCACGCTGCCTGATCTGATACTCGAACTCGTTGCCAACACCAACGTTTCGAACAGACTGCATCGTGCCAGAGACAATAATGTCCTTCTTGAAAATCTGGCAGTAGTTGGTATGCCGCGAACGAATCATACTGACATCATTATCGACATCAGCACCTTCCAAAGCGGCAGGCGACACAACGGTCAGCGAGACACCAGCAGTAATAGTCGCAGCCGTCGAGCCACCAAAACCACGAGTAACCGTGATCGTGTTGCCAGACGCAGCGGTGATCTGCATGTATTCGCCAGTCGTCCCGTTGTAAATAACGTCACCAGCACCGAGGTTATTACCAATCTGCGGATGCCGTGAGGCATACGCAGGAAGATAGGTAATCGTTTCGCTAAGAGTCTGAGACGAAGCAATCGTATCAGGTGTCAGAGCGTCCTCAATCCACTCATGAAGGACGTTGAACGCAGGCATTTCAGGGTCGCCAAGCGCGGCCAAAAGAGGCGTTTCGCTCGGAGAGATCATGCCGATGACATCAGAGATATCATCATAGATCCCGTTAAACGCGGTATTAGTACCGTCTGTGTCATAGACAGCCCGGCCAGTAAAAGCCATTAACTATACCTCCTCCGGTTATGATCCGGAATATTAGCGAGCGTTTTTGACGTTCGCTTCAATTTGCTGTACGACTCTTTTTTGTCTCTGATACCTTTGAATATCAGAATTAGCGCTTGTCTGACGTGCAACAACAGCCAAGCGTTCCAACTCTTTCTTAGCGGTATCGAGTTCCTTCTGAGTTTCTTGCTTCTTCGTAGAACCGTTAACTGACCCAGCACCTCCAAGAACTTCTGTCAGCTTTAGATAATCAGGTAGAACACTATCGGCAGAATCTTTTGTCAACGGAGCAAGTTCGCCATCGATCAAACGTACGTAGAGTTCACCGTCATCTTCATCGCGAGTTACAATCGGACTCAGAAATCTCTCTCCGACTGTCAAATCTCGGCATTTAATTTCGGTAAGAACCTCTTGAATCCTACGACGTTGTTCCCCGGCGAGACGTTCTGCTTCCGCCTTTCGAGCCCGTTCAGTTTGGGCTTCAAGATCTTTTCTCAATTTTTCGAGTTCGCGTGTTTGTTTCGCGAGTTCGACTTTAAGTGCTCCTGCCTCTCCTCCTACCTGACCATCCTGGTTTTTGCTTTCATCTGCTGCACTGCGGGTTGCAAACTCTGTAACGAGTTCTTCCAACTTTTGCATGTGCGACTTCAACTCAGAAATTTCCTCGTCGCGCTTTTGGAGCTGTTTCTTGCTCTTTGCACGTTCAGCCTGTGCAGCTTGGGCCGCTGCATCAGAAATCTTCTTCTGAACATCTGCTTCTTTCTTCGCTTGATCTTCGTCCACTTCAGCACCTGAACCGGCACCTTCGGAACCATCATTCGCATCTAGAAGAATACGCTCAGAAACATTCAAAGAATCATACTTAGAAAACGGTGGCATAAAAAACCTCGTACACTATCTGCGTTACGGTCGCAGTAACCTAAACCTACATCACAGCTGTAGTCGCTGAACCAGTATAACTCAGGGATACTGTCGCCCTTGGTTGGCTACACTGCTCAACCAGTACGATCCTTGTCTGTTTCTTCCGTTTCTTTTTCTTCCTTGTCTATGTCTGCTTTGTCATTCCCAGCTTTAGAAACTTGAGAATTAGCAAACACCTCTTCAAATGTGCCTGGAGAGAACGCACTGCTCCGACGCAATTCAGCTTGTTCTATCTCTTTGGCAATTTCGTCACGCAGCTTTTGTGACTCGCGTGAGAACATCTTTGAAGTAACACGCTTCTCCAACTCACGAATTGCCTTCTCGCTTGTTAGAGTTGCTCGTGCTTCCGTAAGAATCTGCAGTTCTATCAGGAAATCATCTACTCCGAATTCTCTTGGATAGACGATGCTCATATCCTGTGAATCTTTTCCTAACCATTTTGCATATAGTCTGTGTATGTCGAGTTCTGCCTGTTCGACGTATTGGGCTTTTGCAGAGAGTGATTGATTTGTTTCGTTGAACTCGAATGCATATGCCACGCCGCTTGTTGCTTCACGGACACCAAGCAAACCAGTCGATCCAGACAACCTGGCAAGACGATAGATCTCACTTCTAGCGTCTTTTATTTGATCACCTATAAGTTTCAAAACTGTGTCGGATGGAGCTAAGTATTGTGGTCTCTCAGCACCTTCCGCGTATGTGAGAATGTTATAATGCGACAGTTCTATTGGAGAATCGTCACCGCTTTCCTGCATTGTGAGAATATTCAAACAGCGGTTGGCAATTTCCTCATCCGCAAAAGAACACCAATTCAGAATCGCAATGTTGATGTCGCAAATATCTCGGACTGCCGACTCACCAAACCAGGAATGCAGAAGAGAGTTCTTGTTTTTCAGAATCACCAACGGGACTTCACCACAAGGATGCTCACCACCGTCGATCTGTCTGGCCTTTTGAACCTGTTTTCCATTTTCTCCGTTTTCGAGATATACTTGCCATTTTTCCCAATCATATTTCGTCCAGATTACAAACGTTCTTGTGTCTGAATCAACTTGCTTCTTCCATGTTCGATTTTGCAGTGTTGGAATTTCGATCTTTACCCACTCGAATTGTCCTTTGTCATCGAGTTCCCAATCTAGAATCTGTTGTGCCTGAACAAGCGATAGATACGGTCGAATTTTGTTTCTCTTTACTTCCTCAACCGTCATCACTCCACCACCGGTAGGCATATCAACCAAGATTCCAGTATGACCTGCAGCAATTGCAAACGTGGCCGCCATCTGCATAAACAGGTCGTACTTCATTCCAGTGCGTGTTGCATCCTTGTAGAGCGCCTGAACGTCTTCCTGGAGTTCTCTTGGTTCTCTACGTGTAACAGCGCCTTCGAACAGATAAGCAACATACAGATCAACAATACTGGCTACGTAGTTGTAATAGTAACCACGCTTCAATCTTTGCCGCCACGAATCGTCATGCTCACGAATATGCTTGAAAATGTATTTGTAGATGTCGATAGCAGAATAGCAGTCTATGTACTTATTCCATTGATAGATATTGGCGTCATAGTCCGGATTTGTATAACTCAACGAATCAGCTACCGACGTTGATTCCGCCTTTGCTCTTGTCGTTGTATCGTTCGTATAATCAAGAGATGCGTTGGCACCTATTGAAAAATCCGGACTTGTTGGATGATCTGCCATTCTTTTCCCGTTTATATTCGATTCTTAAACGCCAACAACAGAATAGCCTTTGTACATCCCGCTTCCATGCTTCTTCCACGAATACAAAGCCATTCTTGTTGCGTCTGATGTATGATCGTTTTTCTTTTCTGGGTTTCCGGTTTTATCTGGTTCTCCGTCTGATCGTACTGGCCAACTATATCGTCCCCACTCTTTTATCGTATATTGACATTCGTGCCAGATATACAACATTGGTTCTTCTTTAGGAGGAAATCCAGACAACAACGAACCAATGTAATCTATTCCTATTTTTACCGAACCAGCGCCTTTTGTTGCTCGTTTTGTTTTTATTCCGTATTCGACTAATTCCATCCGTTCTTGTGCTCCCCAGTCTGCATAAATCGGATGCCCAGATGTGTAACCTGGAAGTCTTCGAATAGCTAGTGCATGATCTTTCAAAAGTCTCTGTTCAGCCACATACTCCTGGAAAAGCAACCAGGCACCATTTGGAAGTTGTACGAACTGAAGATAAACAAACGGATGCCCAGGACTAGAACCAAAGTCAATTCCTCCAACTCTTCCCCAGGTTAGTGGGGGTGACAAATATCCGCACATCTTGTCGAGTTTTTCAGGAGTCATAATATGCCGTGGACCAAACATATGATACACAAGCTTATGCTTCTCTGGCTTCAGGTTCTCCCACTCGATCTCAAAAGTATCACGGTCCAACATCTTGACTTTTCCAATGTAGTCGTCAAGATTGTAGAACCCGTCGCTTTCGTGTGCCCGACCTTTGCAATATGTGTAAATCGCACAATCGCCAAACTGTGGATCTCCGTGACATTTCCTGTGGCATGTCTGAACCGTTTCAAAAATACTCCATTGATAAACTGCGATATCCTTGTCCTTCGCTTCCCCCAGCAGTTTGTTCATCGTCCCTTCTTGGTACTGCCGCGTCGATGTAAAGACGTTCTGGCCACGTATTCCATTTGTCGTCTGGGCCATGGACAAACCAACCTGGAGAAGTTCCCAGGACATTTCATCGATTTCGTCAACGCGGCTTTTGTTTGGGTGTGCACCTCGGAAACCAACATTGGACGCGGTGATGATTTCTAGACGTGATCCTAATGCGGGAAAGTCAGTACGCGATTTGATGCTATCTTTTCTAGGATTGCATAGATGAATACCAAGCCGGTCAGCAAACTTCTCGCTCAATGTACGGACCCACGGCAACATCAGGAATCCTTTGAAGTAGTCATAGCATCGATCCGCTTGTTTCTGAATTGCACCGGCTGACGTTATCTCGCAATTCTCTTTGAACAACATATCGAGAAAATTGATCAACGCCATATCCAAAGTTTTGCCTCCGTTACGATTGGCAAAACCTAACGCATTTGGGACACGTTCAAAAAATAGGTCCGAGATGAAATAGAACGGAGATGTATTTCCTTCTGTAACGACTTTCCGTGGTAAACGTATCCCAAATGCGGCAACAATGAAATCTTCAAGTTCTGCATCGTTAGTGGGTGGATGTATGTAATTTCCATAGGCGTCAAGACACGTATAATGGTCGATGATTTCTTCATTGACCTTTTCCTGGATAATGTCTTTTTGTGTCCTGCGTTTCGCCATATCTACGCAATTACGCTTTCCAGTGACTTTGTGCTTCTGCTTCGTATTCCTCTCCGCAAAAATCACATTGCACAATTCCTGGAACGAAAACAAACACGCCTCCAGTTAGTTCGGCACAGTCAGCCTCTATTGAAAAATCTCTAACCTCGTCAGGAACATCAACAATATCTCCAGGTTCCAATTCCGGTGTGTAGCTGCGTTCGAATTGATCTCGACCGCACTCAGGACACGTCCATTCAACTGCCGGACGTAGTTCAACGATTTCCTTTTTACTCTTCTTTCGTGACTTCATGTGCTTTCTTGCTTTCCTTTTTCATCAGCAGAATCTAGATCATGTAAACAATCGATGTCGCTATGCCAAAGTTTCGAAAGAACAATACGCTCCTTTTCATCCATCTTTCCTAACGCTGCCTTCATAATTCTCAGGTCTTCAATCTCAAGTTTTGGAATTTCCTTTTCAACTTCTCCAGCCTTTCCTGCCTTTCGCTTCAATCCGGCTTGTTCCTTCAATCGATCAATCTCTTGAATCAAACTCAGCAACGTTCTAACTGCAACATCCAACGATCTGGTCTGTGCACCACGCGAAAACAGTTCTCTCAGTTCCTCATCTGTCATCTTGCCGGATGCATTTTTTACGGCAGGGCAATCCAGCATGATTTCGGTTGCCGTGAAAAACAGTTTGTTGTACAACAGCTCGAGATGTAAGAGACGATCCTTGTCAGTACGTAGCAGATCAGTAACGTCAATCTCCGCTGAGAATGTTCCTCCTTGCCCTGTTGGTTGCCCTATTGGTTGCCATAGGTCTTTAGTATCAACATTCGCTATTTCCTCAACACTCAGCATGTCCCTTGTTTTGAGTTTCTGCCAACCGTGCCAAGGACAACGATATTTGCATTTATAGTCGGCTTTAGACCAGCGATTCACCAAATGCCAGCTACAGCCCAAGATGCGTGCCGTACCACGCATATTCGATGTCTTACGCCAGACTTCATACGCCATTTTGTGATCAGCGACTGTGTATCGTCTGTCGTGAGTATGCTTTTTTCTGCCTGGCTTCTTTTTAAGTTCCTTACTAGAAATGTTTTGAATATCGTCATACGTTTGAGAAAGATCATGCAGAAGTTGCACAGGATCGATATCAGCAAATCCGCTTTCTTGGTTGTCAGTTGTGTCGTTTTGGTTCAAATCATCATTCATTTTGTTTTTCCAGACTCCACGATAATAGTACGAACGCAATTACATAATAAAGTCAAGTGTTCTAAAAGCGTCGTACATTACAGGATATAAAATATTTGTTGCAATCTTGACTTCAAATATTCGTGAGTTAATTTTACGGATACTTATTACTTTCGCAGCAGTATTCCAAGTTTTGTTTACGAACTTGAGTACTTTCTCTTTTAAAAGTTCTTCTTCTAAAGTATCAACCGTTGTAAATCTAAAACTATGAATCAGACAATCTTCTGTGATTTCCTCGTATTCGTCTGCAATTACTGTTTCAGTGAGTTTGTGCTTGATGATGTTGTTCACTCGCTCGACAATTCGATTTGGATTTACTAGAATGGCACCTTGAATCCTTGAGTAACCTAGACGCCTGTTTTCTGGAAGGCGTTGTTCGTGTTGGACCTGTTTTGCCACAAAGTCAAAAAGTTGATCAGAGGAGATATCAAAAATCCCACAGGATGCGTAAGTCTCTGCTAGGTCTTCAAGGATCGGTTTTTGCCAAGGAGGAATCATTTCGAAAGACGACTATGGAATTTTACTTGTGTCGAACGTTGATGTTCAAAGCTGTGAGATACTTCTTTGCTTCTGATACAGTCTTATAACTCTTTAGAGTTGTCCATTTCCCACC
>LSQX01406641.1_pt1 | contig 11534 bp, 7 predicted proteins | sample 654561 | NCBI WGS metagenome assembly LSQX01 (sample SAMN04489861, study PRJNA283612) | anaerobic digester metagenome | isolation source: 4 biogas reactors fed with cattle manure at either 37C or 55C with and... | place: Denmark: Kongens Lyngby | collected 2014 | reverse complement strand
TCCAGCCCGGGGAGATGCTGATCGCTAAGGGTGCCGTACGCGATGAAGGCACTGGTTTACAATATGCACCGCTGGCCTTTCCCGCCATAGCTGACCTGCGGTTGGTAGACTGTTTGCGCCGCACCTGTGTGGAAGATTCCCTCTCCTATCATATCGGGCTGACCCGTTCAACCGATGCATATTACAATATTTGCACGGATCAGGCTTACAACTTTCCATATACCTTGTGCAGCGACCTTAACACCGCTGCCATCTTCATTGTCTCCAGTGTGCTCGGCAAGAGGGCTGGTTCGCTGCTGCAAGCTGGAGAACGGATACAGCCGCTGACAATGACCCATATCAAAACAGGAATATCTGCATTACAGCAATTCATAGCAATTGATGGAAAGTAAGGTGTGTTTACAGTCAGAGGGACAGGGGACCTGTCCCTTTGTCCTCTGGACCGGGTTTTTCGAATATATCAATCAATGGTGATTGCCTGTTTCACAACACCATTGCAATTTCGCCAATTAGGTCCAAAGGAAGCGACTTATTGTATGGGAACTGCACCCCGCCTTTATTGCTTTGTTTTCCTTCAAGCGGTCGGCAAAATGCTCTATGGCCTTTTCTCCGGGATACAAGCCGATGGAGAAATCCCCTACAATAGCAATCTTCACATGGTAGGTGATAAACTTTTGTAATATTTCCCCTGCAAGTCTTGTACTTAAGTGAAAAAATCCTCACATATAGCTGATTTATTCAAAACTATTCGATCACAATCGGTTTCATACTGTACTGTCATCATTAAATCCAAAGCTGACTGAACATCTTTTATCAATACCTCATCACTATGTATGATGGCAATTTTTTTATCGTTTTTCATTATGGTACTTATTTCATGATCATCATTCCTATTTTTATTATTGCTCTTTGTTGCAGAGCAAACATGAAGCAAAAAGAACGTCCCCATGCTTCCAAGCTGACATCTGTGCTGCTCGCTCTTCATCCTTTTCATTTTCCAATGCGATAAACATATTTTCATACCACATGCTATTTCTCCTCACATAATTAACATGGCATAACAAATCAATGGTGATTTCCTGTTTCAAATGTGGCATTCCCCATGCTTCCCCTTATGTTTATTTTTTTAGAAATTCGATTGCCGCATCTTCATCAAGGGGTTTACTGATCAAATAGCCTTGGATTCTATCGCAGCCCCAACTGTGCAGATATTTTCTTTGCTCTTCATATTCGACTCCCTCAGCTATCACATAGTGGCCAAGTTTATGCGCCATAGAAATAATATCGCTGGTTAATGCCTCCTCAGGTTTAATATACATTAGCTTGTCAATAAAAGATTTATCGATTTTAACGCAGTCAATATTTAAGTCCCTTTCCCTTGAAAGAGAAGAATAGCCGGTTCCAAAGTCATCAATAAGAATACGGAGCCCTGCGCTTTTCAGCTTACCGAGTGTAGTGTTCACTTTTTCATAATCAGAAAAGAATATGGATTCTGTGATTTCAAGTCCGACATTTACCGGATTAACTCCGATATCTTCAATCATCTCAAATAGATCTTCACAGAATTCATCTTTCAACAGCTGTATAACAGAAAGATTAATAGTAACACGCATTTGATCATATCCTAACATCTCCAACTTTTTTAGGAAACGCAAAGCTTTCTGAATGATCTTTTTCCCTATTGGAATGATAAGCTTCGTTTTCTCAGCTATGGGTATGAATTCTATAGGAGGTATCCGACCAAGCTTATCACTGTCCAACCTGGCCAAAGCCTCAAACCCACAAATCCGGTTTGATTTAAGTTCCACTACCGGCTGATACTGCAGAAACAGTCCGCCGCTTTTCTCTTCAGATGCAATTTGCGCAAGTTCAAGCATTATCTCTTGCTCACGGTTTATTTGCATCTCTATCTCAGCATCGTAAAAACAGACACCAATATCCTTATCTTCTTGATCAAGAGCTTTTTCCGATGCTATCAGCAGTTTCTTAAAAAGCTGCTCAACATCAGTTTTCTTATCTTGATCTATTTCTAAAATCCCGATTCCTGCTCCAACTCTTTCAACTGTAAGATAATGCTCCAGTGTATTTGCAACATCTTTGCAGAATTCAAGCAGTTCATTTTTATCTTTGTAGCCTTTCACATAAAACGCAAATTGATTCTCATATGTATGACACAAGAGCCGGTTTTCCGTACAGTGTTTTTTAAGAGCCCCGGCTAAATTCTTAATTAATTCCTGAGTGTAATGGAATCCATATATAACCCTTAAGCTGTGCACTGCACTCAAGTTTAGTCCCACAAGAGCCCTTTTCTCTGCTGTTTTCTTATCGGCGTCACTAGTAAGGAGGTTAAATAGATAGTTTAGATTGTACAAACCGGTTGACCTGTCGTGTTCTTGATTATATTTAAGAATATCCTCCATTGCTTTTCGGTCAGATATATCAATAATAATTCCTTCAAGGGCTTCAACTTCACCCGAATTATCATAGACGCCTTCACCCACCTCAAGAACCCATTTCCGCTCACCGTTAGCAGTTATGATTTCATACTCATACTTAAATGGCAAGCGCTGAGCAAGAATGCGCTTCCATTCCTTCCGAACCAATTCCCGATACTCCGGTGCGATTAAATCATTATAGGAAAGGTCTCTGTTATTTAATAGAGATTCCGGAGCATAACCGGTCAATTTCATGCAGCCATGGGAAATATATTCCATCGTCCATTCCCGATCGTGTTTACATCGATAAGCTAACCCTGGAAGATGGGAAAGGAGCACAGATTTGCTGCGTTCACTTTCTATCAATGCTTTTTCCATCATCTTTCGTTCAGTGATATCCTGAATCAGGCATATACTGTTATATTGTTGGTCATTATTCAAGGCAAGCTTGGACTTTATCAGGTGTACCCAGACGATTGAACCATCGGGCCTGATCAATCGTTTATCCATACGATAGCCGCTGATTTCACCTGATTGGAGTTTCTCATAGCTTTTTAACTCCTCCTTCAAATCATCAGGGTGTGTGATCGCTGCCCAACCCAGTTTTATAAGTTCTTCTTTCTTCCTCCCGGTAATTTGCTCAAACATCGGGTTTATTCTGCAAACCTTGTTTGTTTCAGGTGTTGCTGGTTGAGCATTATAGCAAATTGCAATACCAATAGGCGCTTGATTAAAAATAACATCAAATGTTATCCCCTGTTCATGTAGTTTTTGTTCCATTGCATGTTGGGCCTTAATCAGTTCTACATGAACCGCAATTCTGGCTTTTAATGATTCCATTTGAACCGGCTTCCGGATATAATCCACAGCGCCAAGCTTTAAGCCCTTGATTTCATTAGCCAACTCATCATAGACGGTTAATATGATTGTTCGTATTTTCTGATACCTGGCATCGGACTTCAGCCGTTCGAGGACTTGAAAACCGTCCATATTAGGCATGTGTAAATCGAGTATAAGCAGATCGATATCATCATGCTCTTCAAGTATTTGCATAGCCTCAACACCATCGCGAGCAGTCAGAATGCTGTACTCACTCAGCATTTTTTTGATGATCATCATATCGACCGCTGAGTCTTCAGCTATTAAGATCTTAATCTGCAATGTTTATCCCCCCTTCTGATTCATCTCCTTTCTTCAGCTCACACCCTAACTGAACCGCTTTCAACTCTGTAATTCCTTGATTTCTTCAAGCAGCTTACTGAGGTATCGAGAAAACTTTTCTTGCAAAAGGGGTATTTCTTCCTCCTTTTGCTCATTTAAGGCTTCTTGCAACGCAATAGATACATCATACAGCGGCTTGGCGCCGATACTGCCGGAACTGCTCTTAACCTTGTGTACAATTTGTGCAGCATCCCCATATCTCTTTTCCTGAATGGCCAGTTTTAGCTTGTCCACAATATCCCGGTTCTCCCTAGCGTACTCATTCAAAACCTGCTGATAAAGCTCCGCATTACCCCCCATATTCATCAGCCCAGCGGCTTGGTCAAGGACAGAAACATTTTTAACAAGTATATCCTTGATTGTCTGTATGAAGCGGTCGGGATTAAAAGGCTTGCTGATATAGTGGTAGATTCCGCATTGCTCACATTTTTCAACGACCCCAGGAATCACATCTGCTGTCATCGCCACAATGGGTATCTCTGTCGAATTTTTTCTGATTTCTTGGGCAACTTCATAGCCGTTCATGACCGGCATGTGTAAATCCAATAAAATCAAATCAATGGAGCCCTTATGCTGCTGATATAGTTCCAGAGCTTCCTTTCCGTCGTTGGCTAAAATCACGTCAATGCCCACCTGCTGGAGAAGAGATTTTGCGATCAATTGATTTGTTTCATTATCCTCAACCAGCAAAACACAATAGGATTTGTCAAGTTTTTCTGGACTGTCCTTTTTATTAATTGACAACTGAGAACCGGTTACCAGCTTTAGGTTGAAAAGGTCAAGAATTCCGTTGAGCAGTGTGGAGGGGGTGATCGGCTTGCCGATTCCCATATCAATCCCATATTCATTGAGCTTATCAAACAGGTCCTCCCGCGTCATCGGCAGCAGCACCATCAGCTTAGGCATTTTTACAATTTTGCTGTCATTCCGTATGGCTTCAACAAAACTGAAACCACCCCCGGCCGGGGCATCGTAATCTATAATGAACAGATCAAAGGGTCTGGCAGATTTGCCATCAGCAGCTTCCAGCATACTCAGTGCACTGGTCTCAGAGTTAGTGAGCTCACAGTGCATTCCAAAGGCACTCAAATAACTTTCGATCAGACTCATATCCTCCCCTGATCTTTCCAATACCAGTGTTCTAATGTCCTTGAAGTGATCGGAGGATAAGGCCGTTCTATACACATCCTCCCTTTCCTTATCAACATCTAAAGACAAATTTATAATAAAGGTAGACCCTTCACCCGGTGTGCTGAATACCTTTATTTCTCCCCCCATCATATCCACCAGGTTCTTGACGATAGCCAACCCTAAGCCTGAGCCGCCGAAACGCCGGTTAATACTGCTGTCCCCTTGCACAAAGGGAGTGAAGAGCTTGTTTATCTGTTCTTCTGTCATGCCTACTCCAGTATCTTTAGTGGTAAAAGATAGGTGGTATTTATCGTTTTCTTTGGCCAGGAGCCGAATATCCAGCGAAACTTCACCTGATCTGGTAAATTTCACTGCATTGTTCAGTACATTAAGCAGGACCTGTTCAATTCGCTTAGCATCACCGAAAAACCAATTGGGAACTAGGGGGTCTTTCGACAACCTGAAATTAATGTCTTGCTCCTCGATCTTATATGAAATAATATTTACAACATCCTGAATCACCTGATCCATGCTGAAAGAGGTGATTTCAAGCTCTACTTTTCCCGCTTCAATCTTTGAAAAATCAAGGATATCATTAATGATATTCAACATATTATTAGCTGCCTGTGTGATCCGGTCGATATACATGCTTTGCGTTAAGGAGACGTCCGTTTTCTTGAGCAGATAGGCCATTCCGGTGATTGCATTGAGAGGTGTTCTGATTTCATGAGAAATTCTTGCCATAAAGCTGGACTTGAACTCATTTGCTTCATCTGCTTCTCGTTTTGCCCTTTCCAAATCCATTTGTATCCGCTTTCTATGCTCAACTTCCTTTCGCAGGCGGGCAATCCAAAAGAAAGAAACAGCGATCACAATAGCAACAAAAGCACCGATGATAGAAAGGATACGTATAATCGGCCCGTAATCTATATCAGTTTGCAGGTCAATCCACTTATTATTAATAGCGAGTTTCTCATTTTCAGTTATGGCATCCAACGCTTTGTTTAAGATGCTTACCAATTGGGGCCAGTCTTTGCGAACAGCAAAATACAAGGCTTGCGGTTTCTCTGCTTCAAAAGCGACAAATCTTAGATTTGTCAACCCGTTTGACCGTATCAAATAGTTTGTTGTTGCAAGATTCCCAATAAAGGCCGTTTCCGTACCGGTTGCCACCGCGGTGAGAGCCGCTTCGACAGAGTCGTATAAGCTGAGATTTATCTGGGGGTATGATAACAGGTAGCTGTGATGTGAACTGTTTCGCTGTACAGCGACAGTCAACCCTTCCAAATCCTCCATACCGGATATGTGGGTATCTGTGTCTCTGGTTACGATCACTCTTTTAAAGTAGTAATATGGCTTGGAAAAGAGAAAGTGCTCTTCTCTTTCTTTTGTTTTTCCAACAGCAGGCAATACATCAAGTTTTCCGGCCAGTGCCATCTCATAGGCTTCAGGCCATGTCAGCTCTTTGACAACTTCAAATTGCAGGCCGGTTTTTTCACTGATCAAGGAGAGATAATCTGCAGCAATTCCCTTATACTCACCATTCTCATCTATGAACTCAAATGGAACAAACCCCGGGTCTACGCCAAGCCGTATCACCGGGTGCTCTTCCATGAAAGCAAGCTCATCCTCTGTCCAACTGATACTGCTGTCAGCAGCGTAACAGGGGCTTATCATAACCGAGGTCATGATAATTAATACATACAATAAGCTATGTATCTTTCTCATAAACATACCTGTATAATGAAAACACAGAGGAATTTATTATACGGTTTCCTTTCTGTTTATTTTTATACATTAACATTATTACGCTGTTGACTACTATCAGAATATTAATTACAATCCTAACATTAATATGAAAAATAACCTTATTTTTATTATATCTTACATATACATATAGTCAAACACATTATCGGATTATCGGTGCCCGGATTATCGGTGCCAGGCTTGCGTTTTTGCTTTATTTAGCAGGTACGGTGCCGATTAGCACTGTTATTATCCAGGCACCCGGCTTGCGTTATTCTTTTACTCTCACTTCCACAACCTCTCACTTCCCACCTCTCAATCGCCAGGCTTGCTTTTTTGCTTTATTTGACAGCCTGTCCGTGGCTAACACCGGGCTGTATTGTCTGCTATTTTCCAACGACCAACCACTAACCACCAACGACCAAATTGACCGATCACCGGGACTGTCCCNNCGCGATCAGGGGGACAGGTTGAGTGATCGGGCCGACCACTAGAACTGTCCCCCCGTGCGATCAAGCAATAATATAGAAACAAAAGGGAAGCAACAAGAACGCCCCCGTGCTTCCCGTGTCACACACTAGGTTTCGGCAATTATTTCCCCTGTTCTTGTGAGGTCATAGCCACCTATTCCTTCAATTTCCGCTTTAAATTCATCCGAACGAATTATTTCAATAATTGCCTGAAACACCGGCTTCTCAATATCCTCTTTTTTCATGATCAGATCATATTGCTCTTTTTGGATAGGTATAAAATCAACATCCTTGACCTGAAGAGCAGTTTTTTCATTCCCAACACCCAGGTCAGCGCTACCCCTGGCAACAGCACTTGCCACAGCCAAGTGAGAAGAGCACTCTATTTCATAACCTTTAATCTCACTACCCCGAAGACCCATTTTTCGCAACCTCTCATCTATGAGAATTCTGACCCCACTACCTTTTTCTCTGTTTACAATAGTAATATCATCTCTGGCAAAATCCTCCCAGTTTTTAATATGTTTGGGGTTTCCCTTTGCCACATAAAAACCTTGCATGCGATACGCAAGATTGACAATTAAAGCAGGGATTCCGGGGAGCATTTTGGACACGTAGGGAACATTATATTGGTCTGTGTCACCATCCCACATATGTGCTGTTGCTATCTGGGCTTTCCCTTGATAGAGAGCATAAAGCCCGTTATAACTGCCGAGATGTGCCCGCAGTGCTCTCACACCTTTAGGATGTAATTCCAGATATCTTGAGAGTATATCAAGGATAACATCCTGACCGCAAATTATGAACCCATCGCTTAAAGGCAAAGTTTCAGTGGTTAATAAACTCTGATTTAGACTTTGAGCATTAATTAAACCATGGCTCTCAGCTTTTGTCTCTTTTATCATCTTGGCTTTGTTTATATAAGCTTCAACATCCCGCAAGTCTATCCTGAATCTATTACCGACCTTATAGGCATTAAGTTCTCCCCGTTTAATTAATTCGTACACTGTGTTTTTTGATATTTTTAATATATCTGCAACCTCCTGGGGGGTTAGAGCGGAATCACTCAAACAAAATACGCCTCCCTTCATGACTCATAATTTCATTATATCAATTAACTAAATGAAAAATAATCAACTACCCAACAATAATAGAAATATTGCCTTTTCATAGAGAGTCTTGTAGAATATAATCATCACAAAACATTATAAAACATGACAATATGTTATTTAGTTAATAACAAATAAATCGTTTCGTTATGTTTTATACTGCCAACACTGGTTTTAACTTTATAAAATAATTTTTAAGGGAGAGTATTCAGAATGAAGAAACTGGCCATTACTCTTATTCTCGTAGCTTTTGCAGCGACCTTAGTCACAGGTTGTGGTACGGAAAGCAACGAACCTGTTACAAGCAGCGAGGCTGTTGAGCTGACCGTCTCCGCTGCAGCAAGTTTGAGAGATGTAATGGAGGAAATCCAGGATATTTACTCCCAGGAAAAACCGGAGGTAACCATTACATATAATTTTGGCTCCTCCGGTGCCTTGCAACACCAGATTGAACAAGGGGCTCCAGCCGATCTCTTTATTTCGGCAGCAACAAGCAACATGGATGCTCTCGTTGAAAAAGATTTAGTATTAGCTGACAGCAAGAAAGACCTTCTGCAAAACAAAGTCGTGTTAATCATCCCTGCCGGCCAATCTACGATTACTGATTTTAATGGATTAACAGACACAAAAATTAAAAAAGTCTCCTTGGGAGAGCCGGATTCAGTTCCGGCAGGAAAATATGCCAAAGAAATACTTACAAAACTGGGTATTTGGGAAGAAGTCAGCGCTAAAACAGTTTTTGCTAAAGATGTCCGGCAGGTTCTCAATTATGTAGAAACCGGGAATGTAGATGCAGGTATTGTTTATCAGACCGATGCCCTGACATCAAATAAAGTGGAAATAATTGCAGAAGCTCCAGCCGGTTCTCACACTCCTGTTGTTTATCCGCTGGCTGTTGTTAAAAGCAGCAAGAATCAGCAGGCGGCTAAAGAATTTGCTTCTTTCCTCGCAGGAGATAAAGCCAAGGCTGTCTTTGAAAAGTATGGATTTACCGTATTACAATAATCGACTTTGAAGAGAGATCAGCAATGGTACAAAACTTTTCACCCTTGTGGATATCTTTAAAGACGACGCTAACAGCAACCACAATTACTTTCTTTACAGGTATTGCTGTAGCACATTACATGATCAAATATAAAGGAAAGTGGAGATCTCTGCTGGAGGGGTTGTTTATCTTACCTTTAGTATTGCCCCCTACAGTTGTTGGTTTTTGCCTGCTACTAATTTTCGGCAAAAATGGCCCCATTGGTAAAATCCTATTTTCCTTTGGTACATCAATAATTTTTTCCTGGCCTGCAACAGTGGTCGCCGCCACAGTTGTTTCCTTCCCTTTGATGTACCAAGCTGCCCGTGCCGCCTTTGAACAAATCGAACCCAACATCCTGGATGCTGCCAGAACACTTGGGGCAAACGAATGGACCATCTTCTGGCGTATTACAGTTCCTCTGGCCTGGCCTGGAATAGCTGCAGGGACTATCCTCTCTTTTGCACGGTCTCTAGGGGAATTTGGCGCAACATTAATGTTGGCCGGAAATATACCTGGTAAAACCCAGACAATTCCCATCGCTATCTATTTTGCCGTAGAGGCCGGACAAACGGAGAGGGCGCTGTTATGGGTTGTTTTGGTTATAGCGATTTCATTCGGCATGATCTATCTTCTTAATTATTGGAATAAATACAACCAAAATCGCCTCCAGCAGACCACTGCACATCAGGAGTTGCAAAATTATGATTGAAGTAAAAATAAAAAAATCTTTTCCTGGTTTTCATTTGGATGTAGCTTTTTCAGCAAATAAAGAAACCCTGGCTTTGTTTGGCCCTTCAGGCAGCGGAAAAAGCATGACCTTCCAATGCATTTCCGGTTTACTGCAACCTGATGAGGGTTATATCAATATTAACGGCAGGATTGTTTTCGATAGCAGCAAAGGTATTAACATTAAACCACGAGACCGTAAAATCGGTTATATCTTTCAGAACTATGCCTTATTCCCTCATTTGACCGTCAGAAAAAATATCGCCTTTGGAATGTGGGGCCTTAATAAATCGGAGATTGAGGATAAAGTCCAAAGTTTAATACAAACCATGCGACTCAATGGTTTAGAAGAGCGCTATCCCTGGCAGTTGTCCGGCGGCCAGCAGCAGCGGGTTGCCTTAGCTCGAGCCTTAGCCATGGAACCCGATGTTTTATTGATGGACGAGCCTTTTTCAGCCTTGGATAATCATGTGAAACAGGAATTAGAAAGGGAATTACTTGAACTTGAGCAATATTATCATGGCAATGTTATTCTGATTACACATAACCTTGATGAGGCCTATAGGCTAAGCTCCCAAATAGCTGTCTACCAAGCAGGGAAAATTGTGCAAATCGGTTCGAAAGAACAGGTGGTTCATCATCCAGTAAATAAACAGGTAGCCTCCCTGACCGGTATGAAAAATTTCATCGAAGGCCAAATCGGGCAGATTGAGAACAAGAAAATTATAGTTAATACCCCATTCGGACCGTTTGCTGTTAAGACCATAGACCAAACAAAATCCATTGCCAGCGGGGAGAAAGCGATACTGGGTATCAGGCCGGAATTTATTTCTCTATGTGATACAGCAGGAGCAAACAAAATTAAAGCGAAACTAAACAAAATTTTAGAGGGCCTGTCAAGCTGCCTTCTTGAGTTTAAGCCGCTTAAGTCTCTTGACTCTGCGCCTTGTTTTACTGTTGAGGTCCCTAAAACAAACGGACTAGCTGACCAGAAGGGCAAAGATTTTTTCCTATACTTTCCCCCAGATAGACTGACAATAATGAAAGAATAGGTGCCAGGCTTGCTTTTTTGCTTTATTCTAAAAAATTCGCACATCCAACCTCACACTTCCCACTTCTCAATTGCCAGGCTTGCTTTTTTGCTTTATTTAAATTAGTGAGTCAACCCCTCAGACTTCTGACGTTTGGCTTCTAACTTACTGATGGCCATTCTTTTTCTGACTTCAGACTCTGACATCTGGCTTCCATTTCAGCCAGGCTCGCTTTTTTGCTTTATCCAACAGGTACGGTACAGATTAACACTGTTATTATCCAGGTACCCGGCTTGTGTTATTCTTTTATCTCACTTCCAACCTCTCACTTCACACCTACTGTTATACGCACTTTTATTATCACTTTTATTATCGCTGCTTTATGGTATATTAATAGAAGAATTCAAATACAGCTTAACCATCCGAACCGGCAAGAGGCATCATTGCAAACCTACATATCAGATACCAAAGGAAGTGCGTGAATTGAGTTTCAGAATAGACGCTAATACAATGAAGTCTCTACAAAAGGCTCAGAAAAATGAAATAACAGAATACCATATTTACACAAAATTAGCCTCATACATAAAAAATGAACACAACAGCAAAATTCTTCAACGAATCGCCCAGGATGAACTCCG
>LSQX01314981.1_pt1 | contig 11535 bp, 8 predicted proteins | sample 654561 | NCBI WGS metagenome assembly LSQX01 (sample SAMN04489861, study PRJNA283612) | anaerobic digester metagenome | isolation source: 4 biogas reactors fed with cattle manure at either 37C or 55C with and... | place: Denmark: Kongens Lyngby | collected 2014 | reverse complement strand
TGAGATAAGGCTCACATTCACAACCGTTGACAATCAAAGTTTCGATCTTCTTGTCCGGGGGCGGTGATAGTTTGACATGGGTTGGGAAGGTGGCTCCCCCCAGACCGACGATGCCCGCTTCTCGGACAATACTCTTAATAGTCTCGGCATCTAGCTGGTCCAAGTCTGGGTGAGGCTCGATGCTGGGATCTAAACGTTCCTCACCGTCATTTTCAATTACTACAGCCTGTACAATGCTGCCCGATGGGTCTTTGCACGGCTGAATTGCCTTTACCACGCCAGAGACCGGTGCATGGACAGGTGCAGAGATGAACTCATCAGAATCACCGATTTTTTGCCCCTTGTTGACGACATCGCCTTTCTTCACAAGGGGCTTGCAAGGGGCTCCTACATGCTGCTTTAGGAGAACGGTGACTTCAGCGGGGGCAGGCATCGTGACGATGGCTTTGCCGCTGGTCAGCTCTTTGTAGCCGACAGGGTGTATCCCTCCCCTAAAGGTTCTTGCTGTACTCATGTCCTACCTCCGTTCAGTTTGCTACAATATTACTGCTGGTTAACGATATCGTAACGGGACGAGATCGTAACCAGCTCATTATTCGTTATCGCTTAACCTATCTCCTGTCGATTTTTCTCGAATAGACGGCTCTATAAGAGAAATGTTCTATTTTGCCTGTAGTTTGTGATAATTAACACAATCACACGTTGTGGAAAGTGGCTTGCTGCGCTCCTGCTATCGACTACCCCGACGTTCAAGCAGCTTGAGCAGAGGTATGCCCAAAACCAGGACGGAAAAGGCTTCGCTGACACCTATGCCTACCACTGCCAGCCAGTAGGGCACTTCAAAAATCAGGTGTAGGTAGATGCTGATCAAGAGTGCATTACAGATTATGGGAGAGGCATAGGCTATCCAGCTGTGCCGATAGCGATGAGTCAGCCAAGCAGCCAGGAGGGTTACAAGACTCCCGCCAAACACATCCCAAGGGCCCAAACCGCCCAGGATGTTGCTGAGCATTACAGCAACGAAGAGGGCCGGAACCGCCTCGGGGTAGAGTATGGGCAGTAGAGTAAGAGCCTCCGCGGGACGCAGCTGAAAAATGCCAAAGCTGACCCCGGCAAATATATATACTAAAAGAATATAAACGGCTGCGATAAAGGCTGCCCGAACTAGTTTGCGAGTGTCCACTTCCACACCTCCCTGACAGGCACTACCTACATTGTAGTCGTTGAAAGGCCCAAAAGCAAATCGCTGTGGGATAACAGAATGGAGCTGATTAAGAGGATATCGGTGGGGCCGAGAGGAGGCGAAGGGCAAGGCTAATGGGCTTTAAAGCTCCTTGGCAGGCATTCCCTTCATGGGGGAACCGCCGACAGATATTAAGATTGCTAGAAAATCGCGTTAAATGCCAGCAACAGGGAGGAGTCTATTCGGAGTCTTTAGATAGAAAGCTTAAAGAATTTACAAGAACCTTTCCGGATTAGTTGCTCGGTTTAGCATTTTCGTGTGAACCCAAGGACTGCAAGGACCAGCAGGAAGGTGACGATAGCCAGCAGAGTCCCGGGGTTGAGGATCAGGATGAAGAATACCAGTAAAGTGGCCACCGCTACAAGAATGGGTACCAACGATTCCAATATGTCCAAGATGTGTAGATAACTTTTGCAGCGGGGCAGTTTTTTCGTCCATTTGTGCAAGCGGGGGTCAACCTTCAATTGGCCTCACCTGCCCTTCGTTATGCCTGTGGGCACCGAGAATCTCATTGTACACTGCCAAGGTTTCTGCAGCAGTTTTTTCCCAGCTCAAGGGAGACACCGCGGCTAATCCCCTTTGGCGCATGGTTTCCCTAAGAGGCACCTCCCATAGGCCCCGGTTGAGGCGGTCAATTAAAGAGGTAGTATCTTCTGGATTAAAGAGAAGTGCTGCACCTTTTGCAGCTTCAGTGACAGAGGGTACTGGACTAGTGATGACCGGAACGCCGCAAGCCATGGCCTCGAGGGGTGGCAGCCCAAAGCCTTCATAGAGGCTGGGGTAAGCAAAGAGCCTCGCCCCTTGATACAGGGTCACTATATCATCCATGGGAACAAAACCGAGGAAAAGTACAGACTGGTCAACTCCGAGGGCTTGACATAGAAGAGGCAGCCGCTCTGCTTGGTCAGAAAACTCCCCTGGGATCACCAGCTGTACTTCCCGATCCCAGTACTTTCGCGCCTTAGCAAAGGCATAGATGAGCTCCGCAACGTTCTTACGGGGGTTAAGCCCGCCGGTGTAGAGAATATAGGGACTGGAGATTCCGTATAGCTGGTATAGTCGGCATCTTGCCAAATCCGGATCCCCGGGCACAAAAACTGCCTCCTGGGCTGGGTAAATTACCCGGATTCTCTCTTGGGGTATGCCGAGAATACTGTGAATATCCCTCTTGGCTACCTCGGAGACTGTTAGAATACCGCAGGCTTCCCGGGCGATCTTGGGCACTTTCTCCAAGAAATTACGCCGGTATCCCCTGCGGACAGTCTCCGGCATGACGAAGGGGATCAGGTCATGGATGGTAACCAGCATGGGACACGTATATGACGGAAAGGCATGGAGGCCGTTGTCCGGCGCGTGGTAAAGTTCTATCCCCTGTGATTCCAGCCACCGGGGCAGCTGTTCGGCTTCTTTCCGCCGGTCCCGGGACATGGGGTGGAAGTGAAAACGGGGCGGCATGGGCAGCGGCTTTGTCCCATCATCCGGCCACAGTAAGTAGTAATCATGCTGATCATCTAGCACAGCCAAATACTGAATGAGCTGATATGTGTAGTTACCAATGCCCGTACCCCGGGCGATGACCGCTGGGCGGGCATCGATACAGATCCTGGCCACAGCTTTCTCTCCCTATCTCTTTCATTCCGGAACCCGTTCGCCTAATTCTAGTTTGAAGGTTCTGGCCACTTGTTCCAGCAAACGCCGTTCTTGCTTGCGGGTGCGGCAGCGCCTGCGTAAGCGGTCAGCGTACTTATTCCTCGGCCGCGTCCTGGTTTCTCCATAGTATTGGTGGGCCACTTCCCAAAACTTTTGGGGCCAGAGCCAAAGAGGAACAAACAGCTGCAGTTCTTCCAAGGGCAGCGGGTTCCTGTCCAGATACGTTGCCAAGGCGAGGCAAACCACATCTCCGTCATAATCTGTGAACTTGGCCACCCGGCGCAGGAAGTTGACCAGGTCGTGGATGGGAAGGTCGCAGATACAGTAATCAAAATCCACAAGGTGGATGCTGCCCTCGGGGGTGAAAAGTACATTCCTTTCAGAATAGTCGTGATGGCAGATGCTGCCTACTTCCCGGTAACGGCTGCATACCTGTTCATAGTTACACTGGGAGAGCAGCTCTAAGGCTTCCCGTCCCTGTTCGTGATATCGGTCAATATGCCTTAGAAAGCGGCGGGCAAAGCGGCTCAGGCTGCTTTCTTCCTCTGCTATCTGCCTGTACTTTTCCAGAAGGTCCAGCCGCCTTTGCCATAACTGGGGCCAGGTACTCCACAGTATCCGCTCAGACACAGGGGGCGGCTCAAAACCCTGGGCCCTTTGGTGCAGCTTCGCAAGTTGAGCTGCAGCGGCGGCCACATCGGCTGTGGATTCGTAATGGGCCTCCCGGCTCTCTACCCAAGGACTCATGACGAAGAAACGTCCTTCAATGTCTATGTAAGGACGTCCTTCTTCGTCGAGGACATATCGGTCGATATTTTTCATACCTTGCTTATATAGGTGTTCCTTCGCAGCATGGATGAACTGTATATCAGCTTCCCTTTGGCGGCTCTCCTTTAGAGCGAAAATACCTTGATCACTGACAACTCTAAAGGCTCGGCGAACTGCTGTGATTTCCTTAGGTTTAATGCCGAAGCGGAGGGCAGCCGCCATTTCCACGGTCACCAGCTCTCCACCCTTTCCTAGGCACCTGCAGCCGGTTGGTAATTCAGGGCCATAGTGCGTACTTATTATATTTGCCCGCTGGAGATTTGGTGAATGAAGCACAGGGATTTCGTTCCTATCATATTAATATACGGAAGCTGACATCCCGACGGGAGGGAACGGGAATGGGCAGAAGCGAAAAACGGCGTCGCTCAGGTTTTCGACGGGTGCTCAGTCAATATGGGGTACTCCAGTCCATTGCGGATGCTTATGACCTACGGATACTCCACGCTGAGAAACGAGGGAGAGTCTTTCGGGTCAACACCAGTCAGGGCTGGAAGAAGATCAAGGAGTTTAAGTACTCCCAGGCTGACTTGGCATATGTTCACGGAGTTCTGGAACATTTAGCTGGTAAAGGCTGGAGGAGGACTACACCTCTCCATCTAACCAGGGACGGCCTGCCTTATGTTGAGACCCCCGAGGGCTTATTCTATATGACTGCCTGGATTCAGGGTGAGGAAATCAACTCTGAGGATCCTTTTCATTTGGAAATGGCAGCTAAGATCCTCGGCGAGATGCACCGCTTGTTACAGGACTACAAAGCTCCGGAAAACTGCCAGCGCAGCTTTCCTGCCCACTGGCAGGATAGGTATACTGGGCAGGCAGAGGATCTGGAGCGCTACCGGCAGCTGGCTGAAGGCGCCCGGAAGGGCAAGTTTGGCCGGCGGTTCTGGAAAGTAGCTGATGACTTTATCCGGTTGATGGGCATCGGTCTGCAGCTCTTGAATGAAGCTGGCTACCAGCAGTTGAGTCAGGTGTCAGAGCTCGTTACGGTCTGCCATACAAGTCCTACCGCCGGCAACTTGATTGTGGGCAGTGACGGCAAGATTTACATCATCGACTTTGACAATTGCCGCACAGATCTGCGCATTTACGACCTGGGAAAGATGATTCTTAGACACAGCGGCTGGGATGTAGACAAAGCTGTGTTTATTATCAGGAGTTATCAAGAGGCTAATCCCTTAACCAGAGAGGAAATCTCTTTGCTGCCGGGCCTTTGTGCTTTTCCCACCAAGGGCTGGCAGGTTGCCCGCTCCTTTTTTGAGGAAGGCAAGGTCCACATGGGCCGTCTGGAAAAAGCCATCAGCGAGCTGGCTAGGCAAGAGGCCTTTGTCAACGCCTTGGCCCAGATAGCGCCGGAAGATCTCTGCTACCAGCCGGAACAGCTGTTTCAGACAGTTCCCTATCCAGACTCAACTCCTGAGGAGGGAGATGGGGAATTAGACAGTCCAATGGTGTCTGACGTTGATGAGCCTGAAATGGTAGAAGCAGGTGTTGATATCGGCTGCGATGGAGAAGCGATGCTGCTGCATCAACACATGCCTGGGCACCTGGGCTATGTACCTCAGCCATTCTATTGGGGTTATGAGTACCCCGATTTCGAACAGCTGGAGGCAGAGGAGCTGAGGAAGCTCGTTGAGCGGTTGGGCCAACTGACGGAACGTTTGGAGGCGATATCTCAAGGTGCACCGCAGAACACTGGGGGAGGTGATGAAGGGACAGATGACGGCCGCTTCCCCAAGGGTGAGCTGGTGGTAGTAGAGACTGGGATAGCTGACCAAGACCAACCTGCTGTTTTCGTTGCGGTAGAACAGGGGCAGGACCCGTCATCGATGGAAGAAGATATCGAGGTGGTGGAGACCGTTGGGTTTTCAGATCTTCATGCACAGGAAGAGAGTGAGGTGAGGGTGGATCTAGCCGCTGATATGGAACACGTAAGTAGGAAGATTCCGGAAGAGCCCATTCAACCTGGGATGGAGATCCCAGTAGAGTATGCAGCTGGTCTCGAGCCGTCGGGAGAACAAGAGGTGGTTTTCCATCACCAGGAGGCCCTAGAGACCGTTGAAGCTGCTGCTGAGGGACTTGTAAATGAGGGAACTCCGCTGGAAGAAGTTGTAATGGAGGGAATGGAATGCACACTGGCAGAGCCCTTGCATGAACTAGTAGAGCCTACAGCTTCTCAAGACGTAGGGCGGGAAGAGGAAGTCCCCCAGCAGTCCACGTGGGAAGAAGAGGTCACAGTTGACGATCCACCTATGGAGGTAGTGGCAGCACCCCAGGAGGAAATCGCCGAGGAAGAAGAGGAAATCATTTGTCCCTCAGAGGAGCTAGGTCTGGAAGTTGCAGCAGAGGTCGATGAGGTAGCAGAAGTCGATGAAGCGGCGGAAATCATGGGGGAAGGGCTGGTCGTAGATGATTCGGAACCGGAACAAGTCAGTTCAGCATCTATGGATACCCCCCAGTCTAAACCAGTGGTTGAATGGAGCAGTTTTCCAGAGCCGATGCACCGGCGCCGCCGAAATCGGGGCCGTCCTGTATAAGGGCTGGTTAGAAAATAGCGGTTTATAGCCAAAGGTCGGTTGAATTAAAGACCGACCTTTGGAGCTCTTCTTCGGGGAGCAAAAGGGGTGGCTTTGTTGCAGTATCTATCAAGCGGGGAAGAAGGATGGGAACAGGCTGAGGCCCGAGACATTGATTTGGTATCCAACCTGACATCTTTTTATGACTTAAACATAACGGCAGTCCAGACAAAAGCCCAATCGGGACAAGAAGGAGCGGAGTGCTGTATTGTTTTCGCGGAGGAGGGGATTTTCCGGCTTTATCTACAGGAAAACAGGGAGTGTACCCTTACCTTGCTGCGGGTGTGGGAGTATTTACAGGCCGAGGGCTTTTCCCGCCTCGCGGCTTTACAGCCTACTTCCGGCGGAGATATAGCAATCAGCCTAGATGATAGGCTGGCCTATTTAGCGGAAGAGCTGGAAGGACGGCCCGCGGAGCTTGCTGTGCAAAGGGATGCCGTTGAGATCGGACGCTGCTTGGGAGAGCTGCATGTGCTATCACAAGATGTCTTACCTGTTCTGCAAGGGGTTTTAGGGGGCACTATGCTGCTGAAGCCAAGCTTAAATGCCCAGCGGGAGGACCTAGATCTTTTCCACACCATGGCTCGACACAGGTTGTATCCCACCGGCTTCGATTTGTTGTTTGTCAGAATTTATGATGGAGCAGCCCGTTTAGCCGATCAAAGCTTGCGGTTGCTATCTGGATTTCCCCTTGAAGAATTGGAAAACGATTCCCGTTGGGCCGGCCTCCTGTTGGGAAGCTGCCAGGGCAGGACCTTTAGGGTGAATGATGAGGGAATACCCCGGCTTCCCTGTCTTAATAGAATTACCTGGGGTCTTTACCTTTGGGACCTTGTTACGCTCTTGGATAGTGTCGGACGATATACCGATTGGTCAACGGCTGCAGCCCACCGGGTACTTGATTTCTACCGGGGCGTGCGCTGTCTTCATCCAGGGGAAATGGAGTTGATGTACGGGCTGAGCATGTTTCCCAAAGAAATCTGGGAGATTGGCTACGATTATTACAAGGGCCGCCGCCAACAGGGCGAGCCTGAGGCTGCGAAAATCCTCCGACAAGCGTGGGAGAAGACGATAAGACGCAGTGAATACTGGCGCCTGCTGTTGGGAGATGAACTGGAGTATGAAAATAGCCATTGATGCCCGAGGTGCTGTGTGGTTTAGAGGGACGGGGATCGGCACTTACACATATCAGTTGGTCAGGGGATTAACTAGAGAGCTGGGTCATGAATTTCTGTTTTTTTTGCCGGAGGGATCTGGCAGTGGGGTACTGGGGGCTGCCGATGCCAAATGGGTGGCGGTCAGGGAAAACCCCGACTGGCAGGTGGAGCAGGCCCACATGGTCAGGGCCATGGAAGAAGCAGGAATTGAGTTATATCACCTACCCCAGAACGGCCTGAATCTACCCCGTTATTTGCCCTTTCCGGTGGTTGTCACTCTTCACGACGTGATTCCCTATATTCTTCCGCAAACGTGCAACCCGGCCTTTCTCAGGCGATTTACCCATCAGATGCCTTACATTGTTGAACGGGCAGATATGCTGATTACCGTCTCCCATTACTCCAAGAGGGATATTATCCGGCATTTGCAGGTGCCGCCGGAAAAAATCGCGGTTATCTATGCAGCGCCGGAGCCCATCTATGTACCCCTGCCCCAGATCCCCTGTCGGGAGTTCTTGCGAGAGCGATATGGGATTAAGGGGGAACCTTTGATCCTGTATGTAGGCGGCTTTAGCTGGAGGAAGAATGTAGGACTCCTGTTAAGAGCCTTTGCCGCCGCCAAGAAAGAACTGGGGCCAGGGGCAATCCTTCTGATGCCGGGTAGAGCAACTCCAGAGATAGAAGGGCTGAGGCAAATGGCCCGAGCTCTCAATATTGAGGAGGAGGTGGTCTTTCCCGGCTATGTTCCGGTTGAGGATTTGCCGCAATTCTACGGCGCTGCCGATGTCTTTGTCTATCCTTCTTTATATGAAGGTTTCGGCATGCCTCCTTTGGAAGCCATGGCTTGCGGAGTGCCGACCATTACTTCTTGGGCATCAGCCTTGGCTGAGGTTGTGGGAGATGGAGCTCTCCAAGTAGATCCCTATGACGCTACGGGACTGGCGGAAGCAATGCTAAAGGTGCTAACCGATGAAAAGACGGCAGCTGAACTGAGGCAAAAAGGAAGGGACTGGGTGAGGCGCTATTCGTGGAAAAAGGTTGTGAAAGAGACTGTGTTGGTCTATGAAACGTTCATGGAGTAATGTTGTAGGTGAGTAGCAACTATCGGGTGCTCCTATTTCTATCCGGGGCAGGCAATGAAGTGCGGGTAGCTAAGGCGGCATCTTCTAACATTTAAGGAACGGCCTCTAACTGAGAAGAGAGGGCTCAGCCAGGCCGGGGGGTGTCCTCAAAACCGACAGCGGGAGCCATCGATCTCCCAGGTCTGAAGCCCTTGCTGTTCGAAACCGAACTTTACCACTTGGCCGCCAACCTTCTCTAATTCTGCGGCGATGATGTGCTTTTTGTCAAAGGGGCAGTAGACCAAGAGGTAGCCTCCGCCTCCGGCTCCCAAGATCTTGCCTCCCAGTGCGCCGTGTTTGCGGGCTGTTGCGTAGAGGATATCGATGGTCTCATTGGTTATTTGCTTCGCCAACCGTTTCTTATTTACCCAGGCATCATGGAGCAGAGCGCCGAAGTCGTTGAGCCGCCCTTGCAAGAGGGCGTTTTTCATATCAATGGTGATCTGCTTTAGTTCATCCAAGGCAGCCACTGAATCAGCTTGCTTTTCTACATACCCCTTCACCTGGGTTTCAATGATGCGGGCGGACAGCCGGGTCTTGCCCGTATAGCAGAGGAGCAGGTGATACTCCAGCTCATTGAGGATAACAGGGGAGATCCGCAGTGGATTTACCACTGTGTAATCCTTGTGAAACTCTATGAAGTTGAAGCCTCCAAACGCGGCCGCGTACTGGTCCTGCTTGCCTCCTTTGATGCCCAGCACCTCCCGTTCCACGTGATAAGCCAATTGGGCGATATCATAATTGGTCCAGGGTTTTTGCAGCCACTGCCGGATCAAGCCGATGAGGGTTACTGCCATGGTAGAAGAGGATCCGAGGCCGCTGCCGGGAGGCGCATCGCTGTGGATAAACAAAACAAACCCCTCTTCGTTGCCTTCTAGAAGTGTATTGAGCACTCCCTTCACTAAGTCCAACTCTCCATCGTATACCAGCTGACGATCGACATCATATTTAGCCACAATATCGAAATCCAGGGACTTGACCTGGATGATGGGTTCTTTCCTGGGGATCAAACTGGCATAGCTGTACTTATCGATGGTGGTAGAAAGCACCACTCCTCCCTTTTCTTCGGGGTATGGAGAAACATCGGTGCCGCCGCCTGAAAAGCTGATTCGCAGCGGAGCTCTACTGCGGATGATCATGGTCTTTTCTCCTCCTGGTAGGTTGATGATAGAGCCAAAGAAACATAACCCTACGCTTCCGAACCGCCAAGATGCCTATTTAGAGCCTGGTAGCCGGCAGGAGTCCCCATGTCGATAAAGGAGACAGGGGCGAGATATCCGTAAAGCCCCGGCATATTGGGGAAAACATCCCTTTCTAGGGAACACGGGCGCTCTAGGGGAATCAGCCGTATGAGGTCCCGGGATACTGCATAGATGCCCATGCTGACCAGGCGGGCACCGGGCTCTTTTTCCCGGAAAGACAGAATACGGCCGTCGGAGCCCATTTCAATTCCGCCGACAGTACTGCTGTCAGGGGCGGGAGTAACGGCTAAAGTAGCTAAGGCCCCATAATGATGGTGGGCTTTCCACAGGGGCTCTAGAGACAGGGTAGTGTAGGTATCGCCGTTAAGTACCAGAAACTCTGGGGGCAGCAGCTCCAATGCTTGGGCTAGGGCGCCGGCGGTACCAAGGGGTGTGTTTTCCCAGCTGTAGTCAATTTTCAGGCCCAGATGAGAACCGTCGCCGAGGAAATCCACAATCTGCTCTCCCTTGTATCCCACACACAAGATGACCGACTGAACAAGGTTACGGCGCAGCCATTCCAGCTGATGGAGGATAAAGGGCTTGCCTGCCACTACCGCCAGTGCTTTGGGCCGGTCAGAAACCAGGGGTCTCAACCGTGTTCCCAAGCCTCCAGCGAGAATCACTGCCGGAGGAAGCTGCCGTTTCATCTCCTCACACCTCTTTACAGTAGCGGTCACACTGCACTGGTATACTATGAAATCTAGGACTTGGGGGTGAATGGAGAAAGGCTGGTTCCTAGTTCCTGAGAGAGACGATTCTCATATATTGTATTGTCGTGATTTCAGTTAGGAGCTTAGGGGGAGTGACCAATGCAGATTGGGATAGATGCCCGAGCTGCCTTGTGGTACCGGGGATCCGGCATAGGGACGTATACGTATCTGCTCATTCGGGAGCTGATTGCTACTGACCCTTTGAACCAGTATAAGTTGGTGTATCCGCCGGCTGAATGGGTTGAGGTGGGAGAAGACTTCCACCTGGCTGAGGGTAAAAACAAGAACCGCACGTTCTGGCAGGATGTACAGGTCTTGCCCGATTGGGATGGCATGGATTTGGATATTTACCACAATCCCCATAACGGTATTGGGCTGCCACCCCGGCGGCGCCGCAGGCACAAACTTGTGATAACCATCCATGATCTAATCCCCTTTGTATTACCCCAGACATGCAGCAAACCCTACTTGGAAACCGCTTTACGGGAAGTGCCTGAGGCGGTAGAAGCAGCGGATTACATCATTGCTGTGTCCTTTAATACCAAGCAGGACTTGATGCGGATTCTCAATGTCCCCACGGAGAAGATTGCAGTGATCTATGAGGCTGCGGAACCCATTTATAGACCGATCTGCCGAGAGGAAGCTCGGCAATATGTGGCGGATAAACTGGGGATAACGGGGCCTTACATCCTCAATGTCGGAGGCTTCAGCAGGAGAAAGAACTTGATCAGTTTAGTTCGGGTCTTTCGCCGAATCAAGGAGGAACTTCCCCAGGACTGCCAGCTGGTGCTAGTTGGAGGAGCCGGTGGTGGATCATATGAAGAGCTGAATTCCTTGGTGGATACGTGGGGTTTGGAAAAAGAAGTCAGATTCCCCGGCTTTGTTGCCCAGGAAGATATGCCCTATTTGTACAATGCTGCTGAGCTCTTTGTCTATCCTTCACTCTATGAAGGCTTCGGACTTCCGCCCTTGGAGGCCATGGCCTGCGGCGTACCGGTGGTAGCAGCTG
>LSQX01310406.1_pt2 | contig 11538 bp, 6 predicted proteins | sample 654561 | NCBI WGS metagenome assembly LSQX01 (sample SAMN04489861, study PRJNA283612) | anaerobic digester metagenome | isolation source: 4 biogas reactors fed with cattle manure at either 37C or 55C with and... | place: Denmark: Kongens Lyngby | collected 2014 | reverse complement strand
ATTCTTAATTATTTCTCTTATTATAGCAAGAAAATATAAAATAAAAAATAAAATGTTATTTTTTAAAATGTCCAAAAAAGAACACATATATATATATTTATTGATACTAATGAACTTTTATTTGTTCTCAGGTATATTAACTATAAATGCTGAAAGCGACGATTTCTCTCTTGTCGAGATAATTGCATTCAGTGCTATTGTGTTACAAATACTTGCTCTTATCTATTTGATAAATGCCCGAATAATTCTAAAGGAGCGCCATTCTCTTAATCAGAACTATCTTAAGCTACAGGAAGAGCACTACCAATCCATAATGGAAAAGGACTTTAAGCTTCGTAAGCTTCGCCATGATATGAAGCATCACCTCTATATGCTTCGTATGCTAAATGAAGAAGGCGAGCGTGAGGAAATGAGCACCTACCTTAACTCTATTGCGGATACCTTAGATAAGGATATCAGTTTATCTTAATGCGTAATTCTATATTATTCCCTTAGAAACCTTAGAAAAATACAAATTCATGATCAAAAACTTTCATGTCGGTTTTTGATACTTTCGTGTAGGTATGATTGTAATAGGGTATTAAAGATGTTAAAAATATAGTAAGAAAGTCTTATTTTTAAAGGGGAGGAGATGCTATGGGAAGGTTAAAGAGTATCTTACTATTTACTATATGCACACTGATAGTATCCATAATTCTTGTGGGATGTGTCGGAAAGAAGGATGGTGAGATTGAGGATACTGGTCAATCTAAAGCACCTGTAGCCAATAATGCGGACAGTAATGCCAAAGCGGATTTAACTGACACAGAGGAGCTTGTGACTGAGCCCCTATATGGCTATGATAAGGAGCTGTATGATAGGTTTGTGAAAGCCGGCAGCGATTTTGTAGACAATGCTAAGGAGTTAAGGTTAATTAGGATAATGCCAGAATTTATAGAGGATGTGTATTTTTATCAGTATATGATTAACGGTGACCATATGGATAAGGCTACTGTTGATGAGCTTGTAAAGGATGGAATTATTGATATGGCAAATCCCGTTGAGAGATTAGAAGGATTTCTTTACACCTTTAGGGGAAGCTTAGATTTAGAGAAATTTGATAATGAGTGCTTTGACCTAACAATGCTGTGCTTATATGAAGAAGAAATTAAGAACAGTGAAGTGTTTATGAAAGCTCTTAATTCCTATGTTTCATATAAGCTCGAAGATTATATCAATAATACCTTTGACTTTGTAAATGCAGGATATAACTATCAGATAACAGATTTTCCTCAGACCTTTGATGAAATGTCAAATGGCTCTAAGGTTATATATCTAACTTGTATGGATATGTATCGTGATGTAGTAAGGTGGTACAGAGAGTTGTCAGACCCAATAGATGATTTAAGAGAATCTATTGGATATGAATATCTGGAGAATTACGCACAAGCAATAACTGACAATTCGACTGCAATTACCATGGCTGCCAAGCTACTTTGGAAGGGCGGAAAAGATTATATTATAAAGATAAGAAATCTGCCTCCTGATGCTTCTATAACCTATATCTCCAGCAATACAGATGTAGCAAAGGTAGATGAGAATGGATTAGTAAGTCCTGTTTCGATAGGCAAGGCGGACATTACGGCAACAATTAAGCAGGATAGTAAAACGGTTGAATCAACAATCGCTATTGAGGTTAAGGAGCCATCTGTGCTGATTACCAGCCATGTCTCCGGTATGAATCTAGAGGAAACATGTACATTAAATGTGAAGAACGGCTTAATGGAAGCTTCTTATGAGTGGGCATCCTCAGATCCAAGTATTATTGAGCTTGATAAGCTAACAGGAGAAGCAACTGCAAAAGCAACCGGAACCACAACCCTGAATGTTCTAGACACAATTAGCGGTGGTGTGGACAGCATAGATGTCAGTGTATATAGAAGCGATGTATCTATCGAAAGGTTTTATGGTACCTACGCAGAGAGATGCGAAATAGACATGGTCGGAAATGAATATTTCGAATGGCGCATAAAGGTAGATGATGATGGAGTGACCTTTGCAGATAATAGCAAGTCTGATGTATGGTCTAAAAAAGATAATGTACATAAGCTTGACTCAAATGAAGGTGTAGACGGAGGATCCAAAGTGATATTTAGCTTGAATAAGGATAATACCACATATCAATTATATTTTGCACATAATAGCTCTATGACTATAGAGTCTTATGAGGGTAATTATAGTCTAAGTTATTATAAATTGACAGATGAGGAGTTCGAAGGGGTAAATGCAGAGCTTAAAAAGTCATGGGTGGAATATGATGAAAAGCTCTTAAAATACCATGGAACATGGTATTTAAGAGAAGAGACTTATAGCTACATGATTATACAATATCATACCGGTGGGGATGGAGGTTTCAGAGGCTATAATAGTATTTCGACAGATGATTTTAGTTCACGTTTTGATACAAAGTTAGTTCAGGAAGGGTCGAAGGAATATCTGTATATCTATCTAGAAGGAGAGTCTAAATGGAAATATAAATTAAGACTTGTAACTGGGGATGAAGAAGGGGAGTTTTATTTACCTAAACTTATAGGGGTAGATTCGGGAGGAAATGATATAAGCTTTGGTCTGGGTTTTGGTTAAAGGAAGCTAGTGATTGAATATGAAATTAGAGCGTTTAAGTATGGGGAGGAGAAAAAGCATGAGGCTAAAGAGAAAATTGATAATGACAATGTGCTTAATGATAGGACTTGCATTTATAGCTTGCGGTAAGAAAAGCGAGGATGTGACTGAGGAGAAAGTAACGAATGAATCCGGGTCGTTAGGGGATAGCGATAATGGTGCGGATGAAGGCATTATCGAAGACGAGGCAGACAATATTGAAGCGGATAAGGCTGAGGCAAAGCCTACAGAAATTCCTGCAAGAGATTTAGGAGGTCTTGAGATTACTATTTGGGATTGGTGGTCTATTGAGCCTTGGGAAAAAATAAAGCATGAAACTCAGAGGGGAGACGACGAGAAGGCCCATAAGCAGATGATGCAGGAGAAATATAACTTCAAGATTAAGCAAGAGATGCTAACATCGTGGAGCGATTATCTAGAAATAATTCTTAGATCAATTCAAGCGGGTGACCCTGTGGCTGAGTTGTTTTATCTAGAAAACAGGTTTGTGGGCGAAATGGTCAAACAAAATCTCTTATATCCTGTAAGTGATCTTAAAGCATTTGATTTTAACGAACAGAAATGGGATATCGGTATAAAGGAAGCATTTACAATGGATGGCAAGACATACGCTCTCAACCCTGGTTATGGTAGTAGGCATATAGGTGTGTTTTGGAACAAGTGGCTATTTGAAGAGGCTGGTCTGGACCCGGATTTATTATATGATTTACAAAAAACTGATGAGTGGACCTGGGATAAATTCATGGAGTTGGCAGGACAATTAACTGTAGATAGCAATAATGATGGTGAAATAGATATATATGGTACAAGTTGCGATGCTACGGTGTTAAATTGTCTTATGACAAGCATTGGAACAAATCTTTATAAGTATAATGCGATAAGGGATAGGTATGAGGGAAATTTATTAACGGATGAGGCCTTGGCTACTATTGATTTTTTAATAGACCTATATGAAGCGGGATATTATGATTTAGATTCAAGAGATTTTAAGGAGGCTAAGACAGTCATGCACATGGGAGAATGGTATGAAGCACAAAATTTCAATGAAATGGTGGATGATTGGGGCTTTGCATCATTTCCTGTGGGGCCAAGCTCTACGGCCAAGCCACATTCCATTCTAAGCAATAGCACATATTTGGTTATGCCCTCCAACTTGGAGCCTAACTTAGCAGAGGATGTTGCTTTCGCTTATAATGCTTGGACCTCCCCGGTTCCTGGTTATGATGGACCGGATTTGACAAAATATTATGAATTAGCGAGAGATAAAAGGACAGTTGATGAGACTATTTTAAATCAGTTAAAGAGTAATAACAGAAAACATGCCTTAGATGGTTTAATTCCATCTGAAAGTATATTTTCTCAATTTCATATGTTTTTTGCATATGGTGATGTAGACCTTACTGCTAATGCATTTGCAGAGAATGCAATGGAAAAAATAGATAAGATGAACGATGAGTTCTATAGTGAATAAGAGGAGTTAGAAACATTTATAAGAGGAGGTATTGCTTTGAAAAAGATGTTTTTTAGATTGTTTTTATGCGCCACGTTTATATTTGCTATTTACGCTTTTAAAAGCGAATATGGACGAAGTGAATTTGCAGTAGCAGAGGCAGCTGCTAAGCCAACAACAACTGTTACTAAGAAGACACTTACAGTAGGAGAAAAATATACAATCAAATTAAAGGATCAATCCTCTAAGGCGGTTGTTACCTACAAGTCAAGCGACAGTAAGATAGCAACTGTTAGTAATAAAGGTGTAATCAATTCCGTAGCTAAGGGCTCAGCTACAATAACAGTTACTATTAAGCAGGGTGGTAAGACCTATACTTCAAAGATTGCAGTTACAGTGAAGGCTGAAAAACTATATGATAAATTTATTAAGACAGGAAAGGATTTTAATAGTTATGTCAAGGGACAGAAGCTGGATATTAGTAAAGTCGAAGATATACTTAAAAAAATCTATGCGTACGAATATTTGGTTAATGTTAATTATCTAGATACATCAGTAAGGGACAAGCTGGTTAAGAATAAGATAATTGACATTAATAGTTTGGCTGACGATGCAAGCGAATTTACATCTTTTTTTACCGGTTGTGCTCGGGGATATTACAATGAGAAAATCATATTGGACTTATCCAAATTATCCTTTAATTCTGAGGATAAGAAGAGTTGTAAACATTTTATTGATACACTGACTGCGATTTCTGAAGGTGTAGATTTAAAAGAGGGTTTAGATTTAAGGGAAATTTTATTCTATTTTATTGATGCGGGTAATAATAATCTTCGTACTAATTTTCCAGTAATGTTTGATGAAATGTCAGAGAGCGAGAAGGTAATCTTTATCACCTATTTTAATGCTATGTTACGATTTGTGGATGCTAATCGTTACGACTTGATTAGCAATGCGTACGATTATACACCGTATTCTTATTCAAAAATTTTATCTGACGAAAATCCTGTGATAACACCAAAGACAAGAGTGCTATGGATTGGCGGAGAAAGCTATCCTATTGAGATAAGAAATCTTAAGGCAGGTGCATCGGTATCCTATAAGTCTGGTGATTCAAAGGTTGCAACCGTGACCAAGGACGGAATAGTAAAAGCGGTGTCAGAGGGCACGGTTAAAATTACAGCAACCATAAAGCAGGACAAGAAAAGCTATACATCGGTGATAAATATTGAGGTCAGATGTGCTGATGTTCTTATTACGAACGAAGAGCCTGTTAATCTGAATGTTGGAGAAATTGTATTGCTTAAGGCGAATAATGGCTTTAGGACAAGTAATTATGAATGGTCATCTTCTGATCCAAAACTGATGAAGATAGATAATAAAACAGGGGAAGCCACCGCATTATCAACAGGAAACGTGGCTATTACTGTTAAGAACAAGGATGATAATACAAAGGACACCATTAATTTAACCATATATGAAAGTGATTTAGATATTGCAAGACTATATGGTATGTATTCACTAGAAAGAGTTGTTCCAGTGGTCTGGAATAGACATCATGATTGGATTGTTAAGATTGATGAAAATGGAATAACTTATGCCAATAATTCTATTAGTGAAGTATGGTCAAATCCTAATAAGCAACTTAAATATAAAGTAACTGATGCTGAATTATGTGAAATTATTGATGGGTTCAATTATATTGAAGTGACAAAAATAACACTTGATACTTCCGTGGGAGAGTTAGCACTAATCTTTTATGAGGGAGATAAACTAAGGATTGATCCTTCTCCCGAAATAGATATTAATTGGTATGAAGCTAATAGATATAAGAGATATTGGCTAGAGAGAAAATCCCTAGAGGATTTTACAAAAATAAATAAGGAGCTGAAAAAAGATTGGGCGAAATATGACGAAAATGAACTAAAGTTTTATGGAACCTGGTGGGGTCAGGGCGATAATAACGATTACATGGATATTCAATATAATACAAAAGGCGGGGGAGGAGACAGCTATATAGGATATAATGCCTATAATAAATGGACTGTCTACAAAAGCAACCCCAATTCTAATGTAAATATGAGGACTGCCGGATATAAGGAAAATAAATTTAACATAAAATTTGATGAAAAGTATCAAACAATATATGTATATTTTGAAAGTGAAAAGGACTGGAAATTTAAACTAAAGTATGAGCTTAAGCAAAAAGATGATTATTCTATTCCACAGCTTGTTGGTGTAGATTCAGAGGGTAACAAGGTAGTATTTGAACTGGGTTTTGGATGATATTTAAAGAGGAGGGAGGGCATTACTTTGAAAAAGATATTATTTAGATTATTTTTATGCGCCATGTTTTCTCTAGCAATTTATGCTTTTAAAAGCGAATATGGACAAAGTGAAATTGCTGTAGCAGAGGCAGCTGCTAAGCCAACTACAACTGTTACTAAGAAGACACTTACAGTAGGAGAAAAATATACAATCAAACTAAAGGACCAATCATCTAAGGCGGTTATAACCTACAAGTCAAGCAATAGTAAAATAGCTACTGTTAGTAATAAAGGTGTAATAAATTCCGTAGCTAAGGGTTCTGCAACTATTACAGTTACTATTAAGCAGGGTGGTAAGACCTATACTTCAAAGATTGCAGTTACGGTGAAGTCTGAAAATCTCTATGATAGATTTGTTAAGATGGGAAAAGATTTTTATAATGAGCTTATTGAATTGGACCATTTTCAGATTTACATTAAATATAATACTAGAGAGGAGATACTTAAAACGATATATGCTTTTGAATATATGATTAATTATGATTATCTTGATGTATCAACCAAAGAAAAACTTATTAAAGATAAGATGATTGATATGAAGACTATAAAGGATGATGTTTACGGTTTTACGTATTTTTATGAAGCTTCAAAAAATTACTATGTTGGCATATATCATTTAGATCTATCTGAATTATGTATTAATCAAAGGGATAAAGAAAATAGCAAAATGTTATATGATACCTTGATGGCAATTGCTAAGGATGTAAGCAAGTCAGAGGAATTTATTTATAATTTTGCTTATGCAGGAAAAAATGATATTCGTACTAACTTTCCTGTAATGTACGATGAAATGACAAATTGTGAAAAAATGATATATAATAACTTTTTGTATTCTGTGTGTGGAATCGTGCGAGATGATTTTGAGGATTTGGAAGAAGAATTATATATAGTATATAGAAATCAATCCAAACTATCGGATGAGCTTATTCAAATATTATCAGACAGTAAGCCATCAATAGCCGATAACACTAGAATTCTATGGGCTGGAGGAGAGAGTTACTCTATACGTTTTAGAAATCTTAATGCTGGTTCAACAGTTACATATAAGAGTAGTAATTCGAAGATAGCAACCGTAAGTAAGGACGGTACTGTAAAGCCCATAGCTAAAGGAACAGCTCAGATAACAGCTACTATAAAGCAAGGAGGAAAGAGCTATAGCTCAAAGATTAATATAGAGGTTCAACCACCACAGGTGGCTATTATAAATCGCATAATAGATTTAAATATTGGAGATAAAGTATCGTTTAAGGCTAATAGTAGTAAAAAAGTAAATAATTATGAATGGTCATCATCAGATTCCAAGCTTATGAAGATAGATAAAAAAACAGGAAAAGCTGATGCTTTAGCTACTGGAGATGTTACTATAACTGTAAAGAATACATCTAATAATACAAAGGACTCTATTACATTCAGGATATATGAAAGTGATCTTGATATTGCCAGATACTACGGAACTTTTGCAGATTTGGAGAGTGTTCCCCTAGTAGGGAATTATCATTATGAATGGGTTGTCAAAATTGACGAAAAAGGAATTACATATGCTGACAGGTCCTTAAATAAGGTGTGGTCAAATCAAAATAATGTATATCCATTTACTGTTGTAAATGCGAGGTTTACTGGTACAGGAAGCAATGAAAAAAACATTGCTGAATTCACATTAAAGACTTCTGATGGAGAGTTTATCTTAGAATTTCTATTTTCTAAATATTTAAAAATTAATCTATCTCCTGTAGCAGAGTATAAATATCGATTGAATCGAATCTCAGAGGAAGAATTTAAAGAAAAAAATGCTAGTTTTAGAAAGGATTGGAAGCCTTATGATGAAAATGAACTAAAATTTTATGGTACCTGGTACAACAATTATAAGGTTAAATACCAAGGGGAGGAAATTTATGTATATGATACATTAAGCATCCAATTTAAAACAGATGGTGAAATGAACAATTATTTGGGAAAGAATTATTATCACAAGGAATTTCAAGATTCAATAACTTTCGATATGAAATTTGATGATAAATACGCAACCGTATACATATATCTGGAGGGTGAAAAGGACTGGAAATTCAAATTCAAATTCGAGCCTGATAGTAATGGATACTATTACGGAATGGCAAAGCTTATCGGTATAGACTCCGATGGAAATCCAGTTGAGTTCACGAGAGGCTTTGGTTGATAAAAGATTAATGCAAAGTAACACACCTCCATAATTTGAGAGCAGTAACAATATTCTAAACGGGAAAGGGTATCATTTGATTAATGGTACCTTTTTTCTGTATAAAAATATAGTTTATTTTCCGATTTATTATGAAAGCAATGTTGAAAAAGATTACATTCTATATTAAAATATAGTAAGTATTGATATTATTTTACAGAAGAATAGTTAGATTTGCGCTGGAGATAGGTGGGTGGATGATGAAGATTGCATTGGTTGATGATGAAGTCTTATACTTGAAGAAATTAAAAGAGCAAGTTTGTAGTGCACTAAACAAGCTTGGTATAGACTATGACATCCACTCCTTTCATTCCGGCAAGGAATTTTTAGATTCGGATAAAAGCTTTGACTTAATATATCTTGATATAGAAATGCCTATTATTGATGGTATCAATACTGCTAAGCTATACCGGGAAAGGCATAATAAGGGTTTAATCATTTTCCTAACCAACCATATGGAAATGATACAAAGCGGGTATCTTGTAAATGCATTTCGTTTTATCGAGAAGAACGGTAGAGACGATAAATTCAATGAGGCCTTACAAAGCGCTATAGTAACTATCTCTGATAGAAAGAAAGAGCTGATTACTACCATAGACGGGGCCGATATAGTATTAGAGCATGAGGATATTCTATATATTGAGGCTGCTGACAGAGGAATAAAAGTTGTAACCATATATGATATATTCTTCTCCAAGGAAAAGATTTCAGACATGAGGCGTAAGCTTGGTGGCTCCTGTTTTTATCAGTCACACAGAGCATTTATAGTCAACCTTAATCATATATTGCGATATGATAAAAGGGATATATATCTAAAAGGTGGCCACTGTGCTTTACTTAGTGTTAAGAAGACAAATGAATTCAAAGAGGTATATTATAATTGGAAATTCCAAAACTTATAAAGGTATGGTGAATCGAGGTGTATGTAAATGTGTGGTAGATATAATTTTACCGTTGAACAAAGCGATGAGCTTAGAGAAATCATAGAGAAGTTAAATGCCAAGATACATGGAAAGGAATATAAAAGCGGAGAGATATTTCCTACTAATCAAGTACCGCTACTAGTCGGAGAGGATAATCAGCCATCCCCTGTGCTTAGTATCTGGGGATTTCCTAAGTTTGATAATAAGGGCGTAATTATAAATGCCAGGTCTGAGACAGTCTTCGAGAAAAGAACCTTTAGGGATAGCGTCATAAATCGTAGATGTATTATTCCATCCTCAGGCTTCTATGAATGGGACAGCGAGAAAAGAAAAATTATGTTCAGGTTAGATGGCACTAATGCGCTCTATATGGCAGGACTATATAATTATTATCAGGATGAGCTAAGATTTGTCATCCTTACCACATCAGCTAACGAATCAATAAACGATGTTCACCATCGTATGCCACTGGTTATTCCCAAGAATGAGATAGACAGATGGATTTTTGATGATAAGGTTACCATGGATATCCTTCATAGGGTACCGCCAAATCTAGTCAGAGAAGTTGTGTAGGTGGTGCCTGGCACCGTTTAACTTTCATGCTGGATTATGGCACTTTCATACATTCGAATTGAATACACATAACAAGATTGGTAATATATATGTGATTTATGTGTATTAATGAAAATAAATGGAGGTTAACCATGAATAAGAGATTGTTGTATGTTTTTTTGATTAGTGCTCTTATTTCTATCTTTTTGCCTGGAATAGTTACTGCTAAAACAGAAAAATCGGAGCAGGATATTAGGCTTGAAGAGCACATTGAGCTGAAGAAAAGAAAAGATTCAAGGCAAAGAATGCGAATGCAAATGCAACTTGATTCATCTGGTGACTACACGATAAAGGGAAATAATTATCTTGAATATTCTATATATCATTATGATGATGATATAGAAAATGGAAGATTTACAATTGGTAATGTTTTAGGAAATCCAAATCATTTACTTGATGATAACAAGATCTTATTATATGGGCACCCATCGCCATGGTCTTCTTTTACAACAATAAGAATTGATAATGTGGATTATTACTTTGAATCGGAAGAAACCATTTTTGACAATGATAAAGCGATTTCTACTATGAATATTGATGGGGTAGAAATTAAGCAGACTATGGAGTTTGTTAAAAGTGCATCCGGATTGGATGATACTGTAAAGATAAGCTATTCTACCGTTAACAAATCAAATAGTAAAAAGTCCATAGGAATCCGTATCTTAATGGATACTATGCTTGGTGATAATGACGGAGCACCTTTTAAGGTTCCGTCTTTAGGTAATGTTACAAAAGAGGTAGAGCTTACCGGTAATGCCATACCTCAATACTGGCAGGCATTTGATGATTTAAATAATCCAAGTGTGTTTGCGGTTGGAACTCTTTATAAAGAGAATGATATTAAGCCCAATAAGGTGCAGTTTGCTTACTGGTCAATGATTTATGATTCATTATGGGACTATAATGTTGAAAGCGATGTAAGTGTAACTGGTGATAGTGCAGTAGCTATTTATTGGAATCCTACCGATTTAGCCTCTCAGCAATCAAAAACAGTATCTACATATTATGGCGTAGGCTATTCTAGTAGCACTGAATCCGAATCTAATAGTACAAGGGTTGATGCGAAAGGGCTGGCTGTTATAGTTTATGATCAGGCTAATGAGGCCGTCCCAGGAGCCACTGTAACTATAAACAATTCGTTGACTAAATCAACAGATAGTAGCGGTATTGCTACCTTCACAGATCTACCCGATAGCTTTAATTATGGAAATGTTAGAATTTCTGCCTCAAAATCAGATTATCATTCCAAATCGGATACAAGATCAATGGCTCAGGGTCAACTCACGTCAATATCAATAGAGAAAATAGAAAGTCAGAGACCTGTAGTTATATCGAAGGTAAATGTCAAATTAG
>LSQX01204600.1_pt1 | contig 11538 bp, 8 predicted proteins | sample 654561 | NCBI WGS metagenome assembly LSQX01 (sample SAMN04489861, study PRJNA283612) | anaerobic digester metagenome | isolation source: 4 biogas reactors fed with cattle manure at either 37C or 55C with and... | place: Denmark: Kongens Lyngby | collected 2014 | reverse complement strand
TCTGTGACATGTGCAAAAACCGGTGGTGCACCTGACTTGCGCACCACCGGGATCCCACATTTGTACGAAATGGTGCCCGGGACGAGACTTGAACTCGTACGGGGGGTACCCACACGCCCCTCAAACGTGCGCGTCTGCCGATTCCGCCACTCTCGCAAATCTCTCTCTGAGAACGGTGCTTATTATATCAAAGCTTTCAAAAGATGTCAAGCGCAAATAATAACTTTTTAAAAATGCATATTCTGTCGGAAGCGAACATATGAGTTATGTTTTGTTCATCATTAATGGCATAAGAACAGAGGGCTGCACTAGACTTTCATTTTGCGCAGCCCCCTTGAGTTTAGAGTCTTAAAAAATCAGCTTATCCCTGTTTTGGGCAAAGGCAAGAGCGCAGAATTCGTCAATACCCATTGAGCCGATATCTCCCTCTCCCCTTTTGCGGACGGATACAGTGACACTCTCAATTTCCTTATCGCCCACAAGAAGCATATAGGGCAGCTTTTCAAGCTGAGCCTCACGGATTTTATAGCCTATCTTTTCACTCCTGTCATCAACCGTTACCCTGAGCCCGTTTGCGAGCAGTTTTGCCTTAATATCCCTTGCCGCATCATGGTGCCTTTCCGAAATGGGCAGTATTCTTATCTGCTCAGGTGAAAGCCAGAGAGGAAGAGCTCCGCCATACTTTTCAAGCAGCAGGGCAATGGTTCTTTCATAGCAGCCTATTGAGGTTCTGTGAATTATATAGGGGTACTGCTTTGAGCCGTCAGCGGCTATATAAGTCATCTCAAATTGGCGGGCGAGCATAAGGTCAATTTGAACGGTGCAAAGTGTATCCTCTTTGCCGTAGACATTTTTAATCTGAACATCGAGCTTCGGCCCGTAGAATGCCGCCTCCCCGACTGCCTCTTTATAATCAAGGCCGATATCGTTGAGGATATTGCGCATGAGAGCTTCTGCACGGTCCCACATTTCGGGAGTTCCGATATATTTATCTCTGTCGTTGGGGTCCCATTTTGAAAGCCTATATGAAAGGTCGCCAATAAGCCCGATATCTGTCATCATTCTTTTGATGAGCTCAACGCATTTTCTGAATTCTTCTTCGAGCTGCTCCGGTGTCAGTATAATGTGGCCCTCGGAAATGGTGAATTGACGCACTCTTATCAGCCCGTGCATTTCACCCGAAGCCTCATTTCTGAAAATAGTTGAAGTTTCACCGTAACGCAGGGGCAAATCACGATAAGAATGCATTTCGTTGAGAAAAATCTGATACTGAAACGGGCAGGTCATGGGGCGAAGCGCATAGACCTCATCGTCCTTTTCTTCATCGCCCATGACAAACATACCATCCTTATAATGATCCCAATGGCCTGAAATTTTATATAAATCTGACTTGGCCATAAGGGGCGTTCTTGTCATAACATAGCCGTATTCATACTCCTCCGTATCCTGTACATAGCGATTGAGTATCTGAAAGAGCTTTGTCCCCTTGGGCATCAGGAGCGGCAGACCCTGACCGATAATGTCAGAGGTTGTAAAGTATTTGAGTTGACGGCCTATGATGTTATGGTCACGCTTTTTTGCCTCCTCAATGGCGGCAAGATAAACCTCCATATCCTCTTTCTTGGTGAATGCGGTTGCATAAATCCTCTGGAGCATCTTATTCTTTGAGTCTCCCCGCCAATATGCGCCTGTGCAGGAGGTGAGCTTAAATGCCTTAACACGGCTCGTATCGGGAATATGAGGGCCTGCGCAAAGCTCAATAAATTCGCCCTGCTTATAAAACGAAATCTTTTCGCCCTTGCCGCTGTGCTCCTTAATAAGCTCAACCTTATAGATTTCGCCAAGAGCCTTCATTTTTTCAATTGCGTCCTGAGCATCAAGCTCAAAATGCTCGAGCTTCAAGCCTTCCTTGACAATTTTTTTCATTTCAACTTCTATTTTTTCAAGAATCTCGGGAGTGAATGGGGTGTCAACATCAAAATCATAATAGAAGCCGTTTTCAATTGCGGGGCCTATTGCAAGCTTTGCCTGCGGGAACAGCCTCTTGACTGCCTGAGCCATAATATGCGACGCGGTGTGTCGAAAAGCCTTTTTGCCCTCCTCATCGTCAAAAGTCAGGATTTCCAGCTCGCAGTCATTTTCAATTGCTGTTCTCAAATCTTTGACCTCACCGTTAATTCTGCACGCACATGCAGCCTTAAAAAGACCGGCACCAAGGCTTTGCGCAATCTCCAACGCAGTGACACCTTTTTCAAACTCCTTAACAACTCCGCCTTTAAGCGTTACCTTAATCATTTATAATTATCTCCTTTCATTATTCGGTGTTAAAAAACTAGCTAAAAAACAAAAAGCTCCATCCCAAAAAGGGATGAAGCATAGGCTCCATGGTTCCACCCAAATTGCGAGCAATACCCGCCACTCAAAAGCCTTAACGCGGCTAAACGGCACTCCTTATCTTCATCTGCAAAAATCCGCTTCGGAGGCACTCCTCAGTGGTAGTGAAAATGCCGCTGCACCTGTGCTCGCAGCCGGTGGCATCAGGCTCTCTGAAACAGCTTATGCAAAGTCACGCTCTGATTCAATGCTTTAAGTATTCGGTTTTTTATATGCTAACACTAAAACTATTATATGTCAAGATATTTATATAGTCATTTTGATTAATAAAAACTATACTTTTTTACTGTACTTATTCCATCAATAATTACAAAACTGCAATTAGGTACTTGACAATAACCGGTCAAAGTTATAAAATAGTTCAGATAGTGTTTTGCTGTGTCGGTGACACATTATCTTGCGATTTTTCTAATTTTGATAAAATAAATAAAAAGCAGAAGGAGGTGCTTTAGACTTTGAATGAATGGTTAAAGATATTAATCGCCGTTGTTGTTACTCTTGTTGCAGCAGGCGTTTTAGGTTTTGTACTCGGCGGTCTGCATAGAAAAAAAGTTGCGGAAGCCGCCATAGGTTCCGCCAAACAGGAAGCGTTAAGAATAGTCAGCGAGGCGGTCACCCATGCAGAATCAAAGAAGAAAGAAACTATTCTCGAAGCAAAGGATGAAATCCACAAGCAGAGAAGCGAAACCGAGCGAGAACTCCGAGAGCGAAGGAGCGAGGTCCAGCGCCAGGAGCGCAGGATTATTCAGAAAGAAGAAAGCCTTGATAAAAAGGCGGACAATCTTGAGAAGAAAGAGGATATTCTGGCAAAGAAAGTCAAGGATGCCGATGATAAGCTAGCTGAGGTTGAGAGCATTAAGAAAAGCCAGTTTGAGATGCTTGAAAGGATATCGGGATTCACAAGGGAGCAGGCAAAGGATTATCTGCTCAAAAACCTTGAAAGCGAGCTGACACACGAAAAAGCTGTCAAGATTATGGACTATGAAGCAAAGACCAAGGATGAATCTGAGAATATCGCCAGAGAAATAATTGCCACTGCAATTCAACGATGTGCAGCTGACCACTCCGCAGAATCCACTGTTTCGGTTGTTGCATTGCCGAATGATGAAATGAAGGGTCGTATAATAGGCCGTGAGGGCAGAAACATCCGCACACTCGAAACAATAACAGGCGTTGATTTGATTATTGACGATACTCCGGAGGCTATTACGGTTTCAAGCTTTGACCCCGTTCGCCGTGAGATTGCAAGAATTACACTCGAAAAGCTTATTACAGACGGAAGAATACACCCCTCAAGGATTGAGGAAATGTTTGAAAAGTCACGCAAAGAGGTTGACGCAACCATTAAACAGACTGGTGAACATGCACTCATTGATGCGGGAGTTAATGGGATTCATCCCGAGATAATAAAGCTTTTGGGTAAGCTGAGATACCGCACTAGCTACGGTCAAAATGTTCTCAATCACTCGCTGGAGGTTTCCTATATTGCAGGGCTTATTGCTGCGGAACTCGGCACAGATGTTAAGATTGCAAAAAGAGCCGGCCTTTTACATGATATAGGCAAAGCACTTGACCATGAGATGGAAGGCTCGCATGTTGCATTGGGCGTTGAATTTGCCAAAAAGTATAAGGAGAATGACCAAGTCGTTCATGCAATACAGGCACATCACGGAGATGTTGAGGCAAAGACCGTTACGGCCTGCCTGATTCAGGCGGCGGATGCAATTTCAGCGGCTAGGCCAGGTGCCAGAAGAGAGAATGTTCAGAACTACATTAAGCGTTTGGAAAAGCTTGAAGAGATTGCGACATCATTTGACGGGGTTGAGCGTTCTTACGCTATCCAGGCAGGGCGTGAGGTCCGCATAATGGTTAAACCTGAGTTGATTAGTGACGACCAGATGGTTCTTGTTGCAAGAGATGTGGCAAAGAAGATTGAGGAAGAGCTTGAATATCCCGGTCAGATTAAGGTTCACATTATCAGAGAAAACAGGGCAATTGATTTTGCCAAATAAAGCAGCTGATTCCACCCATACAGGTATTTCCTGTATGGGTTTTTTTGTTGGCACAACGCAAAAATGCGGCGAGAGCAAGCTCTCGCCGCAGGGCTAAATGTAAGATCATGTACCTTATTGTGAAGAACTGAAAACAGAGGCAAGTGAAGATGTAAATGAAATTATGCATGATGTAACAATTTTAAGAAAACGCATAAAAGCTTTATTCATAACTGCCTCCTTAGAAAAATTATTAAAACAAAATATCCTGTTGTAATAGCATTCCCAATAATCTATAATTCAAATATAAACATTTTGAAAAGGAAGGAATGGTTATGAAATATAATGTAGTGGCTCTGGGTGAGCTTTTAATTGATTTTACGCAAAACGGAATTAGTGCGCAGGGCAATAATTTGTTTGAGGCTAACCCCGGCGGAGCGCCGTGCAATGTGCTTGCCATGCTCTCAAAGCTCAACAGGAAAACGGCGTTTATCGGCAGAGTCGGAAACGATGCCTTCGGTGATATGCTCAGAAGCACAATTATTCAAGCGGGAATTGACGACACGGCTCTAATTTGCGACAATGCTGTGAACACCACCCTTGCTTTTGTAACAACCGCACAGGACGGCGAAAGGAGTTTCTCCTTCTACAGGAACCCTGGAGCTGATATGATGCTGAGCAAGGATGATGTTCCCGTGAGGCTTCTAGAGAATACCGACATCTTCCATTTCGGCACACTCTCTATGACACATCAGGGAGTGCGTGAGGCAACAAGGTTTGCAATCGATGCCGCAAGAGCCGGCGGGGCTCTGCTTTCCTTTGACCCGAATCTGCGGCCTCCGCTCTGGGACAGCATGGGCAATGCCATTGAACAGATGAAATACGGCTGCTCGGTTTGCGACATACTGAAAATTGAGGATGGAGAGCTAAAAACCCTCACGGGCTGTAAAGAAACGGACGAGGGGGTTAAAATGCTCTTTGAAAAGTATGGGATTTCATTGATTCTTGTCACCTTCGGCAAAAACGGGAGCGCCGCCTATTGCGGAAACATAAAGGTAGAAAGGCCGACATTTTTGAATGTTAAAACAATTGACACAACAGGCGCCGGTGACACTTTTATGGGCTGCTGCCTGCATTTTCTGCTTGGCAAGGATATATTAAATATGACGAAAAATGAGTTCTCACAAATGCTCACCTTTGCAAATGCCGCAGCCTCTCTTGTGACAACCAAAAAGGGTGCGCTGCGTTCAATGCCTTCACTAAATGAGATTGAAGAACTGATTTTTTCAAAATGATTAAAATTTTGTTATAAGGTATTGAATACGCACACAGTTAAATCTTATAAGGCCGACGACAAGTATTATTGTTTTCGGTCGGTCTTTTTATATTCAACGGCGGCTTTTTCGCTTATCTAATTTATTTTTTCTTCAGCTCTCTTATATATTTAATTGACTGTGCGCCTGCCATTGCGCCCTCATAGACAGCTTTTGCCACCTGCAACATTCCGCCTGTGCAGTCGCCCGCAGCGAATAAGCCGGGGATATTTGTTGCCATATTATTGTCGACAATAACCTTATTATTTTCGGTTATTGCACCAATTTTCTTTGCAAGGTCTGCGCTTCCCGCAACACCGTATGCAATGAATATACCGTCAACACTCAATTCACTGCCGTCTGCAAATACAACGGAGCTTAACTTATCGTCCCCTCCAAATTTGACTATCTTCTTTGTATTAATGCTCACTTCATCCGGAAATTTTGTATATGGCTCAGCTCCGTTTGTCAGCAGTGTGACGGAGCCGACTATTCCTTTAAGCTCAGCAGCTTCATGCAAGGCATAATCGCCGCTGCCGAGGACTGCGACATTTTTGTTCCTGTAAAAAAAGGCATCACATACAGCGCAGTAACTTATGCCTCTGCCCTCAAAGCTCTGAAGACCTTCAATCTTTGGCACCGTGCGTGACGAGCCAGTTGCAATAATGACGCTCCCGGAGGTATATACATTCTGAGTGGTGCTGACGGTAAAGCCGTCCTCCCAGCCGATGCCGACTACCTCTTCATTGACAAGCTCAACACCCAAGCTTTGTGCCTGTTTAACACCTGCCTTTGCCAGCTCAACTCCGGAAAGAGGCTGCGAAAGACCGTAATAATTCTCAATTCTCTCCGCTTTTTCAAGTGAACCGAAGTCTTTTGAAATAATTAATGTTTCAAATCCTGCACGAACTGTATAAAGCGCTGCAGATACTCCCGCCGGGCCGCTCCCGATAATAATGACATCTTTCATATTTCATTCACTCCCTTTAATCTTTCACGCAAGGGTAATATTCTCAATAATTATAACATAAATAGCCGCGGTTTAAACCCTGAATTTAATCTTTATTGTTATGTTAACGAAAATAGTTGTAATTACTGAATTTTTTTGGTAAAATTTGGAGGTTGATATGGATATCGGATGAAGGGAAAACCAATATGATTTCTGTTAAAGTACTGGAGCGTGCAAAAACGCCCGAAGCTGTGGGGATTTCGTCAACTGAAATGATTGAGCTAATTAAAGATTTTGAAGAAACTGAGTATCACGGTTTTATGGTTATCAGGCACGGCAAGGTTGCTGCGGAATGGTTTAGGCATCCTTATAGTGTCAACACTCCTCATGCACTCTATTCAGTCAGCAAAAGCATAACTGCAATTGCCGCAGGCTTTGCTGTCACAGAGGGTTTTATTGATTTGAGTGATAAGGTTGTGGATTTCTTCCCCGACCTCTCCCCCCGCAAGATTAAGGATGATTTTGACAAGGTGACATTTGAACATCTTATTTCCCTCACTGCCGGAAGAGGCATCTCAGTGCTTGCAAACAGAACTAAGGCGGATTGGCTCCGGCTTTTCATGAATTCAAAGCAGAATTTTAAACCGGGAGATAAATTCGAGTATGTAAACGACTGCTTCTATATGGCGGCAGCCATGATTCAAAAGGCAACCGGTTTAACGGTAATGGAGTTCCTGAAGCCGAGGCTGTTTGAGCCTCTGGGTATTCAAACAGCTTTTTGGGAGACAGATAACAGAGGCATTGAGGCAGGTGGCTGGGGTTTATTCATGTCGCCGGAGGATTTAGCTAAAATAGGCGTTTGCTATCTCAATGACGGATATTACGAAGGCAAAAGTATTATACCTAAAGAATGGATAGCGGAATCAATTAAGAACCACAAGGGCCCTTATGCTGAGGTTACAACCAATCACACTGCCTCTTACGGCTACGGTGTCTGGAGAAGAAACAGCGCAGACGGGCCCTACAGATTTGACGGTATTTTCGGCCAGGTTGTTGAGTTCTTCAAGGATTTCGACTGCGTTTGCATAATGGTTGGCGGCGAGGTATCCTTCAGCTCTCATCGGTGCATTTATAAGCATTTCCCTCAGGCATTCACTGAAATTGACCCAAAAGCCGAGCCAAACGAAGAACTGCTCAATGAAATCAAAAAAATCGGTTATCCTCCCCTGCCGCTAAAACCAAGAAGTGAAAAAGAAAAAGAAATCAATGCAAAGACTATACGATTGAGAAAAAAACTCTTGCTCAACATCATAGGCTACCCGATGAGTGTTTTGCCCCATGCAGAAACATTCATGACAACGGAAAGAGCAGGTAATATAGATAAGGTCAGATTCCGCTTCCTCGATGATTCTACAGAGCTTTCATGGGTTGAGGGTGATGAAGAAAACACCGTTTGCTGCGGAATTGAAGGGAATTACAAGGTATCCCCCATTAAGCTGGCAGGAAAAAGCTACACTGCATATTCAAGCGCCGCATGGGAGGATAATAATACCTTGAAGGTAATAATCAGACCTGTCCAAGGCGTCAGCTGCAGAATACTAAAATTTGAGTTTAATGGCAGAAAGGTCAAAATGTATCCGTCCTCCGACCAACCTGTTGCAATGATTATTAACAGCTTTAAAGACCCCATTATCTCGGCGCTCAAGTCAGAAAATCTGGCTTTGAGGTTCATTGACCTGGTTTGCAGAATAATTGAGCCTGTTCATAAAGGATGTTTTTCGAAGAAGGTTTAATATGCTTATTCTATTGTGTTGTGCAATTATTTTTGAAATTACCATCGTTTGCCTGTATCTTTTTGCTCCTTCCCTTGCGTTCGGGCTTCGGTCATTATACATGAAAAGCATATGTGCTGCCGGTTTTGTGCTGGTGAGCATTTGTGCAATTTTTGCTTCAGGAGAGTTAACAAGGTATTCTTTTTTTATCCTCATTGGTGCGGTTATGGGTGCAGAGGGCGATATTTTTCTGGGAATCAGCACAAGGGGCAAATGGTTTATTATGGGCTTGCTTAGCTTTTTATCGGGTCATATTCTATACATCATTGCGTTTTTGAATGGAAGCGCAGCTTACGGTAATAAAACTCTTTTTAATATATATGAAGTTGCGGCAATCGCTGCATTATTATTGCTGTTCACCTTTATCGGAGTAAAGGTGAAGGCAAAAGCGGGCAAAATGCTGCCCGCTATCCTGCTTTATGCAGCAGCAATTTCGGCAATGCTTGTGAAAGCTGTTTCACTTTCGGTTATTGTGGCAGGCAACAACAGGATACCTGCAAGCATTTGCCTTATATCGGGCGCCGCATTATTTGTTTTGTCCGACTCTCTTCTTTCTTTGAGGTTATTTACAAAAATAAGGCTGAAAAAAATGCCCTGGCTCTGTCTTGCATCCTATTTTTCGGCACAGGTGCTTATTGCATTAAGTATATATTTTTTAGCATAATAACAGCCGCAGTAAATAAGCTGCGGCTTTTATAAATCATTATATATTTTCATATTTTTTTGCCCATTTTTTAACCTTCTTGAGGTCATACCTCTCAGGAATCTGATTTGATACAGCTTCAAGCTTTTTTATTCCCCGAAATGCTTTTATTATTTTTTTCCGCAACCGTAAACGGGTACAGGCAATTGCTTTGCCCAACAGCTTTATGACGGAAAAATGCGTAAATTCTTTTTGGTCAAAGCTCTCAAATTCATACGTGGTGATTATCTTTTTTTCGAATAAATAGTCAATATCTCTTGCCTCTGCATCAAAATAAAGCTGCTGTAATTTATCAAGAGCGCCAAGGCTTGAACCTATCTCTAAAAAGTAATTTCTCTGGTAGTCCCAAAGTTCTTTTACCGAGAAATTACCATGATTGGCTCCCAAAATTGTTTTGGCAAGGATTTTTCCTGCCTGCATGGCATAGTTTATTCCCCAGCCGAAAACGGGGTTAGTCATACCTGCACTGTCACCAACGGCGGCGTATCCGTCCGCAACAAAAACAGGTAGCGCCCTCCTTATGGGAAGAATCGTATGCACACCGCCCCTTATAGTGTTCTTGCCGAGATGAGGGTTTTTTATCTTAAATTCGGAAAGCATAGCAGAAATCTCTCTTAGCTTGGCAGGAACATATCTGCCAATGGTAACATCAACAAATTCATCTTCTGTCAGCAGGCTGTCTATACCCTTGCAGTTCATGTGGTATAAATATATGCAATAAGGATTTGCAGGCAGCATTTTGCCCTTGCGTTCGTAAAGAGCACGATATACATATAGCTTTTGCCCATACGCAAATTCACGCTCAATGCCTATTTCGGCGGGAAGATTAGAGCGAACCGGCGATTCACACCCTGCTGCATCAATGACTAAATCCGCCGAATAACTGACCTTTCTCCCGTCCTTAAAGGCAAAAACCCCTACAACTCTGTTTCCTAGAGTTTCGGGGCCTAAAATATTGACATCATATACTATTTTGGCGCCGTGTTTTGCGGCATTGTTTATTAAAAACTCTCTGAATTCCCTGCCTTCGATTCTGAACCTCTCAGGGTTGTCAACATGAGGGGTAATCTGAACCGTTTTTCTTGGATTGATTAATGTCATGTAGTGGCTATTAACTAATCTAATGCTCTGTGGCAAGGTAAGATTTAGCTCTTCGAGCGAAGAAACATCCAAAGAAACCGGCCAATCATTCCCGACTGAGCCTTTCTTTCCGCGCTCAAGAATAGTAACATTATAACCTTTTATTGCAAGCATCGCCGCCGCTATAAGACCGCCGTGACCGGCACCGGCAACAATTATCTTTTTTGCCACAACATGCCTCATTTCATTAGTTTATTTACCATAATAATATATTAAAAGCGAACATTAGTCAAATAATAATTCTAATAACTAAAAAGCTATAACTATCCCACCGTTATTTGCATACATGCTTGACAATCCTCTAGTTTTCTCAATAATTATTTCCTTAAATTCATACATCTCCTCAGCCATATGTTTAAGCCTAGTGGCATGGGATTCATTGTTGCAATGGGTTATGGTCAGAATCCTGCCACCGGTTGAGCTGCAATACTCACCAATTTTTTTGCATAACTGCTCGATTGAGGCTGCGGCTCCTCTTGCTTTAGAAAAAAAGGCAATATTCCCATTGCCGTCAGAACCGAGAATCGGCCTTATGCCCAGCAAGGTTGTCAGCTTTACCGCAAGCTTGGACATTCTGCCGTTTTTAATAAGGTTGTCAAGATTTTCAAGAACAAAAAAGGTTTTCATTTCGGCAATGAACTCTTCAACGCTATTGATTATTTGCGCTTTATCCAGCTTTTTTTCAACAAGCTCTTTTATTTTCAGCGAAACCAGCAGCTCCCCTGCAGAAGCACTTTTGGAATCAAAGACATAAACATCCTTGCCGGACTCAGCAACGATGTCCTTTGCAATATTAGCTGATGAAAAAGAGCCGGAAAGCTGTGAGGAAATTGTAACTACAAAATTCGTTTTCCCGTCCTCAAACTTATCGATGAAGGCTTGGGGCGAGGGGCAGGCGGAGGTAGTTTTGCCCTTGAATTCATTCATTTTTTTAATAAATTCGTCAACATCAAGGTTTTCATCATCAACAAATGTTTGATTGTCAATTGTCATTAGCAACGGAATTGCACAAGCTTTGAGCGGCTCATCTTTAAGGCTTTGGGTTAACTCGCAGCAACTGTCAACTATTAGTTTATAACACATTTCAAAATCCTCTTTTTTTAAATAATACCTAAATATTCTACCATATATATTCAAAATTGTAAATATAAAAAGACATATTTTTTATATTGGAATAATTGCCTGAAAATTAAGTTGAATTATCAGTTAACTATAC
>LSQX01267445.1_pt1 | contig 11539 bp, 10 predicted proteins | sample 654561 | NCBI WGS metagenome assembly LSQX01 (sample SAMN04489861, study PRJNA283612) | anaerobic digester metagenome | isolation source: 4 biogas reactors fed with cattle manure at either 37C or 55C with and... | place: Denmark: Kongens Lyngby | collected 2014 | reverse complement strand
GCGGCTATTATTACGACAGCGAGTTTGAGTTCTACTATCTCCAGTCGAGGTACTACTGGCCGGCGCTCGGCAGGTTCATCAGCGCGGATAGCTTGTTCATGACGGGTGATGCGCTCGTCGGGACTAATATGTATGCGTATTGCTCAAATAGCCCGGTGATGTATGTTGATCCAACGGGGCATGCGAGTAGTTTTGGTGATGGATTTGCAAAATTCTTTAGATCTCTTGGAATGTGTGTACAACTATGGCTTGATGGAGTTACCATTAATCAACTTAAAGGCATTTCATATAATGACTTAGTGATTTTGTATAATACAAGACTTAACAGAAAAGAGAACCCAACGGACAATAACAAAATGTCACAAGATTATGAAGGTCCAGGTAAAGATGAGCATCACGGAATAGACCTTGTAGAATACGAAGGCGCTCCTATTTATGCGGCGGTAGGTGGACAAGTTATAACCGTGGTTAATAGTTTTGAAGGGCAAAAATTAAATACCGATGGAAACGATACATTTGGAAATTATATAGTTATTAAAGATGCAAATGGCGTTCAATGCTTTTACGCGCATCTGCAACAAAATAGTATAAAAGTATCAGTAGGAGATTACGTGATTGCAGGACAAACAATTGGGGGGATGGGAAACACAGGAAGATCATTTGGATGTCATCTTCATTTTGCTGTTTATGATGGTGGTTGGAAAAATCCGCACGATTATTTGCCATAAGCTTGCATTGAAAGGAGCATTTTTATGAAAAAAAAGGCTTTACTATCATTTTTCTTGTGCTTTGTCCTGCTTTTCTTGGCAGTCATTCCTTTAGTCTCCTGCAATAAGACAATCACGGAACCGAAGACGACACAAAGAATGATTCAAATAGAGGATTATCTGTATTTTACAAGAAAAACTTATCTTAAGGATAACGATTCTTTTGAGCAGAAAATTTTCAGAATTAAACCGGACGGTTCAGACGAGGAACTTGTTTACACCTTCCAGTCCCCTTGGGCGCAATGCCGCCTTTTAAAATTAAACTCGAGCAAGCAGTTGTATTTCATGACATTTATGCCGGAGGGAAGCTACGAATCAGAAGCTGGAATTTTAAATCTGGATACAAAAGAAGTGAAAACCTTTTATGAAGCGATGGACGATGTTATATATTATGACGATATGCTTTACTATCTTAAACCGTTGTCGTCTTATATAAAGCCATATGAGGGCGATAAATTATATAAGACAGATTTAGATTTTAACGAAACGCTATTGCAAGAAAACGTAGGTAGATTTCAAATTTATAAAAATAAAATTGCATACACCAATTATAATGACACAAAAAAAGCATGGTCACTGCTATCCTGTGATTTAAATGGAGGTGGTTCATCCGAACTTGTCTCTGCCGGGTTGGAGGAGCGTTCTTTCAGCATCCATAATGATGTGATTTACGCATTTAGCAAAGGCGATACAGAAACAATCGAAACAATTGACCTACTTAGCGGAGATATGGAATCACGAACGCCAAAATTTTCAGTAACTCAGATTCAATACACGCCCGATTGTTTTATCACACATGACCTGACCGGCAAAATAATATATAAGATCAGCTACGATTGGAAAATTGTTGAGAAGATCGCGGAGTATTATTGCGATATTGATTTGATTGGAGACTATCTGTACTTGCTTCCCGATGAAGATGATTTTGGGTATGGTGATGACAATTATGAAAAATATGCGATATCGGGTGCTATTTACAGAATAAGGCTCGATGGAAGCGGCTTCGAGAAATTTGTTCAGCTATAAATTTTAAGGGAACACAGAGGGACAGCAGACTGTTGCAAAACTCTTTCAAACTTCCACGTATCAAGGGGACGGGGTTACTGACATCCCGTCCCCTTGATACCCATAACCGTCAGCTCACTTACCTACGAGAGGGTGAGCAACGGATTAGTCACCGACGATTACGGCACGCTTGATTACACCTATGACGACAACGGAAACATCACCACAATTACGCAGGACCAACAGCTCATAGCCAGTTATACGTATGACGGGCTGAACCAGCTTGTCCGCGAAGACAACGCGCAATCGGGCGACAGCATGGTTTACGTGTATGATGCGGGTGGGAATCTGTTGACCAAAGAGAAGTACGACTATACAACGGGTACTCTGGGCGCGATGCGTCCGAGTTATGTTTTCGGGTATGACAACACCGTCTGGACAGATCAAATGACCGACTATGACGGAACGGATTTAACTTACGACGCGGTCGGAAACATGACGGACTACGGCGACAACTGGCACTTCATTTGGGATAAGGGAAACCAGCTCACATCGGTAGTTTTTGATCTTTATAACCTCACCGTCTCCTACAAGTACGACCAGAACGGCATGCGGACGCAGAAGCTTATGAACGGCAATGTTATAATGGATTATACCTACATCGGCGACAGGCTTATCAGCCAGACGGACTTTGGCGGTACGACGATTGACTTCATCTACGACGCCATGGGCGACATGATCGGCGTCAAGTATGACGGCGAGACATATTTCTATATGCGCAACCTTCAGGGCGACGTCTGCGGCATTTACGACAGCGACGGAGACCTCATTGTAAAATACACATACGATGCCTGGGGCAAACGTCTGAATGTAACCGACGCGAACGGGGTGTACATCAGCGACCTTGACAGTATTGCCCACGTCAACCCGATAAGGTACCGCGGCTATTATTACGACAGCGAGTTTGAGTTTTACTATCTCCAGTCGAGGTACTACTGGCCGGCGCTCGGCAGATTCATCAGTGCGGACAGCCTGTTCATGGCGGGCGACGCGCTCGTCGGGACTAATATGTATGCGTATTGCTCAAATAGCCCGGTGATGTATGTTGATCCGAGCGGGATGGGACCGGTTCCAGACATGCACATGTTTGGAGCTGCCCTCAATGTCTTTGTTGCTGCTTTTTTATTATATGGAATAGTTGATGCGGGAAAAGCAGTGGTTGTCTTGATTGTGGCAAGAAATGCATCGGATGACGATGATTTGGTATATGATTTTATGGTTACTTTTGCAGATGCCATCATGGACATGAAAGAAGGAGAGACGGAAGGCGGAAACTTTAGTTTTGTATTTAATACCGTACTTCTCCTCACAAGCAAAGACGTGTGCACGGCATTGGGAGGGTATTTTGACTCGCACCTGAACATGTCTAAAACTGACATACGGAACGAAATATATTTTCACGCAATGGTTAAATTCTCTTACAACAATGTAAAAGATTTAATGACATATTGCGGTTATGGTGATCTAATAGATGATTGGGAAAACAGTGCAGACGTAACACAACTTAATACAGACGGTGATTCCAGGTCGGAATTATCTAATCTAGCAGGAATTGTATGGACGATTTCGAATGGAATGTAGGGAGTATATTTATATGAAATTATTTAACTATATCAACGAAGAGATCCTGCCATTGCTTTTTGGCCTTATATTCATGCTGCTTGACATTAGCCTTTTCATTCTCCCAATCATGTTACTTATTATGGGAACCCACAAGACGATAAAAGCAAAGAAAAATGGAAACTCTATTGTGAAACCAATAATTATTACGTTGGCTCTTGAGGTATTAAACGCCGGTATATTTGCCGGAACTTTATATCTTATAAGTGTTGGAGGAGAAGAGCTTTCCCAAGATGTTTTTATGAATTTTGTGTTCATTTTAACCTGGGGTTCGTTTCAGATTGCAACCTTTGGACTGCCGCTTTTCGTGTTTGCGTTTGGATTACACAAAATTCTTGCCTTAAGACGAAAGAAAACCTTGCGTAAAAGTCATATTCTGGTTTGGGTAACGTTGGTGGCTGTGTTCATAACGATTTCACTGGTAATTCTTTTGCAAACCGCATTTTTTGAATCATTGAGAGATGGTTTAATTGATGCCGGTATTACGTAAGATGCCACGGGGATGTTTCTCTTCTCACATAAGAAAAAATGTGCTACACTTGCCATGAGGTGAGGATAATAAGTCAAGGGGGCGGGGTTGTTGACATCCCGTCCCCTTGACACCCATAACCGTCAGTTCGCTTAACGAAGCTAAAACATCTGCTACGATATTCACGCCCCATGCGTTGAGCCAAGCGTTCTTTGCATGGGGCTTTTTTTGTCGTGATAACTGACTACCTGCTCATAAGTCGTGAGTTGCTATTCACCCGTTTTAGTGTCAAATTGTCATCAAAACAGCGTTTTTCATGTGTAAATCATCGTTATGAGCAGGTTGTCAGTTATGCGGATGAGTTTTGATTGCAAACACGCAATAAAGACGCTCCAAAGACGTAAAATGAATCTTTTACAGAACTAAAAAAGCAAAAACTCCCTGAAACCTTTACGTTTCAAAGAGTTTTGTGGAGCTGGTGGTCAGAATCGAACTGACAACCTGCTCATTACGAATGAGCTGCTCTACCATTGAGCCACACCAGCTTGTTTTGTGTTTTGTTTTAAAGACAGCGCTCTATAAACTCCGCTACGCGGCACGACACTGCCTCGACTCCCTTATCGCTAAGATGGAGCAGGTCGCCGCAAAGAAAGCCCTCGATGTCTGTGCTTACAAGCTTGTTTAAATCGTTTACCGGCACATTTAAGCTGTCCATATGTCTTGTTATCGCGGCGTTATAAGTGTCTATGCGCTTGTTGTCTGCTGAAGAAAAGCCTGCGCCGACGGGCGTCGTCGTGGCAAAAATAATCTTGGCGCCGGTCAATGCCATTTCATTGTAAATCAAATCCATGTCGCGGAGATATTCATCAAGGCTTGTGAACGGGTCAACCCTGCCGTTTATGCGGAACACGTCCCATATGCCGTTGTTCCAATGTATGATGTCCGGCTTGCCGCCGCCGCCCATGTTGAGCCATCCGCCGATTTCCCACAGCGTATATTTAGCGAAACGGCAATTTTCATCAGGACCCCAAACGTCCGCTTTGCCCTCAAGGAGCTGCGCCACACGCGCATTGTAACTCATGCGAATCGAGTCGCCGATTAATAAAACCTTTTTCAAAATATCACCCGCGAGCGCGTATATGTTTGAACAGCTTATATATTATATCAAAAGCTTTTTATTTTTCAAGTGCTTTTAAAAATTAATTTAAAAAATCCTTGCCGCGGGCTGTGCTTTCCTTTTCCGCGGCGGAGCGCTTGATTCCTAATATCATACCCAAAAGACACATCAATAAAAACACTATCGCGTTGACGGCGACGACGCTTGCGCCGGCCGGTGTTTCAAAAGCAAAGGAACTCAATATGCCGAAGAAAAAGCAGACGACCGATATCACAGCCGATGTCACTGTCACGGCGCGGAAGCTTTTACAGACGCGCATGGCGCTGAGCGGCGGGAATATTATGAGGCTTGAGATGAGTATTGTGCCCATTATCTTCATTCCGACAACGATGGTGATTGCTGCAAGAAATGCTATGAGAGTGTTATAAAGCCCTGCGCGTGTTCCGATTGCCCGAGCAAAGCTTTCATCAAAAGTCACGGCGAAAATCCTGTTGTAAAAAATGATGTAAAGCGACAACACGGCTACGGAGAGCCCCACGCTCAACGGGACGTCGCCGCCGCGCATTGTGAATATGCTGCCGAACATATAGCCTGACACGTCGTTTTTAAGTCCTCCGGAAACAGAGGCGGCTATAAGACCCGCCGCCACCGCCGTGCTTGATATCAACGCTATTGCCGCGTCGCCCTTGACTTTTCCGCTTTCGCTTAAACGAAGAAGAAAAAAGGCCGACACCATTACGACCGGGACAGCGACGCGCAGCGGGGCAAGGTTCATTGCCATCGCGACACACATCGCGCCGAATCCGACATGAGAAAGGCCGTCGCCAATCATTGAATATCTTTTAAGCACAAGGCTGACTCCGAGAAGTGAGGAGCAAAGAGAAACAAGCATTCCCACCACGACCGCCCTGACGGCAAAGTCGTATGAAAAAATCTTGATTAAAAAATCCATCGTGCCCGCCACCCTAAAACATTAATTATTTTAAAAAAGTCAGTTCAGCGCAATGATTAAATTTTCTATATTGTGGCGCATGAGGCTCTCGTATGTCTCGCCGTTTTTAAAATCCTCGGCGGACAGATTGTGGCAGGAGTGAAACAGCAGCGGCTTGGCGCCCGTTTCTTTTGCCAACGATTGAGCGACAGCCGGCTCCATCAGCTCTTCATAAAAAACGACCGGAATATGCTTGCTTTTTATCTCGTCAATAATCCTTGCGACAGCGGCGGCGCTCGGCTCCGTTTCCTCCGTGCATGAGTCAAATGCCGCAAGATAACTTAGACCGTATTCGTCCGCGAAATTACGCAGCGCGAATCTGCCGCCGAAAATAATTTCTGTCCTTTTTGCCTCGGCGACAACATTTCTTATCCGTTCGTCAAGCTGCCAAAGCTTGATTATATAAGAGTCGGCGTTGCCTGAATAAAACGACTCGCCCGCGCCGTCAAGCTTGATTAAAGCGTCGCGTATTGCCTCTGTCATGCGCACTGCCACCATCGGGCTTGTCCATATGTGAGGGTCATACAGCCTTTCGCCGCCGCTCAAAATATCTGTGCCTGATTCGGCGCTTTCTGTCTTTGTTTCGTGCGGCGCGGAGGTATCTTTGTCCTCGGCGGTCTTTCCGTCTGCGGTGATTTCTTCGCCCTCGGCTGTCTTTTCGTCCGCGGTGATTTCTTCTCCCTCGGCGTTTGTTTCGTCCGCGGTGTTTGTTTCAGCGGCGTGCTTATGATTGTGGGATTCGATTTTCAGCCCAAGCGCCTTTGACAGCTCAAGCACAACCGTGCCGCCGTCAAGCTGCGGGAGAATGGGCTTTATCCATGTTTCCATTTCCTCGCCCACATATATAAACAAGTCCGCGTTTTTAAGCGAGATGATGTCGGACGGCGTCGGCTCATAGGCGTGGCTCTCCGCTCCTATCGGAAGCAAGAGGGACACGTCAGCCCTGTTTCCGACAATACTCCGTGTAAAATCATATTGCGCGAAAAGCGTGCAGACTATTTTTAGTTTTCCGCCGCGGTGCCTTTCCTCCGTCGGAGCGCAGCCTTGAAAGACGCCGACAAAAATCGCGAAAGAAATCAGGAACGCCGCCATCTTTTTCATCTTTAAAATCCCCTAAGCTATCTTTCTGTTTGTAAAATAAAAGCACCTGATATTATTTTTTGCAGTCGGCGCATATGCCGTAAAGAGTTGTTTTTTCTTCGTTCAGGACAAAACCGTGAATATCAAGAATGTGCTCGGCGACTTTGTCGAGGTATACGCAGTCGACATGGAGAAGCCTGCCGCAGACAAAGCATTTCAGGTGGTAATGGTTATCGCATTTTAAGCCGCCTGTGTATTGGTAGCAGGCGCTTTCGTTTTTTTCGCCTGAAAACTGCCTGACCATACCGCGCATGACAAGCTTGTCCAGCCATCTGTAAACAGTCGCCTTGCCGACAGCCGTGCCGCCGTCCGCAAGCCTTCGGAAGATTTCGTCCGCCGTAAGATGCTCTCCGGCGGAGCCTTTAAGAAAGCTTATTATCCGCTTGCCCTGTACAGTGTTGTACCCCATTATTATCACCCAATTTGAAAATGGAAATCAATTTCATATTTTATCATACTTTATTCAATTGTCAAGTCAAAGTGTTTACTTTTTTGCGAAAGTATTGTATAATTTTTATAATTCGGGCAAATGTTTTTGCCTATTAGTTGAAAGGGAAACAGCTTATGCTTGAAATTAGACATGGATGCGCCTCTGAATACCACAAGACAATTGACTTTATTGACTTTGTTTTTTCCAAGGGCGGAGAGCCGCACGATTTTAAGACGATGTACCCAAACATTTATAAAGAGACGGACGAATCAATGCACAACCTCGTCAACCTTTGGGACGGCGGCGAGCTGTTGGCTTCCGTGCTTGTATATCCGCGCGTGCTTTGCGTCGGCGGCCGCAAGCTGAAGGTTCACGGCATCGGCAGTGTCGCCTCTCACCCGCGTTTTCGCGGCAGGGGTTATATGACAATGCTGCTGAACCATGTTAACAAGGAGATGAAGTCGGAGGGCGTTCACCTTTCAAATCTCGGCGGCAGCCGTTCACGCTATAATCATTTCGGATATGAAATTGCCGGCAGCTCATACGACACAAGCCTTTCCGGCAGATGTATCAAGGCCGTACTTCCCGAATACGACGGCGGCGGCTACACTTTTTCCACATTCGGCTATGAGGACAAGGATCTTGTGCGCAAGCTTATGAGCATCTACTCGTCAAAGCCGCTCCATTATGACTATGATTACGACGACTTTTTTCTGCGCCTCGTCATTCCGTCTGAAAACGCGGCGCCTGTCGCGGTTTACAGCGACAACGGACAGCTTTTAGGCTATGCCGCCGTTTCACCGCGCGGCGAGGGCAATGTTTGTATGCGTGAAATATGCCTTTCCGACGACGCGCTCATTTCCGACGTTCTCATGTCATACGCCGCTTCACACAAATGCACTCTTGATTTGAGGTTTGCCGAATATCAGCTTAAATATGTAAGAAAGCTGGCTGACTATTCGTCTGATTTCAGCATTGTCGGCAACGGAATGTGGGAGGTTTTCGACTGGCCCGAGGTCATAAGGGCGCTGCTCAAGCACAAGTCCGAATACACATCCCTTGAGAAGGGCAGGCTTGTGCTTGACATCGAAAACAGCGGGCGGTATTCCGTCGTGTTTGACGGCAAGTCTGTTTCTGTTGAGTTGGCGGACGACAAGCCCGACTTCACCTTTCACGGTCTTTCCGCGACAAGGGCATTGCTCGGCGCTGTGCCGTCGGTGTTTTTCACGTCGGAACTCGATCATCCTAAAACAGCCATTGTCAAAAGCTGGTTTCCCCTGCCATTGGCATGGCTTAACACCGAAAGAGTCTGATTTTTGGAGGTAACCAATGTCATACTGTGTCAATTGCGGAGTTGAGCTTGACAAAAGCGCTGTGAAATGCGTCCTCTGCTCCGCTCCCGTGATAAATCCATTTGAGCCGCCCGACAGCGCGGTCATGCCTTATTCAGACCGGCTTGTCATTCCGCCCAAGGTGCGCAGGAGATACGCCGCTTTTATAATTTCAATGGTTTTGTTAATCCCTAATATTGTCTGTCTTGTCACAAACATTTTATTTCCTTCGACAGGAGCGTGGGCGATTTACCTTGCGGCAAGCACTGCTTTGGTGTGGATTCTTTTCGTCTTTCCTTTTCTGATAAAAAAGCCACATCGGCTTTTCATCACGACAGTTGACGCGGCGGCGACGCTTGCTTATGTATATTTTTTTTATGCTTTTCTCCACGAAAAGGGCTGGTTTGCTTTCCTTGCCGTTCCGCTCATAATTATGCTCTATTTCAACGTGTTTTTCCTCCTTTTTTGGACGGCGAAAAAAAAGCGTCGCCAGCCTTATATTATCACGGCTATTCTTGCCGAGATAAGCTTATACAGTCTTTTTGCGGACGCACTTTTTAACAGGTATTACAGCGGCAGGTTTTCTGTTGGCGTGTCTGTTATAATAGTATTGTGCTGCGCCGCGCTCATGGCTTTTTTCATTGTCGTCGCAAAAAATTACAGGCTTCGCGCGTGGCTCACGGGAAAGTTTTTTGTCTGACATTTATGTGTTTTATATTATTTTTATAAAGCGTGTGTAAAACTTATCTGAAAGGAATTGATTCACAGTTGATAATAAAAAGCGAAACGGGCATCGGACGCGGCGAGCTGCGCGCCGCGCTCGAAAAGTCAATTGAGGGCAAGTCACTTAAAAAGGTTCTTCTTGTTCCGCCGGATTACACAAGGATGTATTCGGGCGCGGGCACGATAACAGCCGAATATTATGACATTTTCACAAAGGCGGGCGTCAATGTCGACATTTTGCCTGCTCTCGGCACACATGACCCGATGACACGCGGCGAATGCCTCGCCTTTTTCGGCAAGGATGTCCCCTTTGAAAAGATAATCGCGCACAACTGGCGGACAGACGTCGTTCGGCTCGGCGAAGTCCCTGCCGAATTTGTAAATGATGTTTCGGAAGGGCTTGTAAACTCAAATATAGATGTTGAGGTAAACAAACTTATTGCGGACAAAAGCTATGACCTCATCATATCCATCGGTCAGGTCGTGCCGCATGAAGTCGTCGGCATGGCTAATTATTCAAAAAACATTTTTGTCGGATGCGGCGGCAGTAATATGATAAACAGCTCCCATATGCTGGGCGCGTTTTACGGCATGGAGCGCATCATGGGGCGCGACTTTTCGCCGGTTCGCCGTGTCTTTGATTACGCGCAGGAAAAGTTCCTCGGCGGCACGCCACTTATTTATGTCCTTACAGTCACGACAAACAAAGGTGACGACACATACATTCACGGTTTGTTCATCGGGAATCAGCGCTCTCTTTTTGAGGAGGCTGTCGCTTTGAGCCGCAGGCTTAACCTCACATATGTCGACAGTCCGCTGAAAAAAGTCGTCGTCTATCTTGACGAGCGTGAATTTAAAAGCACTTGGCTTGGTAACAAGGCGATATACAGGACGCGGATGGCGATAGCCGACGGCGGCGAGCTTGTGATTCTTGCGCCGGGTGTCCGAAAGTTCGGCGAGGACGACGAGAACGACAGGCTTATCCGCAAATACGGTTATGTGGGACGTGAAAATGTCTTAAAGCTTGTCGCCGAAAACGACGATTTGCAGAACAACCTTTCAGTCGGCGCACACCTTATACACGGTTCGTCAGACGGTCGGTTCAGCATAACCTACTGCACTGAAAAGCTTTCCGGAGACGAGGTGCGCTCCGTGTCGTTTGGCTACGCGCCATACTCCGAAGCTGTGAAAAGATATGATCCCTCAAAGCTCACGGACGGCTTCAACACGCTTGACGACGGGGAAGAAATATTTTACATCAGCAACCCCGCTCTCGGTCTGTGGTCTGTAAAAAACTAAAGCTTAAAATAACGGAGCGGTCAACGCCGTTTCCGCCAAAGGAGAATTCACTGTTATGAAAAAGTCAGACATCGGTCTTATCGGGCTTGCCGTTATGGGCGAGAACCTTGTTATGAACATGGAAAGCAAGGGTTTTACTGTTTCCGTCTATAACAGGACGGCGGACAAAGTAACAAACTTTATAAGCGGCAGGGCGAAAGGCAAAAACATAGTCGGCACATACTCTCTCAAAGAGCTTGTCGATTCACTTGCAAAGCCGCGCAAAGTGATGATGATGATAAAGGCAGGCGCCGCGGTTGACGGCATGATAGATTCACTTATCCCGCTGCTGGAAAAGGGCGACATAATCATTGACGGCGGCAACTCACATTTCCCCGACACTGCGCGCCGCACGGCCTATGTCGAGAGCAAGGGGCTTTTATATGTCGGCACGGGCGTTTCGGGAGGAGAGGAGGGCGCTCTCAAGGGTCCGAGCCTCATGCCCGGCGGTTCACCAGCCGCGTGGAGCAGCGTCAAGCCTATATTCCAATCAATATGCGCGTCGGTTGAGGACGGCACGCCATGCTGCGACTGGGTCGGCGAAAACG
>LSQX01044846.1_pt1 | contig 11539 bp, 9 predicted proteins | sample 654561 | NCBI WGS metagenome assembly LSQX01 (sample SAMN04489861, study PRJNA283612) | anaerobic digester metagenome | isolation source: 4 biogas reactors fed with cattle manure at either 37C or 55C with and... | place: Denmark: Kongens Lyngby | collected 2014 | reverse complement strand
CGAGGCAGACGCCGTCCTGTTTGGCTCACCCACCTTCTTAGGCGACCTGCTGGACCCCATCGGGGAGCTGCTGGCTGCCCTGTATCCCTTTGTCTTAAAGGGTAAGCTGTGCTCCGCCTTTGGTTCCTACGGCTGGACGGGGGAGGCCGTGCCCAACATCATGGCCCGGCTTGAGCAACTAAAGGTCAAGACGGTGGAGGGCGTGCGCGCGCGCCTGCGCCCCAACGCGGAGGAGCTGGCCGCTGCCCGCGCGCTTGGTCAGCAGATCGTAAACGGCATCCAATAAGATAAGACATTCCGCGTGAAGGAGGACACCATGAAACCATCACAAACGCGCTATGCCTGCTGCAACCATCACCTGCCCGCCTTCCCGCAGACGGATGACCCCGTCTGGGAGAAGGCGCCGCCTGTGGAACTTCTTGAAGTGGAAAGCGGCAAACGTCCCTTCTTGCGCACGGAGTTTCAGCTGCTCCGGGACGATCAGGAAAAAGCCTTCTATTTAAAAATCACGGCGGAGGATGACGAGGTCCGCTCCAATTACCGCCTTCATGACGAAACGCTGTACACCCAGGATGTGTTTGAGCTGTTCATCGCGGAAGAGGGCGATCTGTCCACCTACCGCGAGATTGAGGTCAGCCCCTTTGATGTCACCTTCACCGGCACCATCCATTTTGATGAGGATGGCACGCGCCACTTAAACATGGATTGGGAGCTGCCAGGCTTCATTACCAAAACCCATTATAATGAAGCGGCGCATCAAACCGTCTCCATCTGGAAGATGCCCTACGCCGCGTTTAGCGCAGAACCAAAACCGGGCACGCCCTGGCGCTTCAATGTCTTCCGGGTGGATCACAGCCGCCGGGGCGAGGAATTGCAGGCCTGGCAGCATACCGGCGCGCGCAACTTCCACGTGCCGGAGCGCTTCGCCTGGCTTGATTTCATCCAGTGACACCAACCCAGGCGGATGCCGCTCTGAAGCGGTCCATCCGCGCCATGGTGGAGGAGAAAGGCTACCTCTGCGGCCTGACGGTCTGCTACGGAAACGGGCAGGAGCATGTGATCCACTCCCATGGCCGGTCGCAGGAAGTGCTTCTTTTTGAGGACGGCTTTGCGTCCGCGCCTTTGCCTGTTACACCAACCACGATATATGACATCGCCTCGCTGACCAAGCTGTTCACGCTGGTCAGCGTTTTGCAGCTTATCGAGGCGGACGAAATCCGCTTTACAGACCAGATTCTAAAACTGGACCCGCGCTTTGTTCACCTGCGCAACTGTACGGTGGAGGAGGTACTGACCTACCTGGCCTGCCTGCAAACGCCGGAGCGCGTGGACAAACAAGCAGATGCGATGGCGGCAGAGCGCATGGTGTTCCAAACCCGCCGCGTGCCTGTCCAGGGCTTCAAGCTGTATTCGGACATGAACGCCCTGGTGCTCAAGTATGTGGTGGAATCAGTCAGCGGTCTGCCCTTTCTTGCGTATTTGCAGAAGCATGTTTTCCAACCGGCTGGCATGAAGGAAACCTGGGCCAGCGTGCCGGATGACCGCCTGGCAGACGTGATGAACTACAACTACGAGCACAAGGTTGTCCAGGGTAGGTACCAGGTGCAAACGGATGTCACGCCAGGCCTGCCGCATGATCCCAAGGCGCGTTTGCTCAAGTCCCGTCAGGATGATGTCAGCGGGCACGCGGGCCTGTTCTCTACCGCCCAAGATCTGTGCAGGTTTTCTCAAACGCTCTTAAACGGCAAACTTATCAGCCGGGACAAGCTGCTGCAAATCGGCGTCAACCGCACGGGCTACCTGCTGGCAGACGGCGGCTACCGCCAGTTTCTTGGGCTGTTGGCATTTACCCGGTCCCCGCTTCAAAAAAAGAGCGAGGTGCCCGCGTGGATGGGCCTGCGCGCCTTTGGCATCTCCGGCTATACGGGCAACCATTTCGCGCTGGATCCGGACGCGGGCGTGTTTGACATCGTGCTGGGCAACCGCTGCCACAACCGTGTGTCGCTGGTGACCCCGGAGGAGGATGCGGACAAATTGGGGCTCAGCCCAGACGGCTCAGGACGCGTCACCTGGCCGGATCACCGCCCGGTGCGCTCCAGCTTTCGTTTTATTCATCAAAAAGACAAGATGCTGCACAACCCCGTCTATGATTGTCTTTCGGCCAGAAATTGGATTTCGCCTGTTGATTTTTAATTGATGATTCGTTCCTCAAAGTGGACAGATTCCCCCTTTTTGTGTATGATAAGCACAATCAGGGGCAGTCCTGATGTTGATTATGTACAAACGAAGTGTTCAGGAGGGGACTATGCAAACTGTACCATTTGGCAAGAGCGGCAAAAACGTATCCAGGCTGGGCTTTGGCATGATGCGCCTGCCCACCCTCACAAAGGATGACGGCAGCCAGGTGATTGACCGTGACGAAGCCATCCGCATGCTGCGCCACGGCATCGACCAGGGCATCACCTATGTGGATACTGCCTATGGCTACCACGGCGGGGAGAGCGAAATTGTCACCGGCCTGGGCTTAAAGGACGGCTACCGCGAGCGCGTGATGCTGACCACCAAACTGCCCCAGTGGCTGGTAAACAAGTATGAGGACATGGACCGCCTGCTGGATGAGCAGCTGGAAAAGCTGGATGTGCCCTATTTGGATTTCTACCTGCTGCACGCCTTAAACGGCAGCGCTTTTGACAAACTGCAGAAGCTGGACTATCAAAAGTTTCTTGAAAAAGCCAAATCCGACGGCCGCATCAAAAACGCGGGCTTCTCCTTCCATGATGAGAAGGACGTCTTCCTGCGCATCATTGATGATTATGACTGGGACATGGCGCAAATCCAGTTCAACTACCTGGATGACGAATACCAGGCCACGCTGGAAGGCATGCGCTATGCCGGCAAAAAGGGCATCCCGATTGTGGTGATGGAGCCATTGCGCGGCGGCACCCTGGCCAACCCGCCAACGGATGTCCTCTCGCTGATTGAGGGGCACAAGAGCGGCTTCAGTCCGGTGGAGTGGGCCTTCCGCTATGTGGGCGATTTCCCTGAGGTGGTCACCATCCTGTCCGGCATGTCCACCATGGACCAGGTGGAGGACAACCTGCGCATCTTTAAGGATGTGAAGACGGGCAGCCTCACCCAGGAGGACCACGCCTTCATCAAGACCCTGAAGGAAAGCTACTTAGCCCGTGTCAAAATTGGCTGCACTGCCTGTGACTACTGCCAGCCCTGCCCGCAGGGCGTGCTGATCCCGCGCATCTTCCGTGCCTACAACGACGCCTACAAGTTCAACCAGCCGGGCAGCCTCAAATGGCAGTACGGCGAAATCATCAAGGAAAACGGCGAGGGCGCCCTGTGCGTGGAGTGCGGCCAGTGTGAGGCGGTCTGCCCGCAGCAGCTGCCCATCATTGAAACCTTAAAGGAAATTGACGCCATCGCGCGCTAAACAATCAACATGAATATCAACCTGTATGGCATCCTGATCGCCCTGGGCGTCGCGGCTGCCGTCATCTACATGGGCAAGGAGACCAAACGGCTCTCCTTGCCTCCTGATTTGGCGGTGGACATGGCGCTTTGGTCCGTGCCCGTCGCGGTACTCAGCTCGCGCATTTACTATGTCATCTTCACCTGGGATCATTACAAGGATGACTGGCTCAGCATCTTCAAGGTGTGGGAAGGCGGCCTTGCCATCTACGGCGGGGTCATCGGCGGCGCGCTAGGCATCTACCTGCTCTCCCGCTACAAAAAGCTGCCAACCCTCAAGCTGCTGGATCTGGTAGCGCCCGGGCTCATTTTGGGCCAGGCGATTGGCCGCTGGGGCAATTTCTTTAACAAAGAAGCCTTTGGTGAGCTCATCACCAACCCTGCCCATCAGTTTTTCCCGCTGGCGGTGCTGGTGGACGGGCAGTGGCACCAGGCCACCTTCTTTTATGAGTCCGTGTGCAACTTGCTGGGTTTTTTCTTCCTGCTGTTTGTGCGGGACCGCTGCTACAAAAAGGGCCAGGGATTTGTGCTGCAATGGTACTTAATTTTTTACGGTTTGGTCCGCGTGGTCATTGAGGGCCTGCGCACCGACAGCCTGATGCTGGGCAGCCTGCGTGTCTCCCAGGTGTTAAGCATCCTGCTGGTGGCCGCAAGCGGCATCATCCTGATGCTGCGCCTCAAGCGCACGCCGCTGATGATCGCGGGCGCGGTCATCTGGACGGCGCTGTTTGCGGTGATTGCAGTGGGCGTGGTGCGCGGCATCGTCCTGACCTATGCCGTGATGGCCGTCTTCGCGCTGATGGTGTTCGTCATGTTTATGCGGGAAACCGCAAAAGGAAGCGCGGCATGAGCAGAACCAGCCTGTATCGCCTGTTGATTCGCCTGATGCCTCAAAAGGGCATTCACCTGCGCGCTGTAGATCAGACGATGCCTGACGCGAAGAAGAAGGCTTACGAGGGCATCCTGCGCCGGCACAAGGCCGCTGGCGGCGCGCTGGCCTTTTTTAATCAAGAGACCATCACGGATTTTTTCACCTTCGGGGAGGCCCGGCCCGGCACTCCTGTAGTGGAGGACATCGCCTTCCGCCTGGCTTCTGTCTCAAAACTGGTGAGCGCGGCGGGCATCTTGGCGATGCGGGAGCAAGGCTTGATTGATCTGGACCGTGACGCGGACACCGGCTTACCCTACAGCCTGCGCCACCCGCAGGCGCCGGATGTGCCCATCACCCTGCGCATGTTGCTGACGCACACCGCGGGGATTTTTGATGGTGAAAGGTATTTAAAGGGCATTGAGCGCGGTGAACCCGCGGGCGGTTTGCTGGCGGGCGACAGCCACACCAAGCACCTGCCGGGTGAGGGCTGCGAGTATTCCAACTTCGGTGTAGGCCTGGCTGGCTGCGTGGCGGAAGCGCAAACCGGCCTGTCCTTTGAATGCGCCATGCAGCGCTACCTGTTTGAACCGCTTGGGATGAAGGCGTCTTACTACCCTCAATTGCTGGACAGCCTGGTCGCCAACGCCAGGCGCATCTTTCCGCCCCAAAAACACATCAATTTTGACGCCGCCGCGCGGCAGGCCCGGCCCAAAACAGGCTGGGATACGCCGGACGCGCAGGCGCATCATCTTTTTGCCCACGGCAGCTGCTGCATGGATGTGAAAAGCCTGGTCACACTGGGCCAGGCCCTCATGACCCCGGGCTTTTTTACACAGGATACATTGCAGGAGATGCGCAGCCCGCTGGGCAGCCTGCACGGCCGCGACCCCTCCCTGACCCAGGGCCTGGGCATGTTTATTCTGGAGGATGAGCAGCTTTCCCCAAATCCTCTGTATGGCCACCAGGGCATGGCCTACGGCGCGGTGCATATGCTGTTTTTGGATCTGGCGCGCGGCCGCGGCATCATCAGCCTGACCACCGGGGTATCAGAAGCGCGGGAGTATATCATGGCGGATGTCAACAGGGCGCTGCTGAAGGAATGGGCACAGGATGACTGAGCGCGTCACGGACATCAAAAAACGCGTCGGCCACCGCCTGGTCCATCTGGCCAGCGGGGAGACGCTGAAGGTGCCGCACGCCCTGTTCCGCCTGCACCCGCTCAAGGTAAATGAAGAGATTGAGTTGGCAGCCTACGCGCAGAAAATCAGCGCGGAGGAGGGGCGCTATGCCCTGGAAGCCGCGGTGCGTATGCTGGAGACGCGCGACCGCAGTGTTTTGGAAATCGCCAACAAATTAACGGACGCCGGCTTTTCGGCCAAGTCCGCGCGGCAGGCCTGCGACAAGCTGCAAACCCTGGGCTATCTGGATGACGCGCGCTACGCGCAATTGACGGCCAAACGCCTGTCCAAGAAATACGGCGCCATCCGCATCCGGAGGGAGCTGCGCAACAAAGGCATTCAGGAGCAGCTGATTGAGGACGTGCTGGAAGAATCAGACACAGCGGATCAGGTAGAAGCCGCCATCAAGATTATCAGCAAGTCCTACGCCCGGCAAAAAGGCGAGCCGGAGGCCCGCTACTGCCGCGCCTACGCGGCCCTGGCCCGGCGCGGTTACACGCCGGATGTGGTCAAGGCAGCGCTGGAGGCTGTGATTGCGGAGTATGAGCCGGATTCATCAGATGTCTGATTAAATCACCTGCCATCATCATGCCGGCCACCGGCGGCACAAAGGCGACAGAGCCCGGCGCGTGCCGCCCGTTATGTGCCTCCGTCACGGCCTTCACCGGCTCCTCTAGCGAATACAGCACCCGCAAGGCGGGGATGGCCTGCTCCCGGCAGGCCTTTCTCATGCGCCTGGCCAGCGGGCAACCAGATGTTTCGTAGATATCCCCAATGCGCAGCTGCATCGGGTCCAGGCGGTTGCCAGCGCCCAGGCAGCAGATGATGGGAATGTCCCGCAAAATGCAGGTCTTGGCGATCAGCAATTTGGCGCTCAGGGTGTCCACGCAGTCTGCCACCGCGTCAAAACTGGAAAAATCAATCGCGTCAAAGCTGCCCTCCTCAAAAAACAGGGGGAGGGCGGTGATCTTGATATCCGGGTTGATGTCCCGCAGCCTGGCCGCGCAGACATCCACCTTGCGCTGCCTCAAGGTGGAGTGCAGCGCAATGAGCTGACGGTTGATATTGGTGATGGACACCACATCATGATCCACCAGGGTGATGCTGCCCACCCCGCTGCGCGCCAGCGCCTCCGCGCAGGCCGCGCCCACGCCGCCCACCCCAAAGACGGCCACATGGGCCTGCTGCAGGCGCGCGAAGGCAGGTTTGCCAATCACGCTGATGGTGCGGTCAAAGGGCTGCGCTTTTTGGGTGGTCACTTTGTTTTCCTCCTGGGTTTGGCGATGGCGGCGGTCAGCAAATAGACGCTGTCTGCGCCGGCTTTCAATAATTCGGCCGCGCATTCCCGCACGGTGGACCCTGTGGTGCGCACGTCATCCACCAATAATACCTCCATACCGGCAACCGGCAGGATCACTTTAAACGCGCCTTTTACGTTCTGGCTTCGTTTGTGCGCCGGCAAACTGGACTGACGGCGGCGGTTGTGCTTTTTCAACAGCGCTTCCATCACCGGGATGCCCGTGTGCTCATGAATCAGCTCGCACAGCAGGCGGGACTGGTTGAATCCGCGCTCCCGCTGGTGGCTTTTGTACAGGGGGACAGGCACCATGGCGTCAAAGCGCATGCCGCTGACACACAGGGCCATTTCATGCGCCAGGGGCTCCGCCGCCAGCGCCGCGCCGCCAAATTTGAGGCGCACAATCAGCTTTTGGGTGACATCCCGGTACACAAAGGGCGAAAAGGCGCGGCGCAGGCCTGCCATGCCGCCCTGGGCGCAGTATTCACAGGGTGTGTTAAACCGCACGGGCGACAGGCAGTTGTCGCAGACATTTCTGCCAATGCGCAGGTTTTCCAATTGGTTCAGGCAGTCCGCGCACAAGGCTTGCCCGGGGGAGATCCTGCGCGGCTCATCACAGGATAAGCAGCGCGTCTTGGGCAGCAGCAGATCCGCTGCCTTTTGCAGCAGGCTCATCCGATCCCGTTGCGCGCGCACAGCAAGCGCAGCCAGTGGGCAAGCAGGGAGTAGCGCCGGCGCTCCAGGTTGTTGGTCACCATCATGTTCAGCACCTCCTGCCGGCCCACCAGCACCACCAGCCTGCGCGCGCGGGTGACACCAGTGTACAGCAGGTTGCGCGTGAGCAGCATCCGCGGCCCGCCCACCATGGGCATCACCACGGCCGGGAACTCGCTGCCCTGGCTTTTGTGGACGGACAGGCAGTAGGCCAGGTCCAATTCCTCCAAATCCGCGTATTGGTACAGGACGGTCTTCTCATCGTCATACAGGACGCTGACCATCTTGTCCTCTTCCTCAATCTTTGTGATAAAGCCGATGTCGCCGTTGAACACACCCTGGCCGTTTGCGCCGTCTGCCGTCTCCCACTCCAATTGGTAGTTGTTTTTGATGTGCATCACCTTGTCGCCCTCACGCAGGATGAGTTCGCCATACTGGATGTCCTTCTTGCTTGGTGAGGCCGGGTTGAAGGCGGCCTGCAGCAGGCGATTGAGGGCCTGCACGCCGCACACGCCCTTGCGGGTGGGGGAGAGCACCTGGATATGGCGCATGCTGTCCTCCACCTGTAAATATTGCGGCAGGCGCGATATGCACAATTGCACAATGCTGTTGGCAGCCTGGGTGGCGTCTTGCTGGTTTTCAAAAAAGAAGTCGCTGCCGCGGCTGTTCATCACCGGGCTTTGCCCCTGGTTGATGCGGTGCGCGTTCACCACAATCATGGAGTCCTCATCCTGGCGGAAGATTTCCGTCAGGCGCACCTGCGGCAGGTTGTCCATGCTTAAAATATCCGCCAGCACGTTGCCGGGCCCCACGCTGGGCAACTGGTCCGCGTCGCCCACCAAAATCAGCCGGGTGCCCGGCTGTAGTGCCAGGAGCAGGCTGCGCGTCAAAAAGACGTCCATCATGGACACTTCATCCACAATCAGGCAGTCGCAGTCCAGGGGGTTTTCCTGGTTGACCTGGAAACTGCCTTCCTCCCCGCCGTATTGCAGCAGGCGGTGGATGGTGCTGGCGTCCTGGCCGCAGGCCTCGCTCATGCGCTTGGCGGCGCGGCCTGTGGGGGCGGCCAGCAGAATCTTGCTGCCCTTGCCCAGCACGTGGATGATGCAGTTGATCAGCGTGGTTTTGCCGGTGCCCGGGCCGCCGGTGATGACGGTAAAGCCATGCTCCGCCGCGGTGGAAACCGCCTGCCGCTGCGTTTTGCTGAAACGGATGCCGTGGCTGCGCTCAAAATCCGTAATCGCGGCCTTGATGTGCTGAGGGAAAAACTGCTGGGAGGTGCCGCAAAGCGCCAGCAGGCGGCTGGCCACATCCATCTCCGCCTTGCGCAAACCGGGCAGGGAGATGAAGCGCGTATCGTCAATGACATCGGCAAACAGGTGCTTGTTGAGCGTCAGGTCGTCCATCAGCCGGCGGATTTCAGCCCGGGGCGCGTTTAAGAGGGCGGCTGCCTTCTCAATCAATTCTTCCTCCGGCAGGCAGGTATGCCCGCCGGAACCCGATGCCTCAGACAGCGCGTACTTGATGCCCGCCTGAAGGCGGAACACGCTGTCCTCGCTGATGCCAAGCGACAGGGCGATGCGGTCGGCCGTCAAAAAGCCCACGCCGTGGATGTCGTCAATCAAGCGGTAGGGATTGTCGCGGATGAGGGCCTCCGCCTGCTCGCGGTAGGCCTTGTGAATCTTGGCGGCCAGGGCCGGGGAAACCCCGTATTGCTGCAAAAAAATATAGGTGCTGCGGCTGGCCTGCTGTTCCAGAAAGCTTTCGGCGATGCGCTTCATGCGTACCTTACCGATCTTGGGCACCTCGGTCAGCCGCTCGGGCTGCGTGCCCATAATCTCCAGCGTGTCCTTGCCAAAGGTGGCCACAATCAGCCGGGCAGTGCTGGGGCCCACGCCCTTGATCAGGCCACTGCCCAGGTATTTCTCAATGGCGCTTAAGGTTTCCGGCTGCTTGATGCGCAGGGAGGACAGTTTAAACTGGCGCCCGTACTGCGGATGATCCACATAGGCGCCTTCCATCTCCACCATCTCTCCGTCCATGATCTCCGGCATGTTGCCGGTGACGGTGATTACCCCCTCATTCGCGCGCACAGAAATTACGCTGTAGCCATTGTCCTCGTTGCGAAACAGCGTGCCCGCGATTGTGCCTGCCAGATAGTCCATGCGCCTATTATATCAGCCTGATATCAAAAGGCGCAAACTGTGGTACAATCAGATGAGAACAGTATGTTTGTGGAGGACACACATGGATTTGCGTGCGATTCGCCAGCCGGCGGATCTGAAAGGATTGAAGACCGCCCAGCTGGACGCGCTCAGCGCCCAGTTGCGGGAGCGGATCATCGATATCGTCAGCGAAAACGGCGGCCACCTGGCCAGCAACCTGGGCATGGTGGAGTTAACCCTGGCCCTGCACCGGGTGTTTGACAGCCCCCGTGACAAAATCATCTTTGACGTGGGGCACCAGTGCTACGCGCACAAATTGCTCACCGACCGGCAGGAGGGGATGGAGCGCCTGCGCCAGTACGGCGGCGCGTCCGGTTTCCCCAAACTGGGGGAGAGCGAGCATGACGCCTACGGCACCGGGCATGCTTCCACCGCCATCTCCGCCGCGCTGGGCATGGCGCGCGCGCGGGATTTAAAGGGCGGGGATGAGCACATCGTCGCAGTCGTGGGGGACGGCGCTTTCACAGGCGGGCTTTGCTATGAGGCGCTCAACAACCTGGGCCATGACAAAACCCGGCTGATTGTGGTGCTCAACGACAACCAGATGAGCATCGCGCCCAATGTCGGCGCGATGAGCAAATACCTCACCTACATGCGCACCAGCAAGGCCTGGATCAACCTAAAGCGCCGCATTTCCAACTTCTTTTTGAAAATCCCGCTTATTGGCAAGCCGCTGTTTAAGCTGTCTCAGCGCACCAAGGATTCCTTCAAGAATTTCTTGATCAGGGACCGCTTTTTCTCCGCCTTCGGGCTGCGCTATGTGGGGCCCATTGACGGGCACCAAATCAAAAGCATGGAAAAGCTGCTCCAGCGCGCCAAGCGCTTTGACGAGCCCGTGCTGGTCCATGTGATGACAGAAAAGGGCAAGGGCTACGAATATGCCGAAAAGCAGCCCTGGAGCACCCATGGCGTCAACCCCTTTGACCCGGTGACCGGGCAGCCCAAAAATCCGTCCGCCGCGCGCTCCTTTGGCAAGGCCGCTGGGGAATTGCTGTCCGAATTGGCGGAGGAGGACGAGCGCATCGTCGCCATTTCCGCCGCCATGGTGGAAGCGACCGGCCTGGGTCCCTTCCAGCGCGCGCATCCGGAGCGTTTGTTTGATGTGGGCATCGCCGAAAGCCACGCCGTCACCCTGGCGGCCGGCCTGGCAGTGGGCGGCATGCGCCCGGTGGTGGCTTTGTACGATACCTTCCTGCAGCGCGCCTATGACCAGGTGGTGGTGGACATCTGCGTCCAGAAACTGCCAGTGGTCTTTTTGATTGACCGCGCGGCCATCGGCGGCGCGGACGGGCCCACCCATCACGGCATCTTTGGCACCTCCTTTTTGCGCCATGTGCCCAATTTGATGGTGTTCAACCCCAGAAGCATCGAGGAATTGCAAGCCATGCTGCCCTTTGCTCTGTCACAGGATCAGCCGGTGTTTATCCGCTATCCGCGGGCGGAAGCAAAAGGCATGAAGGAATTGCCCTATGCCGGCTTCACGCCCGGCAAGTGGGAAGTACTGGGCAAGAAGGGCGAGCTGTGCCTGATTGCCACCGGCCCCATGGTGGCAGAGGCGTTAATCGTCAAGCAAACGCTGTCAAAACAGGGCATCTCCGCCCAGGTCATCAACGCCGCCAGCGTCAAGCCGCTGGATACCGGCTTCATTAAGGATTTAAGCCTGACCAACACGCCCTACTATGTGCTGGAGGAGCAGGCGCTGGCAGGCGGCCTGGGCAGCGCCATCAGCGAATACTGCGTGCAAAACAGCCTGAAACTGCCGGAGCACATCTTC
>LSQX01234750.1_pt2 | contig 11540 bp, 9 predicted proteins | sample 654561 | NCBI WGS metagenome assembly LSQX01 (sample SAMN04489861, study PRJNA283612) | anaerobic digester metagenome | isolation source: 4 biogas reactors fed with cattle manure at either 37C or 55C with and... | place: Denmark: Kongens Lyngby | collected 2014 | reverse complement strand
GTTCTTTCAGAATACCTGTGGTATCAGAAAAATCTTCTATCCGTGTCTGCTTCTCACCGGCTGCAGGGCGGCAAAGGCGTTTTTCATTATCTCCTTCAAGCAGAACCACATTATCCCTGCACATGATTGAGACAAGGAACTTAACGACTCTGGAATTTTCATTTCCCCTGCCTGCATAATCTCCAAGAAAGATATACAGGTCATTGTCGCCCAGTCCGCATGAAAGGTATTTCATCAGGGCTGTATAACTGCCGTTTATATCCCCGATGTGGTGAATTTTTTTATAGTTAGAGAAATCAGGAGTATTATACTGCAGCCTTTTGCGGAATTCATGAGGCTTTATTACCGTAACAAATGAAGGTACGCTCTGCCTTTTGATTATAGCATACATCTCTTCTATTACAGTCTCAGGTACGATCTCATATGCAGGCCTTCCCATGTTTCTTTCCTTTGCAAGTTCAGGAGACACATCAGAAAAATCAACGCAAAAAGCTTCATACCTGTAAGCTTTAACAGGAGACCTGTACTTTGCTATGTCAGCATTTCCTGCATTGGTTGCATCAAGGACTGTAAATTCACCCTCTTCCATGCGGCATTTAATAAGCGAATAAATAAGCCCCCATACCCTGCGGTTGATTTTCTGGGAAGTAACTGGTTGTCCGGCAACGGAAAGTACCGGGGGTTTTATAAGAAGCCGGACTGTGTCCGAGGAAATAGTGTAAGGTTCAAGCCCTTCTTCTTTAACAAAAGTCGATTTGCCGGATCCGGGTATCCCCCTCAAAAATACAAGGTACCTCATATGACATCCCTCACTTTTCTTAAATTCTGCTTATTTGATCAATCCTGTATTTTGACCAGTATTTTTGTGTTGACCAGCTCTTCCTGTTTTAACCGGTTCTATTTATTTTAATCAATTTTGCTTAAACGAAAAATACCTGAGTTAATATTACTATTGATTTTTATAATATTTAATTAGATAATTTTATACCATATATTCTGGAAGAAGTGCAGGGAAAAATGGGAGTGGGTGGACTGCACTGACCTGAAAAAACATTGACGAAGCCTGCTTTTAGACCTGGCTGAATTTAAATCCGACCGGTAAGAGCGTTCAGAGGAGTAGAAACCCGGGAAAAATTATACTGGTGAAAAATATGGAAAGCAAGAGGGAATACGATTATATCCTGCCCGGCAGGGCAGAATCATACTGGCTGGCAACTGTACCCGAGCCCAGCTATCCTGCGCTTAAAGGGGACATCAGAGTTGATATTGCAATAATCGGAGGAGGAATAGCAGGGCTCACAACGGCTTACCTGTTAAAAGAAGCAGGTTTTTCGTCCATTGCAGTGATTGAAGCGGGCCGAATCCTGAGAGGAGTTACCGGACACACCACAGCCAAAGTTACATCTCAGCACAGCCTGATCTATGACCGCCTGCTCTCAAAATTTGGAAAAAGGCAGGCGCAGCAGTATGCAGAGTCCAATCAGGCAGCCCTGGAAAAGATAGCTTCGATAGTGGCTTCAAAAAAGATAGACTGCGATTTTGTCCGCAAGCCTTCATATGTCTATGCAGGGTCCGAAGACTCTACCAATAAAATCCAGAATGAAGCTCAGACAGCCCGGAATCTTGGGCTTCCTGCTTCATTTGAAGAAAATCTTCCCTTGCCTTTTAAAACGTATGGAGCAGTCCGCTTTAATAATCAGGCACAGTTCCACCCTGTAAAATACCTCAACGCGCTGGCAGAGCAAATTCATGAGGGCGGATGCCACATCTTTGAGAATACAAGAGCATTGAAAATAGAAGGGGAGGAGCCTGTAACAATAACAACGGATAAGGGGACCATACGCGCACACAAAGTTGTTCAGGCAATGCATTATCCGATCCACGACAGGCCAGGGCTGTTTTTCCAGCGCCTTTACCAGTCCCGCTCATATGTTCTTGGGGTAAGGATTAGAGATCCTTTTCCTGATGGGATGTTCATAAACGCCGAAGAGCCAGTCCGTTCCCTGCGCTCGCAGAGTACGGATAAAGGAGAACTTATTCTCGTGAGCGGAGAGGGCCACAGGACAGGTGAAGAAGAACACGAAATTTCTCGCTACCAGAATCTTGAGAAATGGGTAAGGTCCGTATATTCCGTAGATTCCATTGATTACCGCTGGTCCAGCCAGGATGCCATAAGCATTGACCATATTCCCTATATTGGAAGGCAAACCTCAGGTAATGACAGCATATTTCTTGCAACAGGGTTCAAAAAATGGGGCATGACCATGGGCACGGTTGCAGCAATGATCATTAAAGACATGATCCGCGAGAAGTACAACCCCTGGGAAGAGGTGTATGACCCTTCACGGTTCAAGCCTGTGGAATCGGCTAAAACCCTGCTCTCTCAGGCTGTGGAAGCCACCAAGGGCTTTGTGGGCGACAGGATACTGCCCACTCATAAAGAAGCGTCTCAGATTGGCCCGGAGGAAGGTGCAATCGTCAAAATAGAGGGGGAAAGAGTGGCAGCGTACAGGGACAGAAACGGGGTACTTTATACTCTCGATCCCTCCTGCAGACACCTGGGATGTATCGTTTCCTGGAACGATGCAGAAAAGACATGGGACTGTCCCTGTCACGGTTCTCGATATAAAGCAACTGGCGAGGTAATTCACAGCCCTGCTGTTTACGGGCTTTCGGAAAAGAAAATCAGGGGACAGGACAAAAATAATATTCATACATAAGAAACAATTCGTAATTCCTATTTTTATATGAATATGCTGAAATAATAGTTTATGCCACCAGAAAATAAAAATTCCGATCCCTTTGAGGAATTAAAGTGGAGTGACCTGCAGGACTGGGCAGGAGGGAAGGCAACTGCAAAGGGGATAAAGTACCAGGAAGAAGAGAGGGTTAAAGAGATAAAGCGAACCCCTGAAGGCAGCCTTGTAGCCCTGGTAGAAGGGACATCTGATTATTTTACGGAAATTTTCCTGAAAGACGGGAAATTGAGTTCGGTCTGTACCTGTCCTGTGGGGCACGACTGCAAACATGGGGTTGCAGCGGTACTTGAATACCTTGAACTTGCAGAGCAGGGAGAAGAGGTTCTGATTGCTTCCGAAGAAGACCCTTTCGTTGCAAGAGCCAGACAGGAATATACCGGAGATGAAATCTCTGCCCTCGGAGAAGAAGAGTCATCAGCCAGGGCTCTCCGTGAGTACCTGCAGCGTCTGACCAGGACGGAATTGATCGAAATACTGGTGACATTTGCAGAAAAGGATACCGGGCTTGGAAAGTATCTCAAAGAAAGGCAAACTCTCTCAGCAGAAAACGTGGAAGAAATTGTAGGGGAAGTCTACTCCGAACTTGACGAGCTTCTGGAAGAAGCCGGAGATTTTGAGTATGCGGATTATGAAATGGATGTCCCTGATTTTTTAGACGTGCAGGTAGGGCTGGAAAGCCTGCTCGATTCGGGACACCCTGATGAACTTCTTGATATCGGAAAAGAGCTGATGGACAGATACGAAAAAATTGCGGATTATGATGAAGAAGGGGAGATAGGAACAAAAATATCATTTTGCATGGACGTGGTTTTTAAAGCTCTGACCCGTTCTTCAATTCCTGCTCACGAAAAAATGCTTTATATGCTTGAAATTGAACTCAGAGACAATTACAATATTCTTAATGAACACGGTTTCTGGGAAAAAGACTTTACTCCCGAAGAATGGAGGCGTTTTTCAGAATCCCTTAAGATCAAGCTAAAAGAAGCTGAAAAGACAGAAAATCCCCTTTATGACTCCCTCTGGCAGAGAGACTATGCTGTTGACAGGCTGGTTTATGCTCTTGAAAAATCCGGGCTCTTTGAGGAGGTAATCCCGTTATGTGAAAAAGAAGCCAAAAAAACAGGAAATTACATCCGGCTGGTAAGGGTGCTGCTTGACTCAGGGAAGAGAGAGAAAGCAGAAGAATGGATCTACAGGGGGATTAAAGAGACCAGAGAACATGAAACTGAGACTGCCCATCAGCTCTTGCAGATCCTTCTTGAGATTAAAGAAGGGGAAGGAGACTGGCTTTTTGTGTCTGCCCTTGAAACAGAAGAGTTTTTCAGGCATCCAGATATATCCAGCTATTCTAGCATGCAGGAAGGAGCAAAGAAGGCGGGAAAATGGGAAGAAGTCCGGGAGGCTGCCATCAGGTACCTGAAAAATGGAAAACTCCCAGCCAGTAAGGGTAAAAATAAAGAAAAAGCTTCGATCCTTCCCGGGGTTCTCCCGAAAACAGGGCTTCTGGAGAAGGAGTTATTAAAAAAGATCAAAACTCCTGTATTTGACCTGCTGATAAAGATAGCAATTCAGGAAGAGGACCCACAGGAAGTTATCCACTGGTATGAGGAGCTTAAAAAAAGCGGAGAAGAATCCCAGGGATACTGGCATTCAATCTCCGAAAGCGAAATTGCAAATTCGGTGAAGGAAAAGTATCCTGAAGTTGCGCTTGAAATATGGAAAAGCCTTGCAGAAAAGCTGATTTCGGAAGCAAAAGTGGGCTCGTATGAAGAGGCGTCCGCATACATTAGAAAAATAAAAGAAACATTCGAAGCCAGCGGAAAAAAAGAAGAATGGGAGAATTATCTCTCTGAGATAAAGGAGGCAAACAGCCGTAAAAAGAAGCTTCTTGGGATTCTGGATACACTTGGAGAAGACAGGATCATAAAGGTATAAATAATAAGAGGAGAAGCATCAGCATCTCCTCTTTAAAGTCAGGAATACACAGGTAAGCAGCACCATAAACAGGTAAGCAGCACCAATGAAAATCTAAAATCCAAGCCTTCTGCATTCTCATTTTCATTAAAAATAGGAAGAAAATGAGTATTTAAATAACCGGAGATATTTTTATTCTTCAACCGGTTTTATACTTAACTTGAATCATTCTATATACATTTTTTTACATGATTTATGTATTTCAGAATTAATTTTTATCAGCATTTGAGAGAAAAGCCAAAAGCCTTTGTAGCTATTTCCGAGTCATTTCTATTTTTTGCCTCAAAAAAACACTACGTTACGCCGTTTCAAAGAAGAGAAAAAATAATTCATACATGGCAACTGTATAAATTATCGCGCTTGTGCAGGTGAAACTGGAGCATTAAGTTTATACAGAAAACTATTAAATAATTAAGATTCATACTAATTATCAGTAAATTTAGACAATGTTGAGATCATATAGGAAGCTTTGGGAAGAGGTAGAAGTATTAGAGATTATACTTCCCTATTTGATCTCAGGCAAATATATCAGATTATAAATAGGGAAGAGGAGTGGGGAATTTGAGGATTTTAACTAAATCCGGGTACTGGAAACCTGCCTGATCACATTTAGCGGAGTTGCAGCATCCTGTAACTGTGGATTAACGAGTATATTACCCTGTTTACCGGGAAAAATATAGAGATAATGCTCTGCAGTTTTTTACCTGAGTGAGAAGGGTGCTTTTATGGAGACAGATCAGTACATAGTGAGTACTGTAGAGATGGTCTGGATCTTTAAGAGGGATAAATCCACGTTTACCAATGCGATTTCTGCCTCCAAATAAATGTGCTGTTTTATCTGAAGATATCTCGCATAGCTGTGATTATGATCTTTTGCCGGTTGTGAACCACAATGAAGAGATCCGTCAGATCAGTGCATAAAAATTGAGATTTCCAGAATAAAACAGATGCCTGCTATCATAGGTTTGCGTTAAAATTTCCCTTTAAAATCTGTTACCAATTGAGCAGTCAGCTCAGTAAGATGCTTGGTGGGGTTCGAGATGGTTAAAGAACGTATCGGAGATTTTGTAAAATTTCAAAAAACAGAAGTAATAAATCGACCGGAGACTATATTTGGAAGAAAAGAGAAGAGCGATAAAAAATTCTCTGATTCTTCCGGCAATAGCGTAAATAAATTGATACCTGTTGCCTCATTAATTCTGGCTGTATTAATCACTCTTTCAATCGGATTATTTCTTTACGAGGGAATTAACCACTTAAATAATGGTACTCCCGGCAGTGTTACTATCCTGGAAGAACCAGAGCTTCTTGACGCACTGAGGAATGCGCAGGATAGAGGAGTTCTTCTTGCAATGCATGGATGGGCACATGAAGATTATTCAACTCTAACGCCATTGCAGATAAAAGAAAATATAGAAAAAGGAAAATACGTCTTTGAAAAAGCCGGGATTGTTCCTGTGGCATTCATCCTTCCAGAAGAACCTATTCATGGAACAATAGATGCATCACTAAAACGGGAAATAGAGAGCAACGGGATCCCAACAGAGTTACCTGTGCTCGAAACCGATGGAACCTACAGGAACGAATATACATGGAACTGGCGTGAAATGGAAAGTTTAGAAGATTCCCGATACCAGGAGGCTTCTGAGCAAATAAGGGAGGATAATCCGACAACGATTCTGCTCCATGCACAGGACTGGAATCCTTATACGAAGCAGTTTATCACTGATTACTTATCATCGACCAATGAGAGAAATGTCACCATCAGGGTAGATGATGTCGAGGTGAATACCAGACCAGAAATGGTCTCTGACATGGCCCAGTTGACCCAATACGAATCAGTTGGACAGGTTGCATTTGCAGTAATTCCTGCGGGAGCAGGAAAAGGAGACAACCCTGCTATCGGGAACATAAATATAAACAGGATTATGGGGGTTTACTTCTGGTTCTTTATCATAACCTCATTGTTGCCACTTTCATTTTTTGCAACATGGAAATTGTTATCGAAGTGGCACAAAAATAGGAAACAAAACAGGTATTTACTTGAGGATGGCCGAGATCCAAAAGATCCAAACACGAAAGGTCCAATATTAGTCTCCGTTATTTCCCCGGCTTATAATGAAGAGAAATCAATAGGGAAATGCCTTCAATCTATTCTTAATCAAGACTATAAGGGAAAAATGGAAGTGATCGCTGTTAATGACGGCTCCAGCGATCGAACTGCAGAGATTATTTCAAAGTATCCTGTAAAACTTCTCGACCTTAAAGTTAACGGAGGAAAAGCAAACGCTCTTAATAAAGCTATTGAGATTGCAAAAGGAGACATTCTGATCTTTACGGATTCAGATTCTTATATGGCACCGAATGCTGTGAGTTCTCTGGTGAAATGTCTCAATGAGAATGAAGAAGCCCAGATGGTGGCAGGAAACGTGTTTATTCATGATAACCGGGGAAAAAAAGGAATCATGAAGTATTTCCAGATGATTGAATATCGTACCGAACAGGAGATTATCCGCCACCTTCAGGGCTTGTCAGGCAGCATCCTTGTATGCCCTGGCCCTCTCACTGCTGTCAGGCGCAAAGTGTGTGATGTAATTAGCTTCAGTAACGAGACCATAGTTGAAGATGCTGACTTTACGATTAAGGCTCTTAAAAACTCAATTAAAATTATTCAAGAACCAGAAGCAATAGTCTACACTGACGCACCTGAGACTGTTAAAGGGTGGTATAAACAGAGGAAGAGATGGTGGTATGGAAATCTCCAGTTATGGAGACTCCACAAAAAATGGGCAATGAAGAATCCGTGGATGATATTCAATTATTCAGGATATATAACAGGGATTTGTTCAATCATCCTGATCATGTCAATACCATACTTAATCCTTCAGTATGACAACATTCCAATGATACTGATGAGTGGAATCCTGTGCCTTGCATTCTCTATAATGCTGTACATTATATATATTGGCCCATTATTTGCCACAGACAAAAGATTATTACTAATGTTGATACCTTATGTATTGATCTATGCAACAATAAAAGTAGTAGTAATCAGCAGCCTTTTCCTGTGCTACCTGACAGGTAAAGGAGTAAAAGTTAAATTCGGTGCAAAGAGCTTTGTGGTGAGGTAATGAAAAAAGACTACAAAAAATATTTTTTAGCAGGGCCAATACCCTTAATTTTAGTTATAATTCTATTTTATTTACACCCGGTTAACGAAGGTCCTCCGCGATCAGAATATTCGGAAGGAATATGGAATAATTGTAATTTTACAAAACCTGCTGAAGAGTGGTCTGCGGCTGCTAAGAGGTTTGGGGGAGAAAATGCAGTGATTGATCTGGTCGTTGCCCAGGCTCATGCAAATGAGCTTACATACCTGCCATATCCTTTTGAAAAAAGTGAAAATGTTTACAGCTACAGTCAGACTGATCAGGTAGAGCCACACCTTAAAAAATTCGATGAAGATGGCTTGAAGGTGATCCTTTCAATTCAGCCTAATAATGCTGATGTAGCAGATTTGATTGACATTATACTTACAAGGTATGGTCATCATGAAAGCATAATAGGTGTAAATATTGATATGGAATGGAAATTGACCGGGAACCCGTGTCATGTCAGCAATGAAGAGCGTAACCTCTGGTTAAACAGGGTCCAAAAATACAATCCGGAATTTAAACTGTTTCTGACTTATTTTAAAGATTACACCTATTTCCCAGATGATGCAGAAGATGTTGTCATCCTATATGATGGAGAGAAAGCTACTCAAACAACACTCATGAGAGAATATGGAAATCTTGCGAGCCATTATACATCAGCAGGAATATATACAGGTTATTCCTCCAGCACCCCGCCAACAGCATCTCATGATAGTATCATGGCTGCAGCTCCGAATACGCAGTATATCTTGCATATAGTCTGATAAATATTGGATATCAAAATATCTCTACTTTGAAACTTAAATACGGACCATAATGCCTTCAGAGAATGAATAAAGGACGGATCATCAGGAAACGAAGTGGAAGTAAAGCAAATTTTTATATATAAAAAACGCTCAATAAAAATTGAGTTTGGTGAGTTAACCTGGATTCTGATTTCTGGTTTTGATTCAAAAAAACAGTCCGAATACAATAAAGAATGCTATTTGAATAAGGAGTGGAAATTAATGGTAGCAAAAGTCAACAAAGAAGAATGCACCGGATGCGGGACCTGCGTAGATGAATGTCCTGTAGAAGCAATCATTATTGACGAAGATGAAGGCTGTGCGGTAGTGGATGAGGATGAATGTGTAGACTGCGGGGCCTGTGAAGATGTCTGTCCCATAGGAGCCATAAAGGTCGAATAATACAGGATTTACAGTTAAAGATACACTCTGAAAAAGAAACCTCACCAATTGAATTAAGGAAAAAGAATAGGAAAGCTAAAAAGCATATTTTTCAGCTCTTCAGAGCATTTTCCCATTCAGACTCCCTCTTTTTTACATTTCGCCGGTTTATTCCACTTGAAGAAGGCAGAACCTTTGTCTCATAGCCCATTGCACTGAGGACCGGCTCATATCTTCCTGATGCCTTGCCATTAAAAAATACCTTCTTCAGTTCCGGTGCCATCTCTTTTAATTCAGAAAACTGATTTACCTCTTCTTCCCTTATGTTTGAGTCCTGGCTTCCTTTCCTTTTTCCGGCTTTAAAAACGTCCCAGAGCCCTATTCTGTGGCGTTTGAGAGTTGTAAGCCTTGTTTCATAATCCATATCCTGGAGATTCTCTCCTATTGCATTACCGACCAGCCTCCAGAAATCATTGCCCGGATGCCCGTAATACTGCCGCCTCCTCAATGACTCGTCGCCGGGAAGTGACCCCAGAATAAGAATCTCAGTATTATTATCGAAAACTGGAGGAAACCCTCTTTTTATCATGGTAAAGAAAACTTGATTCGGAAATACTTTAATTTTTAGAACCTAAAAAAAGTGAATTAGTGTAGAATCCTTCCTTATTAAATTAGTGTAAAACCCATTTTGAATTCTTATTGAATAAGTATTGGATTTTAAAAATCCAATACCGGATCAAATCTTTATAACCTGCTCAGACATGTCCTTATAGTAGTCGAAAAGTTCCCTGCCCCATTCAAGAGCGCTTTTTTCAAAGCTTACCATCTCGTGGTTATAATATCTCCCGTCTTTTGAGATCATGGATAAAGAAATGAACCGGTCGGTAATAATGCTGGAAGCAAGATCAATCCTGTCGTCACAAACAAAAAGGGAAGTGTTCTCCATATTCAGGAACTCTTCTACACCTTTCCTGTAGTCACGGACCAGCTTCCTGTATATTGGCCTTTCAAGGACAAGAGATACCTCAATCCCTTTTTGCGCGAGATCCAGATAAAGGCCTGGATATCCCGGACGGAAAAACGAAGATATTTCCATTACTATTCTGGACTTGTAAAGTGGGTCCATAATTTCCGGAGGGTAATCGAAGATATGCGTCCTTTCGGGTATAAGTTCTCTACAGGTGCCCAGTTCCCCGATTCTGTCCAGCAGGTGAGCAGGAAGAGTACGCAGGTTCTGCCTTGCCCAGTAATCGTGGTTCTCATCAAATACCTGGAAAGTAGAGAGAAGCGGCTCCATTTTGGGGACTATAAGTTTCCCTTTTACAGAGAGTTCGTAACTATCTTCGTTCTGCACCAGCAGCCCATCTTTAAGAAGTATACGGATCTGAGCCATAATAGGGCTGGAACTGACTTCAAGCTCGGTCTTTATCTCTTCAATCGTTTTTGGCCCGTTCTTCAGGAGCAGAAGCAAATTTTTCCTTTTGTCCGAAAAAAAAATGGTATCTATTAACTGCAGTTCCATACTCATTCTATTTAGCCTCCCTCCGGAAAGGAGTTTGATATCAATGTAATAAGATGATTAATTCGGGATTTAAATCTCCAAACATGTATTAAAGCTGTTGACACGCCAGTATTTCAGGCATCCCAGTATTTCGAGCCCGTCATTATTCGAGCTCGTTATTGAGACCATTATTATCCGAGCTCGTTATTGAGACCATTATTATCCGAGCTCATTATTGAGATCATAATTATTCGAGATCATCATTATCCAGACTCATTATTGAGATCGTCATTATTGAGATCGTCATTATTTAGTGAAAGCTTACAAGCTGGGATTCGACAAATGTCTCGTTTTCTGACGTGCATATAAAACTGTCAATGATTTTCTCGCTTACAACCTTTAAAGCCCTTGATTTGTAGAAATCAAAGAGCTCTTTTGCCCAGGAAATTGCCTGAGGCTCGGTACAGTGCATATACTCATGATAGAACCTGCCCTGGTCGTCAAAGAGAGAGATCATCATCCCACGGTCGGAGACGATGAGTTCGGCAATCTTCACTCCATCCTTACAGACAGAAAGTTCGGTATTGTCCATTGTGGTGAATTTACGTATTTTCCGTTCATAGTTATGGAGAAACTTTTCGAGCACAGATTCCGTAAAAATAAGTGAAACATCGGACTCAAGTCTTGCAAGCTTCAAAAAGAGAGGAAGGAATTCAGGCCTGTAAAAAGAGGAAAATACCATAAGATAGCGGGAAGAAGAAAAGAAGTCCAGAAGTTCTGTATTCGGTTCGAATATCTGGCTGGGATCCGCTTTGATGGGGTTGCAGTCCTTGATGTCTCCTATCCTGTCAAGAAGGTACTGAGGGATTCCATCCAGGTCGTGTTCCATCCAGTAGTTGTCTTTTTCAACGAGGCAAAGTACATCTACAAGGGACCTGACTTTTTTGAATACCTGCTCTCCCATATCTGTTAATTCATAGCTGCC
>LSQX01232287.1_pt1 | contig 11540 bp, 10 predicted proteins | sample 654561 | NCBI WGS metagenome assembly LSQX01 (sample SAMN04489861, study PRJNA283612) | anaerobic digester metagenome | isolation source: 4 biogas reactors fed with cattle manure at either 37C or 55C with and... | place: Denmark: Kongens Lyngby | collected 2014 | reverse complement strand
ATGCCGAGAGACCGTCTCTACCTCATGAAGTCGTCCGGCGGCAACGCCATCGGCGAAGGGCTGCAGCGCCTCTTCCAGAAGGAACTGCTCCACCTCACCCACGGGCGGCGACGCGGCTGCGTCGGGCACTATGACGCCACCCGGAGCCGGAACGAGGTCAAGGAAGACGGTTGGCTGACGGAGCGCACGGCGACCATCGCAGCCCGTCTCCACGGCGAAGAGCCGCCGATGGAGTTCCTTGCCGCGCCCATCACGCACTGCCGCGCTGAACACGTCGATGGTGCAGGGAGCGTCGCGGTTCAGATCATAGAACACCGCGCCGCGCGAGAGGTCGCCTTGCACCTGAGCCTGAGCATCCTCACGGACGGCCTCGAAGAGCGGGTGGCCGGGGGTTACCCATTCCGCCGTACTCTCCTGGGCGAGGATCTCTTTGTCGAAGGCCACGAGGCGGTAGTCACGCCCCAACCGTCCATAGCGCGGCTCCAGCCGTTCCCCTGTGGACCACAGGGAACGCGGCACGCGCCCGACTCGGTACACGTGGGAGCCTGACCTGACTTCTCTCGGATGGATGCCCACCAACGGTCCCGCCTGCACGAAGAAGCCCTCGATGACCTCCGGCACCAGCCGACGCTCCTTGGCTTCCGCAGACTTGCCGACGAGCACCGACAGATTCAGTTCCCGCTTCGCCAAGCCCTCCAGCGCCGACTCGGTGATCGCACGGAAGCGGTTGGCGTCGATGTCGCGGACGATGCGTGCCTCTATGTCAGGATACTCGACGTGCTTGGCGTACAACTCCCGGAACATGCGCTCAAGGAGGTTGGCCGGGAATACCTCGCCCACCACGTCGAAGACCTGGTCGGTGCCCAGTTCACTGCGGATCTCGTTCAGCCTGGTGAGCAGCTTATGCAGCACGCGCCCCTCTCGGGTGTTGCTGGCAACGAAGTTGAGGACGAGGCAATCGTGGTCCTGGCCGTAGCGGTGGATGCAGCCCATGCGCTGCTCAAGCCGCACCGGGTTCCACGGGATGTCGTAGTTGATCATGAACCAGCAGAACTGCAGGTTGATACCCTCGCCCGCCGCTTCGGTGGCAACAAGAACCTGGGCCTCATCGCGGAACTCACGCTCTGCGCACAGCCGGGTGCCTGGGGTATCGCGATCACCGATATGCATTCCACCATGGATCTGGGCGACGGTCAGGCCCCACTCGCGCAGCTTGGCGACAAGGTAGTCGAGCGTGTCCTTGTGCTCGGTGAAGATGAGCAGCTTCATCTTCGGGTCACCGAAGACCCCCTCCTCGGTGATCACCTCGCGCAGCTTCACCAACTTGGTCTCAGTCTCGCTGCGCTCCACCGCCTGGGCCTGGACGATCAGCCGATCCAGTTCCGCTATCTCCAGGCGCAGGGCACCGGGATCTATGGTTCCGACGATCTCCTCCAACTGCTCGACGACGGCCTGCCGCTCATCCTCGGGGAGGTCCTCGAAGTCGTCGGGGAGCCTGCGTTCTACCTGCGCTCGTCGGTAGCCTTCGGGGTCATCCAGAATCCGCTGCCGCTTCTCCCTCATGCGCTCCAGACTGCGGCGCACAGCGTAGATGCTGGATGCGAAGCGCCGCTGCAGCATCGCCATCGTGAACGACACGGCCCGACCGGTCGCCGACTCGTCGGCCTGGGCCTTGATGGACTGGTCCTCCACGTAGCGGGTCAAAGCGTCATAGAAGTCCCATTCGTCGGCGTCAATCTGGAACTCGATGGTGCGCACTTCGCGGTTGGTGAACAGCCTGCGAACCTGGCCCGTCTCGGGATCCGGGAAGGCAACCAACGCTTCCTTCGTGCGCCGAAGGTAGAAGGGCGCACTGTTGCGGCGCATGGCCTCCTCAAGGCTCTTCACGTCGCCGTACACGTCGCGGTCCAGGAGTTCGAGGAAGAGGCAGAAGTTCTCGGGGTCACCTTTGTGCGGCGTCGCGGTCATCAGCAGGTAGTGGTCAGTCCGTTCCGAGAGCGCCTGCCCAAGCTGGTAGGCGAGCGTGCGGTGGTCGTCGCTGTAGGCGCTCATCTTGTGCGCCTCATCGACGATGATGAGATCCCAATGGCTGCGCAGCAGGCTCTGATTCGCGTCCTCTATCCGCGACACCCAGGAGACGGAAGTAATAACCTGGTCCTTCTCCTGCCAGGGGTTGGAGCCATAATTCGCCCGCAGCACGTCGCCACGAATGATCTCGAACTTCTCGCGGAACTTGTCTCCCATCTCCCGCTGCCATTGGAAGGTCAGATTGGCCGGGGTGACGATCAGCGTCCTTTTGACCAGCCCCCGGATCTTCAACTCCTTCAGCAGCAGCCCGGCCATGATCGTCTTCCCGGCACCGGGGTCGTCAGCCAGTAGGAAGCGGATACGGGGGAGTTTCAGGAAGTAATCGTAGACGGCCTCCAACTGGTGAGGCAAAGGGTCCACCCGCGCGATAGAGAGGGAGAAGAAGGGATCATACTCGTAGGCCAACTTCAGGCGCAGCGCCTCAATGCCCAGGCGGAACCGCCGGGCATCCCCATCGAACGGCTGTTTCTCCGGGGCCGCTTCCAGCAGGGCAAGTTGAGCCGAAGTCAGGATCGGCTCGTACACCTGCCCGGAGCGCATCCCCTTGCCGACCAACTTCAGGGCATCACCCATCGGCACGGCGACAATTACCTGCACCGGCTCGGGGAACACCGGCCCGCGCACGATGACGTTCGGTTTGACCTGATCCGCCAGCATGAGTACCCCTCTCTGCTAACGCCTGTGATAATCACAGACACGCTCACACGCCCGGCATTGGTAGGCGCAAGACGCTCCCACCAGAAGGCTACAGGCGACCTGGTAACGGACACGAGGCGGATACTCAGTCAACGGGTCCGAAGCAGGTCAGAAGAGGATGCAGCGACCGTCAGCCTCTACCTGGCAGCCTTCCCTTTGTCACGCCATTCCTGAAATGCCTGCCGCGCGTTCTTCCCTCCGGGGCCGTAGCCATGCTTCGCCAGGAACTCAGGAACGCCCGAATACTCCACCAGGATCACGGCGCTCTCCGCAACCTTGTCATGCCCCGGAAGAAAAAACGAGCCGCGCCCGGTCTCGCCGCCGCAACCGCACCAGCAAGTGCCAGTGGGGATCAATCGCTGTGGCATGGCCTCTCCTTCTTGGATCCGATCCTTGGAACCATCCCAAGTATAGCACTATGAACCCGAACTCGCAAGGGAGGAAGGGCGTGACTGGCAAGAAGGGATGAAGGCGGGGGTAGTGGCAGAACGCGCTCTGCGCGGGGGCGAAGGCAGAAGGACCGCATGAAGGGCATTGCCCCCCATGCGGCCCCTTGCGGGAACCGCTCGGACTAGGCTTCCGGCAACTGGATGCCCTTCGCCCGCTCCGGCAGGTGGATTCGAATCTGCTGGCGCAACCACCGAAGCAGCGGCTTGCGAATCTGGGGGTAAGCATTGTACCGTCCGAACTCCCAAGCACCCAGGTGATGGCGGTCTATGCCCAGCGCCTCCGCCAAAACCCACTGCTGCAAACGCAGACGCCGCCGAAACGCATAGGTCAACGCTCCCAGGCCGGAGCGGTCAGGCCAGTACGTAATGCAGCCGTCCAAGACGCGGCGCAGGTCCGACGGGTTCACGAGGTGGTCTACCTTGTCGAAATTGAGGACCGTGTTGAGCACGTTCTCACCACGGAAACCGATAATGCTCCCAGCCAGCGGCACTTCGGCAAACGGGGAGAGACACGGGATGATACCCACGTAGCCTGCAGGCTGCGTACCCAAGACGACCGCCGTCGTGCGGAGATCCCACACACGCCGCTGTCCGTTGGTATCGGCAGCGATGGCATTCAGGGGCAACAGAGCAAGGTCGCCCTTCCCGAGTCCACCTGCAAGCGGATCGTGCGTCTCAGCCGCCTTCAGCACCCAACCCTGGCTCTGCAGGCTGCCATTCCAGACGGCCGTACGCGCCAGGAGGTCCAGATTCCGCCCGCCACGCTTCTCAAGGAGACGACGGAGCATATGCTCCGATTTCCAGAACCGCCACGGATACCGCACACCGTCAAGCAGTGCATCCAGGTAGTGCGATGCACACACCAACTCTCCTGCCAGCCGCACGTCCGGCCCAACCTGTTTGGCTATCTCCATCATCCGCGTTGCCGTCGTGCGGCAGAGAGCATCTGCGGCTTCACTCCGCTTCCGCCGTGACCAGTTCGATACCGCAACGTCTGAAGTTGCCCCGAATCAGTGGACACCCAGGTCTCAAAGTCGAATAGAGACATGAGAGGTGTCCAGTGAGCCAGAGGTCCTTTGCAGATGAGTTCAAGACGGAAGCGGTTCGTCTCGCCACGTCCGGCGAGAAGAGCATCGCCCAGACTGCCCGAGACCTGGGAATAAGCGCCGATACCCTGTATACCTGGGTGAGGCTCTTCGGGCCGGCCAAGGAGGGCGAGCCAGAGCCGCTCTCCCCGGACGAACGCAGCGAACTGATCCGCCTGCGGCGGGAGAATAGGCGTCTCCAGGAAGAGCGTGACATCCTAAAAAAAGCGGTGGGTATCTTCTCGAAGGAACTGCGATGAGATACCAGTTCATCCGGGAACACCGGGAGCAGTTCCGCATCGGCACCATGTGTAAGGTACTTGGCGTGTCGCGCAGCGGCTACCATGCCTGGCTGGAGCGGCCCCAGAGCAAGCGGTCGCAAGAGAATGCCCAACTCCTGAAGGAGATCCGGGAGATTCACCAGGAGAGCTACCAGGCCTATGGTAGCCCGAGGGTGCACGCCGAGCTGCGCCGGCGGGGGAGGAACTGCGGCAGGCACCGCGTGGCTCGGCTGATGCGTTGCAATGGCCTTACGGTACGCCATCGACGCCGCTACCGGGTCACCACCGACTCGCGGCACAACCTGCCGGTGGCCGAGAACCTCCTGAGCCGGCACTTCGAGGTGGGCGTAGCAAACCGTGCCTGGGTCGCGGACATCACCTACGTGCCGACGGGCGAGGGATGGCTGTATCTGGCGACGGTGCTGGACCTGGGCACGCGCCAGGTGGTAGGGTGGTCGATGGGCACCACAATGGAGCGCGGCCTGGTCATCCGCGCGCTGGAGATGGCGATCAGCGGCTGCCAGCCGGCGCCGGGTCTGATCCACCACTCGGACCGGGGGAGCCAGTATGCCAGCCATGACTACCAGCGGCTGCTGAAGGAGCACGGGATGCTGCCCTCGATGAGCCGCAAGGGAGACTGCTGGGATAATGCCGTTATGGAGTCGTTCTTCCATACGCTCAAGACCGAGCTGATCGGTAACCGTGTATTCCGCACCCGGGGGGAAGCCCGGGTGGAGATCTTCCGCTACATCGAGACCTGGTATAACCGGAAGCGGTTGCACTCAGCCCTCGGCTACATGGCGCCGGACGAGTACGAGAGCCTGGTCGGTGCCGTGTAGCAAACTGTCCACGAAATCGGGGCAGGATCAGAGAGATCAACACATGGCAGCACGCAAGCGACCGCAGACGAAAGAGACCGCCGAGCAGACCCCGGCCCAGACGAGCCGGATCGAGAGGCGGGCACCGAAGCCCGAGGAACTGAACCCCGAGCAGCGCGCGTTCTTCGACATGCTCTCGGACGAGCAGAAGGAGAAGTTCCTCACGCAGGTCCTCCCCCCGGTCGTCATCGACGTTGGTGCCCGCGATGCCAAGAAGCAGGCGCTGCAGAGCACGGTCGATGTGCTCGACCGCATCATCGAGAAGGCGACCGAGCGGAAGGCACACCTGGGCGACCTCATCAAGGGCCTGGACGATGGCCTCGACCCGAGCAGCATCGACCTCCGCAAGGAGGCGACCATGCCCGACGTGGATGGGGTGAAGATCACCCTGATCAAGGGGCCTCGCGGAGGGCGGAAGGGAGAGCCTTCGCTCCCACTGGCGGGATAATCAGGGGCGGCGCTGTAGCACGACCTCCTCCGTGGAGTGATGTGTAGCGTCGCCCTTGTTTTTGTACGCCATGAGACATCCTTGCACTCGTGGCGTAAGACAGTCAAAACACGAAAGGAGACCTGTGGCCTTATGGTCCTCATTTGGGAGGATGGTCGCAGCCGTTGGGAGTGCATCAGCAACTATGCTGAAAGGACGATCCCCAAGGAAGCGAAGTTCACCTGGGATCCCGACCCCGACGTAAAGCGATGGTACACTCATGACCTCAGCAAGGCAGTCAAACTCAGCGCATACGCTGATCCGATTGCTAGACAACGCCTGGAGCGCGAAGTAAAACTGAGGGAAGAACTGCGAGAAGCATCGCACGCGACCGACGCCGAGGTAGACCTCCCTCGGCCTGATGGATTGAACTACCTGCCGTTTCAACGTGCAGGAATCCTTGTTGGCACCAAGATCGAAAACGTTCTGATCGCTGATGAACAGGGTCTAGGAAAGACCATCCAGTTCCTTGGCATCGTGAACGCGGATCCTTCTGTCAAGCAAGCCGTTGTGGTGTGCCCCGCTTCGTTGAAGTTCAACTGGCGAGATGAGGCTCAGAAGTGGTTCGTAAGACCCTTCAAGACTCACGTTGTCAGTGGCTCGGATTGGCCGACGCTCGACTTCAACGAGAGCAATCTCATCATCATCAACTACGACATTCTGGACAGGCACTATGACAACCTGCGCCAGCGCACCTGGGATATTCTCGGCTGCGATGAGGTTCACTTCATCAAAGGCGGAAACACCCTGCGTGCGCTAAATGTCATCGGTGGCAAGAAGTACGGGAAGGATGAAAACGGCAATAAGAAGCTGGTCAAGGAATACACGCAGATCCCGGCCAGACGCCGTGTGTTCATGACAGGAACGCCCATCCCGAACCGGCCAAAGGAGTTGTGGCCCATCGTTCACTCCCTGTGGCCGGAAACCTTCCGCTCATGGTGGCACTATGCTAACCGTTACTGCAACGCGACGAACAACGGGTGAGGCTGGAACTTCAATGGAGCCAGCAATCTGGGAGAACTGCAGACACTCCTGCGAGAGCACGGCATGATCCGAAGGCTGAAGAAGGACGTGCTCACCGAACTACCCCCGAAGATATGGAGGGTAGTGGAGATCCCGGCCAATGGTGCCGCCCGGCTGATCGAGCAGGAACGAGAGCAGTATGAGAAGCATCGCGCACTGCAGGAAGAACTGCGGGTCCAAGTGGAACTGGCGAAAGCCTCTTCTGACCCCGAGGTGTTCAAGGATGCTGTAGAACAGCTTCAGAAGGGGGTTACGGCATCATTCGATGCGATGGCAAAGATCAGGCACGAACTTGCCATTGCGAAGATCCCCTACATCCTGGAACACTTGTGTGTGGCATTCGATGACCCCAACCACAAGGTTGTGTGCTTCGGGCATCACCGCGACTTCATCGAAGCCCTGCATGATAAGTTCAAGAAGAACTCAGTCATCTACTACGGCGGCATGAGCGACAAGAAGAAAGATGAGGCGAAGAAGCGCTTCACCAGCGACCCAACCTGCCAGGGCTTCATGGGAAGCATCATGGCGGCGGGTGTTGGTTTGACCCTCTTCAGCCAACAATCTCACTGTTCTCATGCCGTGTTCGGAGAGATGGACTGGGTTCCGGCGAACATGGCGCAGGCCGAGGACCGCCTACACCGCATCGGACAAGAGGGCGGCATGATAGAACTAGAAACAGGGGAACAGGTCAGAGGTGTGCTCATCGAAATCTTCGTGTTCGAGGGCACCCTGGATTGCACCATCGCGAAGCGCGTCGTTGAGAAGATGAATGTCATTGCCCAAGCGCTCGACATCGACCCCGAGCAGAAGGGCGTCGTGATGGAGGATCTGAAGGAGCCGATCACCCCAGAGAAGGAGACCGCCGCCTCTCAGGGAACCTCTCGGAGGGAGATCCATGAGGAAGCCCGCACGATCACCTTAAAGCAGCTACAGGCTATCGGCTTTGCCCTCCAGCGCCTTGCAGCATTCGACGACGACAGCGCCATGAAGCGCAACGCGATCGGCTTCAACAAGATGGATACGCGCATCGGCAAGGAGTTGGCGGCGCGTTCCGTAAGCAGAAGGCTAACTCCCGGAGAAGCAGCCCTTGGTCGCAAGCTGGTGCAGCGCTACCAAGGACAGCTACCCGTCGAGATGGTCGTGGCCTGCGGTATCACACCAAAGGGGGAGAAGAGCAAAAAACGCGAGACAGCGTAAGTTGCGAGTGGGGCAATACTTGCGAGTGTCGCCCCCCCACTCTCGAAAGGAGATGCGTTGAAAGAAGCTGACAAAACCTTGGAGATTCGCGTCACCAAGGTAGGCATGATGACTAAGCTGGTTGGCGTGGTCATCGCTTTACTGGTCGGGCTGACCATTGCGAAGCTGATACCCAACGTCTATTGGGTCTACGGGTGGGGCTTCGTGGCGGGCCTCGTCGGCGGTCTGTTCGCCGCCATCTGGGGCACCGAACTGAAGGTGAATGACATCCCGTTTGATGAGTCGTGAAGCGACCACACGGAAAGGAGCGACGTGTCACCAATCCTGATCAGTTACACCGACCAAGAAGGGAACACACTTCCCCGGTTGGATGCACAGCGTATCGCCGCAGAGAACCTCTCATCTAGGGAACGGGTTATCTGCCTTCGAGCAGGCGAGCCGTGGGCACCCCAAGCCGTCAGTCGTCCCCGAACGGGTCGGCTGTCATCACGATCTGCTGCCTGCTATCGAACTCGGTCCACACGGGGCTGAAGAAGCGGTTGTTGAGTGCGACGACTTCCTGCACATCGGTCACGACCTCAATGATGTCTCTGCCCGCTTCTGCCTTTCGCCACCCGCTCAACGTCAGGTTGGCGGAGCCTTTGAAGGCCAGGAGGCCATCCACGATGATCACCTTCTGGTGCGGCATGGCGTGCCACTGGGCCGCGTCCGCCCCCCGCTCGAAGAGCCTGGTCTTGAGATGACGGGCGTCTGCCGCGTGATCCCTCAATTCCGTCGCCAGCCGCTCTTCGACGTTGGAGACGATGCCCCTCACCGCCACCCGCTGTGCGGCCATTCTCAGCGCTCCGAGCAGCATCTCACTCATGCCGTAGCTCACGAAGTGCACGAACCTCTCGGCGCGGAGCAGGCACTGGAAGAGGCCGCTCAGAAGCGACGGTCCATTCGGCAATTGGGGCGAGGCGGGTGCCGTTCGCATCTGGCGGGCGATGCTCGCGAGGGACCGGCTGTGCCCGATCAGGTCCTTGAACGCTACGCCCAGGCCCTCCTGTTCGAGGTAGTCGCCCACCCGGATGTATGGATACTCATCCGTAGGGATGTACTCTACCTGGCAGACAGGGCAGACAGCCTTACGCGTGTGCCAGTCGAAGGGGGCCGCCCGCAGCAGCCCGCAGCACCTCTCACAGAGGTACCTCGGCGGCTCGAACTCCAGCAGCGTGCCGATGTCGAAGCTGCGTGCAGACAACGCGACTACCCTCCGAATGGTATTCGCCCACCTATGCCTCGGGAGTGCGGAAGACAGAGGTGCATCCGCACGCTCGTGCTATCCGACGCTGGAGGAGCCGGTCGCGCTCAGACACCGGGCGTCTCGCTCGATCTCCTGTAGCTGCGCGAGTGCCCCGAGCGCGGCCTCCACGGAGACGTGCGGCTTCAGTTGGTGGATGCGCTCGGCACGCTCCTCGTCCGTGCTGAACTTCTTCTCCCTGCGCGTCACCCAGAGGGCGGTAGCCAGACGCTCCAGTTCCCCCACGTTCTTCCCGCCGGTCTTCCTGGCGACGAACTCGATGGCCTCGCCGTACTTCGCCAAGGTTTGCTTGTGGAACGACTGGATCCGGGTTGCATTCTCGGTGATCCGCCAACTGGAACCGTAGGGGTCCGTCGGGAACATCTCCAGCACCATATCGGCGCGCATGGCGACGAGTTCATCGCGCAGATCGAACGAGAAGGGTCCGTGCTTGTAGAGGATGAACTCGAAGTCCGTGGGCACCTCGAACAACTCCTGGAGGAAGAGCGTGGCCTTCTGGATGTGCGTCTCCCCGCACCAGCTCTCGTGGGCCTTCAGGCGCTCCACCAATCGGGTGAGCACGGTGATCTTCTGCAGTCTATCCATTCTCTGTCTCGCTTTTCGGTGTGATGATCTCTTGTCGCTTCTTCGTCAGCCAGTCGTTGGCCCTCCGGCGAATGGTAGGCGCAACGAAGACGTAGTCCACCGCCGCAGGAGGGATGTGCGCGATATTACGTGAGAGGGCCAGGGCCGAGACCACGCGGTCGTCGCGCATCCTCACCGGGAAATCGAGGGACGTGTCCTTGGGAGGCACCGGATCATGCCGGACCCAATCCGCCCCAAACTTCTCCGATGCTGCTTCCGCGATGGCACAGCCCGCTTCCGGGTTGACGCGAACGTCATCCGGGTTCCACTCGTACAGCACCCGGAAATGGTCACGCTGCAGGATACGGCGAGCAGCATCGTGACCGGGCGCGTCGGCGTCCAGGGCTGCTAGACGAAACGCCGCTGTTACCTCGTTATCCGTCATCCTTAGCAGTTCCTCCACGTCCGTGGAGAAGCGGCCACCAGGGAGCCATTGCGCAAGGAAGTCCTTCAGGTGGATGTCGTACACCCGGCGCACGGGATGTAGGTAGACCTGCGAGAACATGAAGTAGCGGGCAAGGAGCAGCGCTTCAGCCGATTGTACACCGCCCTCCTCGACGCCGAGCGATGGAACCGGCTCGGCTTCCGCGTTCTCATCTCCGTCGGCTTCGCCCCCGCCAACCGTGGGCTGCACCAGGATGCGCAAGGTGTCAATGAGGCGGTAGTGGTCGAACCGCCCGTACGAAACCCCGGTGTGGTGCGAGTCGCGCAAGAGGTAGTCCATCCGGTCTACCCCGAAGGCCGACCCCACGATGATCTCGGCGAGGATCGTCTCCCAGTTCGAGAAGTGGAGGTCGGGGGCTTCGCGAGGGCCGAGGGCCACCTTCACCACGTCCACAGAGCGCAGCGGGGGTGTCATCGCCCCCCAGATCTGCTCCATTTCCTGAGAGGTGATGATCGCCCGTGTCAGGTGCTCGTGTGTGAATCCCGCAGGCAGCAATTCCTTCTCGGCGGCGTGCGAGAAGGGAAGATGGCCCATGTCGTGGCAGAGCGCCGCCATGCGGACCACGCGCCGCCAGTAGCGGCGGGAATCATCGTTCACCGCGTCCGGCGGCAGCAGNNAGCAGATCAAGGACATCCTCGCTCAACGCCCCTGTCGCGGTCACCACGTCGAACACGCGTGAGGCCAGTTCCATGACCCCGAGGGAGTGCTCGAAGCGACGGTGGGTCGCCCCAGGATAGACGAGGTAGGAGAGGGCCAACTGGTGGATGTGCCGAAGGCGCTGGAATGGGCGGGAGTTGATCACGTCTCGCTCAATGCCGTCAAAGCGGACGAAGACGTGGATCGGGTCCCTTACCTCGTGGAATGGCTTCAGCATCCAGTTACACCCGCTCCCTGGTCAGAATCCGGCCAACGCCGCGCCTTGGCGCTACGCGGTCAAGGGCGGTCGGCGCAGCCACACCAGACGGCGAGGCCGTGCCGACGCGA
>LSQX01407052.1_pt3 | contig 11541 bp, 14 predicted proteins | sample 654561 | NCBI WGS metagenome assembly LSQX01 (sample SAMN04489861, study PRJNA283612) | anaerobic digester metagenome | isolation source: 4 biogas reactors fed with cattle manure at either 37C or 55C with and... | place: Denmark: Kongens Lyngby | collected 2014 | reverse complement strand
CGCCGGTCATTCCTGTGTAGAGGAAGTAGCGGAAGTCTGGGGAGCCTTCTGCATCGTAGCCTAGGTAGAACCTCCCCCCGCGACACCCGATCGAGTCCTCGGAGAAGGCAAGGCTCTTTCCGTTTCTCACCTTTACAAGATCGCAGACGAAGCACTTCCAGCCTTTCGGGGTGGGGGCCTTCTCCACTCCGTCTGTCGAGCCCCCGACCTCGAACGTGATCGGGAGTTCCGTTCCCGGGAAGTAACGTTCGTGGAGCCGGATGTAGGTATCGCGCAGTGCTGTATCCATACGGCTCAGTTCCGGCGCGGCGCGGATTAATGTTCTGATCCATCTCCCCGGAACCCTGTGTCCTGCCGCTTCAGATTTTCCTCAGCGTATTCCAGCGCATGAGCCTGAGGGCATAGGCTGTTGCGCCTCCCATGATCCGGGCGCCGATGGTCTCATACTCCTTCGCGACCTCCGAAAGGTGCTCCGGGATAGGGAGGTGTTGAGGGCATACCTTCACGCATTTGCCACAGTTCTTGCACAACGACGCATACGCCGGTTCTGCTCCATCCATCTTTCCCCCGATGCGGAGTTGGTACATCACCTTCGACTGGAGCGCACCCCCGCCGGTGTTGTAGGCCTCGAAGCATCCGGGGATGTTTACGCCCGCCGGGCAGGGCATGCAGTACCGGCATCCGGTGCAGCCCACCCTGTTCAGGCTGCGATACGCCTCCGCTGCCCGGCCGACGATCTCGAGTTCCTTCTCGGTGAGAGTGTTCGGGCGGGCTTCGTCGGCGATCCGGATGTTCTCCTCGATATGCCGCTCGTCGTTCATCCCCGAGAGGACCACCGTGACCTCGGGGTGGTTCCAGACCCACCGGAGCGCCCACTCGGCCGGGGTTCTCTTCACGTCGGCCGCGTCCCAGACGGCCTGCACCGGCGCGGGCGGCGGGTCCTTCGCAAGGTAGCCGCCCCGGAGCGGCTCCATGATGACGATGCCGAGCCCAATTGATGCCGCATACATGAGTCCCTCGGTTCCCGCCTGGTTCGTCTCGTCGAGGTAGTTATACTGGATCTGACAGAAGTCCCAGTCGTAGCCGCCGACGATCTCTTTGAATGCCCTAACACCGCAGTGCGATGAGAAGCCCGCGTTCACGATCCGCCCATCCGCCTTCGCCGCATCAAGGAAATCCGCGACGCCGAGATCCATCATCTTCTTCCAGCCCTCACCACTTGTGAGGCTGTGAACGAGGTAGTAGTCGATATGGTCCGTCTTCAGTGTCCTGAGCTGGAGATCGAGCATCCTGTCCATATCTTCGCGAGAACGAACGAGCATATGAGGCAGTTTTGTCGCCAGTTTGACCTTCTCCCGGTAACCATTGGCAAGCGCGCGGCCGAGCACCTGCTCGCTTCCCGGGTATATCAGCGCGGTGTCGAGGTAGTTTACCCCGTGGTCGACGGCATACCTGATCTGGCGTATCGCCCGCTCTTCGTCGATGCCTCCTATACCCTTCGTCGGCAGCCTCATGCAGCCGAAACCCAGTACCGAGAGGTCGTCGCCGGTCTTCTTCATCGTCCGATACAGCATATCAATATCCCCTCTTTTGAAGAACTGTCATTCTCCCGTCAGCCCCCTCCATATGATCTCGAACGAGGCGTCGATCAGCCGGTCCCGATCCAGGTCTCTGCCGGAATCGATGATCGAACCGACAACTGCGTCGATCGGAGAGCATATGATCGAGAACGCAACCTCGACTGGAACATCCCCAAGGCAGCTGTTGCGGATGATTCCGGCGAGCGCCTCGAACGCGGCCGGGGCGTCCTTCAGGATCTCTTCGGGGGGCGGTTTTCTGATGAGATGAGACGAGCAGAGCTGCCGGACGAACAGGTAATCGTCGGGATGCTCGACCCTCCAGAGGATTGCGCCTCGCCAGACTCACCGCATCATCTCTTTGTCTCTCCGTTCTTCACCGATTCCCCTGCCGATCTCTTTTTCCATCCGGCCTTTGATCTCACGGTAGGCGAAGGTGATGAGATCCTCTTTCGTCGGGAAGTAGTGAAAGAGCGTCCCGTTCGAGATGCCGGCCTCGCGTGCGATGAGCGATGTGGGGGTGCCGTGGATGCCTCTCTCGGTGAAGAGCCTGACGGCAGGGGCGGCGATGGCGGCTTTTTTGTCGTACCTGTCCTCAGTCATACTCCCTCGTTAGAGTGACAGATCAATCCAGACTGACCAGTCACTCTAATGCTCTCCGGGTGGTTAAGATTTATTCTTTGTGCGGTTGCAGCCCGTTTTGCTCTCGGCGCGTTGATCTGCATCCTCGCGCAGACGATTGGGGCAACTCCTCAGGCAGGTCGGGACATCCGGGTCGCGTCGTGCCACGGTAGGGTGAAAAGGCGAGATCTACGGGATGACAAACCAAAACATATATATTGTCAACCCCACCATGTTGACGCATGTCTCTCCCCGTAAACGACAGGCAGTTTGCGTTCTGGCGCCTTCGGCGAAGCGGCCTCCCCAACATCCAGATCGCGGACCGCTTCAGCATATCCCGCCAGGCGGTCTCGAAGGCACTGATCGCCATGGACCGGAGGGTCGAGGAGACACTTTTAGCGATGGCGCAGGCGAACCAGATCGAGGTGGAGCGCCTGAACGCGGAGATCGGCGTTCTCTTCGGGCGATCGGTTCCGTTCGATGCAGGTGCAATCGTCTTTGTATCGGCAGATCACGGCGTACAGGTCTGGTACGAGCATGAAGGCGACTGCGGCACATGCCCCCGGTATGCCCGGTGCATCGAGCTCCTCTGGGGTTATGCGGACGAACTGGGGATCGCGCTTGAGAAGACAGACGACCCGACCCGGCTGGCCGACGAACTCTTTATGAAACTCCGGGAGATGGTATGATGGCGCTCCTGGAGACGATACGGGCGTATCTCGGATGGTGCCCGATGACGGGGTCGGTACGGATGGATCGCCCGGTGCAGCATGCGGCGGCCGCGGCACCGGGCGGGCGGGAGGGGGCACTCCGGGTCGAACCCGGGTGGTGGAACCGCTACCACAACCAGATCCTCGTCGCGGCGCTGATCGCATCGGCAGCGACGATGATACTCTTCCTTCTGATCGAGGAGACGCCGAAGTATTGGGCTATGTTGGGGGGCCCTGGTTTCGGAGTGGGATGGGCCATCGGTTTCTTTTTCAGTCACAAAAAACAGTATGCGCGGGTTACCGCCGGCGAGTTCCGCAGGGAGAACATGGGCCGGAGATTACGCATCATCCGGGATCTGAGTGTACCGGTGGCTTTCATCATCCTCGTCGTCGTTCTGGCGTACCTTGTTCAAAACGGCATGGTAGGTCAGATCCTCGGGATCATGCTGGGGCTGAGCCTGGTCGGTTGGGCTACATACGGCATTACGCTCTTCTGGGAGCGGGGACACTGCACAACCCTGATCGCAGAGAAGGGATCGATGTATACCCTGGATATGGCCGCGGAGGGTGAGTGCGCATGATCCTGAAGGTCACCGGGGCGATACAGAGGCTTATGGGCTGGTGCCCCATGAGGAGTTCGACACAGTCGGATCTCACAATTCGGCTGGGAACGACCGCGGCGCCGGGCAGACAGGATGGGATTTCCTCAACCGTACCCGGATGGTGGCATCGCCACCACAACCAGTTGCTCGTCGCGGCGCTGGTCGCCTCGGCGGCGGTAGCGGCGCTCGTTATCCTGGTCGAGGATGCGTGGGGGTATCCGGGCGTGTGGACGGGTCTTATCGTTGGGGTAGGGGCGCTCCTCGGCTCTCTGCTCAGTTGCCGGAAGCGGTATGCCCGGGTTGCCGCCGGCGAATTCCGCAGAGAGAACATGAGCCGAAGACAGCGCGTTGTTCAGTACCTGAGGTTGCCGGCGGCCTCCGTTCTCATCGTCGCCGGGGTGCTGTACCTTGTTCGAGAGGGCCTGTTCGGTCACATTATCGGGCTCGTGCTGGTCATGAGTCTCATCTGCTGGGTCTGGTTCGGCGTCACGGTCCTCTGGGAGCGGCGGCACCAGGCGATCATGATCGCGGAGTGGGGGTCGGTGTACACCCTGGATACGGCAACGGAGGACGAACCCGCATGGCGCTGAGGTTCGCTGAGGCGATACGAAGGTGGGTGGGCTGGTGCCCGAACGCGGCAATGGCCGGCAGGCGCCGGTATGCCGTGCTTGAGGTGGAGGTTGAGACGGCGAAAGAAGGCGGTCGGGAGGTGGTGGAGGGTGCGCTGGTGGATTACGGCCCGATCGGCACGCCGGGGAGGCTCTTTCTGCTGGTGCTTGCCGGTGCCTCTATCATCTGGATCCTTCTTGTCCGAGCTCCGGCGGCTCTCGTTACGGTTCCGACATTCGTTATCCCTCCAGCAGGGGGCCTCCTTCTGCTGGCTATCACACTGGGTTACGCCGCTCTGGAGTTCTATGGGACCGTACGAAGAGCCCGTATCGATATCATCCGCGACGCCATCACCATCAGTCGGCCGCCTTTCCGGCCGATCGTCATCCCGAAGGGTGCCATCGAGACGGTGGAGGTGAAGGAGAACAAACTCCCTGTCCCCTCCTGGTTCCTCGCGATAGCGCTGGCAACACTCCTCGCATCGGCTGCTGGCAGCGTATACGCCGGGTTTGGAAACCCAGCTTCCATGCGGTTCATATTCGGGCTCGCCGCCGCGGTCCTCTTTCCGGTGCTCTTCTACCGCACCTACCTGCGGGCCCGCTACCCACAGGCTCTGGCGATAACGACCGCTAAGAAGAGGATCGCTGTGATCTACACCGATGACCCCGAACGGGTAGCCCGTGTGACGGGGGTGGCCGGATGATGGTCTTCATGGAGTATATCCGGAAGAAGCTCGGCTGGTGCCCGAACGCCGACGCCGTCAGACCCGTCCGGCGCACGAGCGCGGAAGCTGGCTACGGGGATGCGTGGAAGGGAAGGAGCCCGGATCCCAACCCCGGCCCGGAGCCGGCCGGCATCACAGGCGCCGATCGAGGCGGCTACCAGGAGAACATGCTGCTGATCCTCCTCGCCCTCGCATGGCTCTTCCCGGTCGTGCACCAGCGGGAGTTCCTCCCGATCCTCCTCGTCCTCTCCGCTGTTGCCGTGTATTACGACGCACAGAGCATCCATACCGGGGAGAAATTCGAGAAAGAAACCCTGCTTGGCGATATCGTCACCTGGCGGCCGTTGACCTGGGGGGCGGCGACGCTCGTCGGCGGGATCATCATCATGGCGATCTACCTCTTCCATCGCAAAGAGATCTACCGCGCAAACTTCGGCAGGGAGGCATCCGCATGACGCTGAGATTCGCTGAAGCGATACGGAAGTGGATGGGCTGGTGCCCGAACACGGCTACGGCCGGCAGGCGCCGGTATGCCGCGCCGGCCGATGAGGTAAGGATCGGAGCAGCGAGAGAAGGCAGACGGGAGGCGGTAGAGGGCGTATTCGTGGATTATGTCGGTCCCCGTTTCTTACCGGTGTCGATTCTTGTTTTCGGCAGTTTCTTCGTGCTCTTCGTGGTGGCCTTCCTGATCCCCTCCCTGCGTCCCGGATTCTATGCTCTCACAGGCCTCTCCTTTATGGCGTATGCCGTGGTGCGTCTCTATCTCGATACGAAAAAGGCTGAAATAGAGTCGTCCGGGGATTTTGTCGTCGTCCAGAGATCGCGTACTCGCCCCCTCGTCTTCGGAAAAGATGCCGTCAGATCGGTCGAGGTGAAACAACCCTACCTGCCCATACCCCGCTGGGTGTCCGCGTTGCTCTTGATTTTCACGTATGCGGGGGTATTCTACGGCATGGTGTGGATCGGGGCGATGCGGTATCCGGGCAGCCCGGCCGACCCCGATTTTATCTTCCACGCCTTCTATTTGGTCGGCTTCATGGTGTTTATGCTGGAGTTGCTCTGTCGCTCCCTGGTCAGCCTGCGGTATCCCGGCCACGTCAGGGTGAAGCTGGAGCCCGCCGGGTTCCTCCACGTCTACACGGACGACCCCGAACGGGTAGCCCGGGTACTGGAGGTTTCCTGATGACGGTATTTCTGGAGTATATCAGGAAGAAGCTCGGCTGGTGCCCGAACGCAGCAGCCGTCGGTACCGTGCGCCGGCGGTATGCTGCGCCGGACGGCGAGATCGGGATCGGGGCGACCGTGGGCGGCAGCCGGCAGGTTGTGGAGGGCGTATTCGTAGAATACACCAGCCCTCGTTTCTTTGTGCTGATGCCGTTCGCCGTCCTCGGTTTCCTCTTTCTCTTCGTGATATCCATCCTGATCCCTTCCCTGTGGCCCGGGCTCATCTTTACCTTCACGGCCGCCCTCTTTCTATCGTGGGCCGCATGGCGCATGTACTTCGACCCGTATCGAACCACGGTTGAATTCTCCGGGAACTCCGTCACCATCCGGAGATCGCATACCGAACCGCTCGTCTTTGGAAAGGATACGGTCCGGTCGGTCGAGGTGAAACGACCCTACCTCTCCATACCCCGCTGGTTGTCTGCACTCCTCTTGATACTCATGACTGCAGTGATATTCTTTGCCACCGCCGGGAACTGGCTGATCCGCTATCCGGGCGGACCGGCTGCCGACCCTGATCTCGGCTTTCAGGTCCTCCTGGCGGTCGGTTGTCTGGTGTTCATGCTGGAGCTCCTCTACCGTGGCCTGGCCAGCCTGCGGTATCCCGGCCGCGTCATGGTGAGGCTTGAGCCCGCCGGGTTCCTCCAGATCTACGTAGACGACCCTGAGCGGGTTGCGGCGCTGCTGGAGGTTTCCGAATGATGGTCTTGCACGACAAAACAGGGAAAAATTCAGTAAATATCCCCGATCCGAAGTTGGCCGGCACAAAAGGGGTCAACCCCCGGTTGAACACCGGTGTAATGCGTGCAGCGATAGGCAATGACCCCCGGGTTTCGGTAAAGTCCTGAACGCCCGATTGGCTCTATTCCGGCGGATGGTAATGAGAGGTGAGCCGCCAATAAAAGATATCTGGCTATAAAAAAGGATGAACAGGCAAGGGAACCGGATTTAGGAAAATTTAAGGTATCTCCATAACTATTCTGAATACAGGCCGATGCTGATCAAGCACCATGGAAAAAATGGTCATGAAGAAACCTGATGCCCGCCAAATCGAACAGATCGTATCGTCGCTCTTGCCCGATGAAGAGTACAGAAAGGTTTGTCTATCGCTCTTTGTAGAATCGCTTCTCAAAGCTAACTCCTATGGAAGCGGCAAATGGGGGACATACTGCTACAGTGGAGGCGTTCGGCTCTTGGTCGGCAGTTTGATCGTTTGCACCATCCATAAAGATGGGTTATGGCTGTCTCTTGATAAACAACTACTGGATGAGAAGAAGGATGAAAAAAACCTGCTAGAGGGAAGTAGGGCATGGCGCTGGGAAAAAGGCAAGTATGCTGAATATGAACAGGTTCCATCAAGGAACGGATATTATATCCCCTCAGAGGAAAACCCGGAGCTCTGGCCGATAATACGGGATCTTCATTTTGAGTATATAACGAAAGCGGCATATAAATACAATCAGCTGAGGTGTGACAGCCAGAAGAAACACAGCCCTGAATTGTTGGTATATATCGGTGATGAACTCGGGCGGAGCATCCCGGGCCCGGATTACAGCAATACGCCCAGGACCAATGCCTATGATGAGGTTGAAGAATTCAAAAGAACCAGTAAAGGGCTGCCTAAGACGGTACAGAGATCGATAATACTGAGCCGTATAGGTCAGGGAGTATTTCGCTCCGATCTGATACGTTATTGGAGAAAATGCGCTGTTACGGGATGTGATTCACTCGATCTGTTAAGAGCATCGCACATCAAGCCCTGGAGAGATTCGGACAATGAAGAACGCCTGGATATCTACAACGGCCTATTGCTTACTCCTAACTTAGACAGTGCCTTTGATAAAGGCTACATCAGCTTTGATGACGACGGGAAGATACTCATCAGCGACTCCTTAAAGGAGAAGGATAGAAATAAACTCGGGATTCACTCAAAAATGAAACTACGGAGGGTGGATAAGAGTCATATCAAGTATCTGGATTATCATCGATGCGAGATATTGAAATAATAGAGAGGGAGGGGAAACATCATGACCGGGGAAGAAGGGGTGCAGGACGGTAAAAAGCTCAAAGTTATGGTCTCTTCTACGGTATACGGTATCGAAGAACTCCTGAATCGGATCTATACGCTTTTAACCGCATTTGGTTACGAGGTCTGGATGTCTCACAAAGGAACGGTCCCGGTCTTTTCGAGCCGTTCCGCTTTTGAAAACTGCATCGCGGCGATAGAGAACTGCGACCTGTTTCTCGGGTTGATCACCCCGTATTACGGTAGCGGAAGAGATGGGGATGGATTGTCTATCACTCATCAGGAGTTGAGAAAAGCCATTGCATTAAATAAGCCACGCTGGCTCCTTGTCCACGACCACGTGGTTTTTGCGCGGCAACTCTTGAATCACACCGGTCATAGGGGAGGGGCGGGCCGGAGCAGACTTTCTCTGGAGGAAAACCGGATCATGGATGACTTCCGGGTCATCGATATGTACGAAGAAGCCATCCTTTCTGAAAAACCCCTGCAAGAGCGGAGGGGCAACTGGGTTCAGAAATTCAGGTCGGACGACGATGCAGCTCTCTTCGCCGCCGCACAATTTTCGCGCTACCAGGAGGTTGAGGCATTTGTGCAGGAGAACTTCCGGGATAATACCCGTGTTTCGCGAGTTATTCGAGATAGGAGAAGCCGCTTATGAAAGCAAACTCCATTCCGGATCTTCTGCCGCCCGGAGAGGAGCAGCATGTTGAATTCGTACCCGACTGCGGCGATATCGATCTCATCGGCCAGGTGATCTGCGGTTTTCTGAACACTTCCGGCGGTTACGTTGTTTGCGGTGCGGACGATCAGGGGGCGGTCATCGGTATCAAGAATCCCGATATTGTGGAAAAACTTCTCGAGCGTGGAATACAACAAGGGCTCTCTCCCGGAGCGCTGGTTGCAGTTCGGGCGCACGAGATTGAAGGGAAAAATCTATTTGTCATTGAGGTGCCCGCCGGCAAGGATCTGCCATACGCATTTGAGAATGTCATCTATCTCCGCGCAGGTCAGACCACCAGGAAAGCAGATGTCGAGACAATCCGGGATATGGTGCTCCGCAAACAGGTGGAACCCGAGCGGTGGGAGCGGCGCTTCTCATCCGCAGATATAAGCGCCGATCTCGATCTGAATGAAATTCAATCCACCCTGAAGACGGCGACTGCTTCAGGGCGATTTCGGTTTCGGGATAGCGAGAGCCCGGTTGCGATACTTGAAGATCTCTCGGTCTCCAGGTATGGTCACCTGACGAACGGCGGTGATGTTCTCTTCGGGGCCAATCCTGCCCTCCGACATCCGCAGATCCGGGTTAGAGCAGCAGTTTTTGAAACAAGTAAAATAGGCGATACGTATCGGGATATGCAATCCTTTGAAGGTCCGCTGGTATCGATAATGGAAGATGTATATTCCTTTATTTTGAGGAACATCCCTACAATATCCCATTTTCGACCTTCCGATCTTAAACGGCATGATGAGCTTGCCTATCCCCCGGATGCCATCAGGGAAGGTCTGGTTAATGCGTTTGCCCACCGCGACTACAGCGATTTCTCCGGTGGGATCACTATCCACATCTACCCCGGCCGTCTGGAGATATCGAATACCGGCAAATTTCCTGAGGGTGTAACCCTTGCAAAGCTTCAAAAGGGAACGCTATCGGTTCTGCGCAATCCGGATATCGCACACGTGCTTTATCTGCGGGGGTATATGGAAAAGATCGGACGAGGTAGCCTGCTGATCCAGAGGGCCTGCACCAGGCGCGGTCTACCTTTGCCGCGGTGGTCGGAGGATGACCACGGCGTTACCCTGACCTTCTTTACCACGGAAGTTACCACGGAAGTTACCACGGAAGTTACCACGGAAGTCATGCAGATCATCAAGGTTCTCGACGGCGAGATGTCGCGCCGAGAGCTTCAGGAAGCTCTCGGGTTGAAGAACAGCGAACACTTCAGGAAGGCCTACCTGCAACCGGCAATACGGGAAGGCTTGATTGCCATGACTATCCCCGATAAACCGCGTAGCAGCAAACAGCAGTATCGCCTTACCCGGAGAGGGAGGATTATGCGAGGTGAGATTCATCCATGATCGATCCTTACCGCCTTACTCCTGAATCCTGGCAGGGTGAAGCTTCCGGTACCCGGTGGAGACATCTGAATGATGGGTATTAACCTTAAGGCCCAACCATCCTCCCCGCCGCTCGTCGAGTTCCGGAACGTCACCGTCACCCGGGACGGCCACAGGCTCCTCGACTCCGTATCGCTCATGATCCGCGAAGGGGAGAACATCGCCATCCTCGGCCCGAACGGCGCCGGGAAATCCTCGCTCATCCGCGCGATCACCCGCGAGTACTACCCATCCTCGCCGGGCCCGGACACCGTCTTCCGGTTCCTGGGGCGGGATACCTGGGATGCCTTCGACCTTCGCTCGCAGATCGGGATCGTCTCCGGCGACCTCCAGCAGACCTTCGCCCGCAGCATATCGGGGCGCGAGGTCGTCCTCTCGGGATTCTTCTCAAGCATAGGGCTCTTCCTCTCCCACGAGGTGACACCCGATATGGAACGAAAGGCCGACGAGATCCTCGCGTTCCTCGGCGTCGCGCACCTCGCCGACCGCCCGATGACCGCCATCTCCTCAGGTGAGGCGCGAAGGCTCCTGATCGGGAGGGCGCTCGTCCATGACCCGGGCACCCTCGTCCTCGACGAACCCACGAACAGCCTCGACCTTGCCGCGCTCCACACCTTCCGAAAAACCCTCCGGCGGATTGCACGGTCGGGAACCGGCATCATCCTGGTGACCCACAACCTCCACGACATCATCCCCGAGATCGATCGGGTCATCCTGATGCGGGACGGTGCCGTCCAGAAAGACGGCCCGAAGGCCGAGGTCCTGACCGATGAGGCCATCGGCGACCTCTTCCGCGTCCCGGTCCGCGTCCGGGAAGAGAGCGGCTACTACTACGCGACGGGGTATTGACGGCCTCGGAAAAGGCCGCTTAATCCCTCACGTTGCGGCGTTTCCCGTCCACCGGTCCATCCAGTCGAAGATGGTCGAGTGCCAGAAGATGTTGTTCTGGGGCTTCAACACCCAGTGGTTCTCATCGGGGATGTAGAGGAGCTGACTCGGGACACCCTTCTTCTGCAGGGCGGTGAAGGTGGCAAGGCTCTGCGTATCCGGCACCCGGTAGTCCCGCCCCCCCTGGATCACGAGCATGGGCGTCGTCCAGTTCTCGATATGATCGATTGGGTTATGGCGGTTGTAGCCGTCCGGGTTGGACTGCGGGGTGCCGTTGAACTCCCACTCCGGGAACCAGAGTTCCTCGGTGCTGTAATAGAACGAATGGAGGTCGAAGAGCCCGGCGTGGCAGACGAGGCAACGGAACCTCTCAGGCCAGTTCCCGGCGATCCAGTTGATCATGTACCCCCCGTAGGATGCGCCGAAGGCCGAGACATTGCCC
>LSQX01207914.1_pt2 | contig 11541 bp, 10 predicted proteins | sample 654561 | NCBI WGS metagenome assembly LSQX01 (sample SAMN04489861, study PRJNA283612) | anaerobic digester metagenome | isolation source: 4 biogas reactors fed with cattle manure at either 37C or 55C with and... | place: Denmark: Kongens Lyngby | collected 2014 | reverse complement strand
AGCATGATTTTAATTAGCATTTTTTTCTATGAATTGAATGTATTAATTGAACTGATTGTTTGAATGTGCTCTGGCATTTTAATTTTTTGACTAGACACTGCGTTAGATTAAGTTAATCTCTGCTTTTGCAATAAATCTAGCCACCCTTTTTTTTGCAATTTCTGCTGACTAAACACCACGAACTTGATCTTTGTCCCAGCGCCGCAGTGACGCCCGAATGATTTCTTCAACTAACTGGGTATAACTCATACCAATACTTTTAGCACTCTTAGGAATCAATGAAGTGGGGGTCATCCCCGGTAGTGTATTCATTTCTAAGACATAGGGAATTCCATCTTGTAAAATTAAATCCACTCGCCCATAGACGGAACATTTTAAAGCATTATATGTGGCCAAAGAGATCTCATTGATTGAATTCTGTAAATCCTCCGGCAAATGAATCACTTCTTCCTTTGCTCCACCATGGGCTTCTTCTTGATACTTTGCTGTATAATCAAAAAAACCATCTGGCGGCATAATTGAAATGGTGGGCAAAACCCTTCCTTCGAGAATCGGTACCGTTAATTCTTCCCCTGAAATAAACTCCTCCACCATGACCTCCGAATCAACGGATAGAACTTTTTCGATGCATTCTTGAAAGTGTTTTTCATCCTCACAAATAAAAGTCATTACCGAGGACCCACCACTATTCGGTTTAACAACCACTTTGCCTTTTTGCTGGAGAAAAGGAATTGCTAAGTCTGACAAGTTATCGCCTTCTTTAATGGTAATCCAATCCGCCGTCGTGATCCCTCGACCCCGCAAAACAACTTTGGCTAAATCTTTATCCATGGCAATGGCTGAACTTTTAACATCAGACCCAGAATAAGGAATTCCCATTGCATCTAAAATACTTTGTATTTGTCCGTCTTCTCCATACTTTCCATGAAGAGCCAGTAAAGCGAACTCAATTCCATTGCACTTATCCATCACATCATATTTGGTATCCAAAATAATTGGAACCACCTCATACTTATTCGGATCAATGCTTGCAAGCATGTTGCCGCCTGTTTTCAAGGAAACTTCCCGCTCAGCGGAAATCCCTCCCATTAGAACACCTATTTTCATGACTTCCCCTTTGTTCCTTTATTATAATTAATTTATTTCAAGTCGTGGCCTATGAATTAAGTTATTTAATCTTGACCGATTTATTCTTAGCTGCTTTATTGATCTTTTTATAATATTGACAGTAGTCTGTAATTGGGCATTCTTCACATTTCGGATTACGTGCTGTGCAACAGCGACGCCCGTGGAAAATCAACAAATGATGAGCTTCGATCCAAAGCTCCTTATCCAGCGCCTTCATCAAAGCTTGCTCGGTACGATGAACGTCCTTTTCATTAGTAATGCCAATTCGGTTGGCTAAACGAAACACATGAGTATCCACTGCAATGGCCGGTACATTAAAAGCTGTGGCTAGCACCACATTGGCAGTTTTCCGCCCCACCCCGGGTAGCGTGATTAATTCTTCCATGGTCTTCGGCACTTCTCCATCAAAGCGTGAAATTAACTCGCGCACTAATTTATAGATGTTGTTGCCCTTGGTTTTGTACAGGCCGATGGTTTTAATCAGATCTTGAATCTCTCCCACTGATAGCTCCAACCAATCTTCTGGACCTGGCCTTGTTTCATACAAGGCTGGCATGACTTTATTGACTTGAACATCCGTAGTTTGAGCTGATAAAACGGTGGATACCAGAAGTTGAAAAGGAGTTGAATGAATCAACTCGCAATGAGCTGCTGGATAAGTTTCACGGAGTAAATCAATAATTTCTTTGTCTTTATTCTTCATCTTATTAATCATTCCTCATTTCTTTTTCAGCAGATGTGGACTCTATCTTTGATACTAGATCACTATAGACGCCTTGGTAGGCAGGTCTTAAGTTTTTTGCAATCTGGCCCATAATCTGATTTAAAGCTCGCTCATCATATTCATGGCGATCTTCTCCTGGATTTTTCCCTACCAAGTGAAAAGGCTTGCCGATTATAAGGTCTACTGTTCCTTCATGAAACCGCTCTTTACTCATCTGATTACCTGGATCAATAGGAACAACCTCTTCAGTTCCCATTAAGGCAATAGGAACAATAGGGGCTTTTGACATGCGAGCAATCAAGGTAATCCCTTTTTTCGCTTCGTTTAAAGACCCTGTACGTGATCGCGTTCCCTCTGGAAAAATCATGACTGATTCTCCACCTTTTAAAGTATTGATAATCCGCTTCATCGACTCTAAATCAGCTGAATTTGGTTTGATATCAATGGTTTTAATGAGGGTCTTGAAAAAATTAGTAAACTTATCGTCACTAAGTTTAACGCCAGCCACAAAGTGAGGATCGAACTTCTTTTTCAGCAGTCGCATCAAAACTATGCCATCTAAATTGGACAAATGGTTGGCTATGAAAATACAAGGTGACGAGATAGAGTCTAGATGTTGCTGTCCTTTGATATTGATCGTCACTTTTTTCTTAAGCTGTCGATCAATGTAAATATGAGCCAGCTTTTGCTGGATGCTCAAGGGTAGGAACGAAAATAAATCCATTAGCTTCATGATTTCACCTCTTTATAATTTATCGGGCTCTCCCGTTGTTTTTAGTTTAATATATGCCTCCTGAACCATTGGCGATCCGCTCTCTAAAGTCTCAGGTAGCTCGCCTTTATTAGCAAGGGCAACCAAGGCATTTCTAGATAAAAGAGCTTTTCCTCGCCAACCGGCTGAAGTTATGGCATATTTGTTTTTAAAAAGACTTTTTGATAAATTTAAAAGCTCCTGTAAATCAGGGCTACTCATATAATCAAAGGGTTTAAAGTCGATTAGCCCTCGATGGCCTTTATCCCGGTTAAAGGGGCAAACCATCTGACAGGTATCACAGCCAAATAGTCGACCATTTAAGGAAAGAAGTTGTTCACCTGATAGCTGTTTTTGTTGAGTCAAGGAGGACAAACAGCTGGTTGTATCCACGTAATCTGACCCTAATATCGATACGGGACAGGCTTTTATACAATTTTGACAGGTTCCACACTGATCATAGTTACCAGGTTTACTAAATTTTTGATTAACCGTTAGGGGTAAATTTGTTTGGATTTCACCTAAAAACACGTAACTACCAAATTCTTCCGTAATAAGAGTGGAATTACGCCCTAAAAAACCAACTCCAGCCAAAGCAGCAATTAACCGCTCTGGTAATTGATTGCTATCAACAAAACCTTTGGCTTCATAACCCAAGTCCTCAATGAACTGACAGATTTGATCTAAATAGCTTTGCACCACTTGGTGATAGTCTTTACCACGAACATAGATTGAAAAGTTCGCTTGGCCTTTGGACGTTACATCATGGGCATAGGGAAAAGCAATGCTAATAAAGTGAGCAGATAGTTTACATTTCTCCTCCGTCTTGCCAGTCTCAAAAGGAGATACAACATGTTCCGGGCGTTGATTAAAATAGCTTTGATAGTTTTTAACCACTTGACCATGGGTGAAACCAAATAGCTTTAATCCCAGTCCCTTGATAAACTCTTCTAACTGAAGCTGAATCGTCTCATTAGAGGGATTCAGCTTATTTAATTCTTTCTTTTCCATAAAGGCGCCAAAAACTCATCGATGACATCATGGATATTAATAACACCTAGCAACTTGTTATCATCATCGACGACTGGAATTTGAAGGAGCTCATATTTAATCGCTAAATCCACAGCCGTTTCTCCTCGATCTGTAGCGTTGACTTCTTCAACGTGGGTGTTCATGAAATCACGCAACATGGCTTCATCAGAATTTAGAATTAAATCACTCATTGAGATAAAACCAACGAGTGCACCATCTAGATCGGTGACAAAAATATAGTACATTTCATCGGAATCAAATTCATCCGACAACTCCCGAATTATTTCTCGGGCATCCTTTACCGTAATGGAATCCACAAAATAAAGGAACTCTTTGGCCATAATCGATCCCGCTTCGTCATCTCCATAGGAAAGGATTTCTTGAACTTCTGTAGCGTCATCATAAACTAAATTAGAAAGCAATTGAGCTTTCGCTTCTTCATCCATTTCCTCTAGAATTTCAGCGATCTCATCATTTGGAAGCATATCAAGAATCTCGGCCGCCTTGCTTTCAGACATAGCTGAAAGGATAGCAGCTTGTACACCAGGCACTTCAATTTCTTCTAAGGTGTCAGCTGCCAACTCATCTGCCAAAGTTTCAAAGACTCTGTTTCGAGAGTGGGATTCCACCTCTTCTAAAACATCCGCCAAGTCCGCCGGGTGCAACGTGGATAGCTCCTGATAGGGTACGCCTAGTTTCAGGGTGTTTTTAAATTGATTGGTCTCGTCCAAACTTTCCACATCATCCCATAAGATCAATGAATCACTGGTTCTATGATGGGTAATCTGATCCCAAAGGCCCATTACCCCTCTCAAACCATGGCGACGAGCCCAACCATTTCTTGATTTATCAATGGCTAGAAGGCGCAAGCCATCATCCAATTGCGCTAATCGGACGTCAAACACCTTAAAGCTCCGTTTACCATTAATATCCAGCACTTCTTTATCCAAAATATCTTTTGAAATTAGAAAAGAGAAGCTTTGGGGAATAATGTCTCGAACGCCGCGAACTTCAATAGAGACTTTGCCATGAGAATCTTCATAAAACTCAATATCCTTAAATTCATAATTATAGATATCGCCAGCCTTATCCACCTTGTAGCCAATGGCTTTCGGGTAACCCTGACCTCTGTTAATGTAAATGTCTTTTAAAATGCCCACCGTGTCATCGGTCTCATCCTGAATGGGACGATTCAAGATGGATGATAAATAAATTAAATTAAGACGTTCCATCCTATTCCTCCTCTGCTCTTTGTTTTTTTTGGAGGACCATGAAGTGAGGCTCTCACTGTTCATTGGTCCATTTTTATAGTTGTCATCAGGCCCACTGTCCACGAGCTCTCACATCCTTTCATATACACTCTCTCTTAATTATATATCGATATTCCATCTCTTAGGAATAAACTCTAGATATCCCTCTCCAACCCTTAGCAGTCTGTTTTTTCTTTTATTTATTTTTATCATATTGTTATGTTTTATTTAGAATTTCTGTATTCCTTCTTTTGACGCGTTTTGCTCTTTAATCCCATAAAATACCGCTATAGCACCCACTACGACTAAAACCAACCCAGCAAGCAGCATGTTGAAAACGCCAGTTTGGTCCGTTAATATTCCACCTACTGTGTTTCCAAAAACGCCACCTAGTGTTATGGCTGTAGTCACCATGGCCTGCCCCTTGACTTGATCCTGTCGTTTCATTCGCTCACTGCTGTAGTATACCAAAGCTGGCATAAAAGGTGCAAAAGATAATGCGTGAAGCAGTTGCGTTCCGTAGATGTGGAATACATTGCCAGCGAATACATAGGCTAGTCCTTTTAGAACAAAAAATATAGTGGCAAGGCGCATAATGTTGACTGTGTTTATTCGTTTTTGAAACCTTGTAAATAAAATCATAGCGGGAAGTTCTAGCACTGCGGCCAAGGCAAGGGTAAAGCCTAAATCTTTTTCTGCTCCACCGACATGTTGAATCATTTGAATTAAATAAGTATTGGTCATATTGTGAAAGCTAAACACCAGGACGACTCCTATTAAAATCAGAAAAAAACCTGGATACCTTTTTACGAAGCCAGTGGCTGATATTTTTTGATTAAAAGTCTCATCCTTGTCATCCATTAGGGGGATATGAATAGGAGTTGGAACAGCAACCATAACCAGCAAAAGAATGCCGGCTAACACAAACGCTACCATAGGAATGCTGCCTGCCCCAAACCACTCCACATAGTAGCCCATGAAAAAGGAAATTAAGGCAAAGCCCAAAGACCCCATAGCCCTTGCGATTCCATAATTACAATGATAGCCTACTGCATTAAAATACATGCCAACCGCATTAATCAAGGGCATCATAATGGATGTCACAGCAATTAAAAGTCCATAAATATAGGGGACAGCTGCTCCAGATAATGTAACGCTTAAAAAACTGGCTGCCATTGCTATGGCTGCCAACAGAATGATTAAATGGCTTAGGGTGACTCGCTCCGAGCGATCCGCAAAATCTGCAATTAGTGGCTGAAGGATTGCCCCAGCTATATTAGCCAGGGCAATGATCAAACCGATGGATGTGGCAGAAAATCCTTCTTGCAACAAAAAGACGGCACCAAAGCCAATCACTGCACAAAAAAACATCCAAAAAAGAGCCTGCATGAGAGAATAGATTAAGGTCCGATTACTACTCCCCTGCATTATAGATGGCCTTTAACGCCTAACACCGTTAGGCCCCCTTTTATGCATTGAATACGAACAGGTAATTCAGGTCCTTTTTCACCATCAACGTCACTGGGAATCCGCTCTTCAGCTTCAATGGTAACATCATCTGTTTGAAAATATAAAATAGATGGTTCATTCAGGGCCTGTTCATCGCCCCGCAATAATCGAACCAAAGTTGGTCCTAAATTGGTTAGATGGCCAGCCTTAATGAGCATGACATCCAAAAGCCCATCATTCCCTCGAGAGCGAAGTGCCAAGCGCATTCCACCCACACTGATACCATTAAAGACAGTGGTTAGCAGCATGTCGCCTTCAAACTCTTTTTCCTTTGATGTAACTTTAACTCGAACTGGTTTTAAATCGCGAATCATTTCAATCGACTTTATAAAATAAGCCAATTTACCGATGTTTAACTTCATATCACTATCCGTTTTTTGAGAAATATCTGTGAAATGGCCGCAAGAAAAGACATTTAAAAAATAGCGATCATTGACTTTACCTAGGTCCATTTTTCTAGGTGGCAAAGTTAATATCTGATGCAATGATTCCTCAACATTTGGACTCATCCCAATATAATTTGCATAATCATTGGCTGTACCCATGGGTAAAAAAGCCACTGGTGCATCATTCTCACAGCTAATCAGTTCATTGACGATAGAATCGCAAGTTCCATCCCCTCCAGCGATTAAAAAGTGGTCATAGGTTCCCTTTGGCTCAGGACAAAATTTCATTTGTTCACTGTTTTCATCTAGGCGCAAGACATCCACCTGATATCCATGTTTTTGGTACATTCGAAAGACAGTGTCCAGCTGCCTTCTCATTTGCCCATCTCCAGAGTTAGGGTTATATATAAACTTTACTCGCTTCATCAGATCACCTCAAAATAAGTTGTTGAGCCCATATCGGCTATTGTTTTATCCTACATTCATTGTACACGGAAATCACTAAAGTAAGTTTTTTAATAAAGAAAAGTCTAGTTTTCACACTAAAAATTTTGTGTTCTAAAGCTCATCAATTGACCATGCAACGATATCGCTACTCTTTTAAGCTAATTTCACTTCTAATCCTAATCGACTCTAACTCTGACTTTAAATGCTGACACACTCTTACTATTAATCTAGCCTCACTATTAATCTAGCTCACTCCCATCTGCCTCGAAAACCTTACTAGGATTTGGCAAAAAGATGAGCTAAAAAAGCTCATCTTTAAAAGTTTTTTTAAAAGCATTCCCTACGATTCACCAAAAGCTTGTCTAGCGGGCTTACTCTTCGCGAGGTTGTTTATGATCCTTATGAACTTCGGTAATTTCAACATCACCAAATACTTTCTCTTTTAATCGCTGGCCTGTTGGTGTACCAGCAATTCCGCCAATACCTGTCTCCCGGAGCTCTTCTTTCATGGAACGACCAACATCATACATGGCAATCACCGCTTCATCAAAGGGGATTTTTGATTTAACACCAGCCATAACCATATCAGCGATGGTCAGTGCATTCACAGCTCCTTGAGCATTTCGATAAAGACATGGAATCTCAACTAGGCCTGCCACAGGGTCGCAAACGATTCCTAGCATGTTCATTAGAACAATAGCTCCTGCATCTAAGCTCATTTGTGGCGTTCCACCCATGAGGTAAACCGCTGCCCCAGCAGCCATGGCTGCCGCTGAACCAGTTTCGGCTTGACAACCCCCCTCTGCTCCAGAAATCGTCGCGTTTTGTCCAATGATAATGCCCATGGATCCAGCCACGCTTAAAGCTTCTACTAACTTTTCATCCGGGGTTTGCCGTTGGTCCGTGAAAGTTTTAAGAACAGCTGGTATTATGCCACAAGCTCCAGCTGTTGGCGCTGCAACAATCCGTCCCATGGCAGCATTAACCTCCGAGGAACTCATAGCATAAGCCATGGCATTGGTCATGACATCACCACTAATGGATTGTCCAGTTTTCGAGTAGGCTGAAATCTTAGTGGAGTCCCCGCCAATTAAGCCGGACAAAGAAAATACCAAGCGACGTTTCCCCTCGGTGGCAGCAACTTTCATCACTTTAATGGCATCGCGAAGGTCTTTTAGAACTTCCTCACGACTAACACCGGATTCCTCCATCTCATGGCGAATGGCTACTTCTCCTAAATGGCAGCCTTCTCGTTCACAAATCTCTAGTAATTCATGGGCATATTGTGGAAACATCTACTCCACCTCCTGCAAGTTTAAATAGCTCACCATATCGATACCGGGCATGACTTTCACAGCATCGATGACATCTTGTGTAACGGGCTCATCGGTTTCAAACACCATGGTAGCGCCTCGTCCCCTTGACGAGCGAAACACTTTCATAAAGGCAATGTTAATTTGACCTTCCGATAAAGCATTGGTCACTTTAGCAATCACCCCTCGAATATCCGTGTGTCCTACGATTAAGGTGGGGTAATCACCGGTAAAGTTTACCTGATCGCGATTAATCGCAGTAATCTGTATATTGCCACCACCAATGGAGGAACCTGTCAAAGATACCATAGCTCCTTTATCATCAGTGACCACAATGCGAACGGTGTTGGGATGAACATCACCCAAATCAATGGGTATGAAGTCATATTCAATGCCCCGATCCGTTGCGATTTCCAAGGCATTTTTTATATCTTCCGACCAGGTAGCAAATCCCATTAGTCCAGCTAGCAGGGCTCGATCTGTACCATGACCCTTATAGGTCATAGCAAAGGAGCCGTGAAGTTGGAATTCTACTTTTTTTATTTCAGTCACAGATAAGGCTCGGGCAACCCGGCCTAATTTAACAGCTCCCGCGGTATGGGAACTAGAGGGACCTATCATTGTTGGTCCTAAAATATCAAATAAGCGATAGGTCTTCAATCGAAAAAACTCCCCCCTATAAATTCTCTTAGAATTGAATTGGCCGGTACAATGTCATCCGGCAAGTCTTCAACAAAATTAAGCATGGATACCAATCGGTGGGCCTCGTCATAGGCTGGCGAGGTCTTGTCGATGGCTGTCAACAGTGGCATGGCATGTTTTTTTAAAATTGGTAGCTCATACACCAGTGTGGTGTTAAACATTTCATCAGCTTCAGCTTGATAGGGGAATATGTATTTTTTCTCCCCTTTTCTAACCCTAGTAAACAGCTCCAAGGTTTCTTCCGGTGACCAGCCTCGTTTGCGATGATCTCGAATAATGCGGCGAATTTTGCGAACATCCGTTGTTGAAATTCGATTATGCCCATCCATATTCAGCTGAGTTAAGGCACTCACATAAATTTTAAATTTAAAGCGATCATCAATATCTTTTAATAACTCCGGATTAAGACCATGAATCCCTTCAATAATCATAATCCCCCCCTCTGGAATGGTTAATTCTTCATGACCTGGCAAGGAGAGGCCTTGCTTGAAATCAAAGACTGGTGGAATCACCGTCTCCCCTGCCATCAAGCGGCGAATATCCTCACTAAAGCGTTCCAAATCAATGGCATGAATGGATTCAAAATCTAAGGTTCCATCTGGTAGAACCGGTGACTTGTCGCGATCCACAAAATAATTATCCATCTCAATGGGAAATGGATTCATCCCGTTGACCAGCATTTGATTGGCTAAACGCTTCGATGAGGTAGTTTTTCCCGATGAAGAAGGTCCGGCAATTAAAACGATACGAACATCTTTCTTTTTCTTAATTTCGTCAGCAATATAGGCGTATTTTTTCTCATGCAGCCCTTCTGCTACTCCCACAACCCGCTTGCCTTGGCCACTTTGAATCACTGAGTTAAGGTCCCCTAAGTAGGAAACCCCTAAAATGGAATCCCACAGACCAGTCTCACGGAAAATCTCATAAAGTTTTTCCTGAGAATAGAATTCAGGGACTCGGTTAGGGATACTTTGTGAGGGATACATCAGCACAAACCCAGCTTTGTAGGGCACTAAATCAAACAGCTTCAAATCTTCTGTGTTAGCTGCCAAGGGTCCATAGAAAAAGCCCGTCATGCCATCCAGTTCATAAAGTTTTATCCGATTAAATTCCTTGCTTTCAAATAGCTTTACGACTTCAGGACGACCTGCTTTCCGAAAGGCTTCAATTGCTTCCGCCCGGCCAGTATACTTTGGTATGATGGGAAGTTTTGTCTCAACTAAACGCGTCATTTCAGCTTTAATCTGAGTTAAAACCTCTTCAGTTGGTTCCATTCCCATCAATTCACAGAAAAGACCTCTAGAAATAGAGTGCTCTATAATGACCTTGGCATCGGGATTTAATTTATTGACTGCTCGCGTCATCAGAAAACAGATGCTGCGCTCGTAGGCACGGTTCCCAGAAGGGTGGTCGGTGGAGAGCACTTTAAAATCCTGACTCTCGTCCACAACTTCTTTGGATAGCTCGATAAATTCATCCCCAATGTGGAGTAACATGGGAATGCCATCATAGCCATTTATTTTTAATATTTCACGATAATTCATTGAACTCCTCCTTTTTACATACAACCATTATAACCGATAACCCTAATCTAGTGGGAACTTCCTGCTCCAATTCAATGGGAAGCATTCATAAAATATTTAAACTTATCCATTAAGTTCATGGTAAAATAATGAAAACGATGTAAAAATGATATAAAAACCATTCGTCTAAACACAAATTGATTTACGGGGAGGTATCCATGAAGGAAATCGAAGTCAAAGTTCTAGATATCGACAAGGCAGCAGTTATTGGCAAACTAGAAAAGATGGGTTGCCAACTGGTTAAGGATGAGGCTCAGGTCAATACCATTTACGACTTTCCTGATCTTCGTTTATTAAAAAAGAAGGGCTATGCTCGTATTCGCGAAGTAAGAGACCATCTAAACAATCAAAATATAACCTTTATGACGGTAAAAACCATGGTATCCCAAGAAAAATATAAAATCATGGATGAAAGCGAGACAATCATTGACGACCCCTTAGCCGGTCATGGGATCTTTAAGAGCTTCGGTATGTTTGTCCGCAAAGTACTGATCAAAGATCGGATCAGTTACCAATACAAAAACTCCCTCATTGAAATTGACGATGTAAAAGGAACGGAATACCCCTTCCCTTTACTAGAAGTTGAGACAATATACGATGAAGAACTTCAAGAAATTCTCGACCTCTTGGGCTACACACTAACTGATACAACGTCATTAACCATGACAGAAATTATGGCAAACTATTTTAAAGAGGATGAGGACAACCTTCTTTGC
>LSQX01139099.1_pt1 | contig 11541 bp, 8 predicted proteins | sample 654561 | NCBI WGS metagenome assembly LSQX01 (sample SAMN04489861, study PRJNA283612) | anaerobic digester metagenome | isolation source: 4 biogas reactors fed with cattle manure at either 37C or 55C with and... | place: Denmark: Kongens Lyngby | collected 2014 | reverse complement strand
CGCACATAGTCTGTTACAGCAGCATAGAGTTGCGCCTCCAATGGAGAAAGATCATAATTCACTGTATAAGCAATGCGCTCCGGGAACAAGGGTGTTCCATCAAATCTTAATAGCTCTTCTTTTACCATCCGACGCATAACATCAGAAACATCGACAGCCCTGTTACCGCTCCGAGCCGCACCCTCAAAACGATCCTGATCAATTAAGGACATGAATAGTTGAAAATCCTCTTCTTTACCATTATGCGGCGTAGCAGTTAGTAACAAAAAATGGCGGGTTAAAGTCGACAGTAGCCGACCTAGACGAAAACGTTTGGTCTGTCTTACTTCACCACCCCAAACCGTTGCAGACATCTTGTGGGCCTCATCGCAGACAATTAAATCCCAATCCGTAATTTTGAGTTTTTGTTGAATATCCTCATTACGAGATAATTTATCAAGGCGAACGATACAATGGTTTGCCTCTGTGAAAATGTTACCTGATACTGCTGATTCGATGCGATCATTAGTAAGTATTTCAAAGCGCAAGCCGAACTTCTGGAAAAGCTCATCTTGCCACTGCTCAGCAAGGCTACCCGGCGTGACTATCATGCAGCGTTTGAGATCGCCTCTGACAAGTAACTCCTTCAAAAGCAATCCAGTCATAATGGTTTTCCCCGCTCCAGGATCATCTGCAAGAATATAGCGTAGTGGCAATCGCGGCAACATCTCCTGATAAACTGCTGAAATTTGATGTGGTAAAGGCTCGATGGCTGATGTGTGGACGGCTAAATAAGGATCAAAGATATGTGCCAAATGAATTCGATAAGCTTCCGATACAAGGCGTAATCTATCTGCGTCTCCATCAAAGCTCCACGGCAAACTACGCTCCTCTATGCCAAGGCTCATTTCATCTTCGCGATATAGGAGTTGATTGGCAAGTTGCCCTCTTGCGTCTTTGAAAGTCACCTCTAAAACAGCATTACCATACCATTTCACCGCAATAATCGTAACAGGTTCATACCCAATCACGCCCGTTACGCGACTACCAACAGTTAAGTCTTCAAGGCGCGCCACCTTCCCTTCACCTCCGTCGCAAGAATGCTTCTAGTCATCTTTTTCATGCCCTATGTTAATCGTACTTCTTCCACAGCCGTTCACGAATGTCCTGCCCATCGAACCTTGTATCTTCCATAATCTGCAATTTATTCTGTGCCCTCGAGATACCCACATGTTTCCCTCCTAGCAAGAGTCCCACACCAAATGTTTAAAGAAGTAGAAAAAGGAAGAGCCCCATATCGGCCGCTGGAGTTGTTCATGCCGTAACGGCAATACGACTCCATCAACTCCTGAAGAAGAGGCCGTGATGAACCTCACACTCTGGACCGACATCTCGGACCGGTAAAAAGGGAAGCAAAGCCGTCGCCCAACGATTACCCTTCCACACATGGCACTAGAGGCCCTGAAAGAGCATAAGGCTGCTCAATCTAAAGAGCGATGCTCAGCAAAAGAGTGGAACAACCTCGATTATGTTTCTGCCACCTCCTTCGGTACGGCTTATTCGTGTTGAGAACTTAGTACGGCGGCATTACCAACCACTCTCTGTAAAGGCGAAAATCCCAATTCGTTCCTTTCACAGCTTACGACATACCCATGCAACACTACTCTTGGTTCATAAAAAACGCATCCTAAGATTGTGTCTCAACTGTTAGGGCATTCAAGCATCAAGGCAACCATCGACTATATTCTCACCTAACACCGGATTCTCTTGACATCGTTGCGCAAAGCATGGACACAATGTTCCTCGAAGAATCGAGTGCCCCCTATAAGCGCAGAAAACTAACGGTAGCCTAGGCTACTTCCGATTGGAAAACAGGAAGGTCTTACCACAAGGCCCCTTCTGCTTGTTCACCCAACGCTTAAAGTCAACGTTGCCAAAAAAGATTGCAGTAAAAATTGCAGTAAAATGACAAAAAGCCAGTATACCCACTAGGGGTACTGGCTTCAACCTCTTTATTCATCGATATTAGATGGCGGCCCCGAGACGAATCGAACGTCCGACACACGGTTTAGGAAATCGGTTGTGCCCATTATTGACCATTCACTGTACAATGCAAGACCATATTATCCATCCCTTTTCAAGTTGTGCTATATGAGTGCTCTATCCTTGAATTCTCTGAGTTCGGTCACATGTTCAGTCCTAGAGGTTTTAAATCCTTGATGTAGAAGAATTGACCATGAACCCTATATGGATAATCAATTGGAGGTTTTTATGAAGGAACGTAATCATGTTTTGTTTGACTTAGATGGAACCCTAAGCGATCCCGGTGAGGGGATCATTGGATCTTTGACTCATGCTCTCAAGTATTTTCACATTCAGGGAGATCCCGAGATCTTGCGAACCTTTATTGGTCCGCCCTTAGCGGACTCCTTTAGAATGCATTTCAATTTCGATGAAAAGCAAACGGCAGAGGCGATCCGCCTTTATCGCCAACACTTTCATGAACATGGTCTCTTCAAAAACGTCATCTATCCTGGAATACCTGAACTACTGAGTGACCTCACAAAACAGGGCAAGATACTGGCTATCGCGACCACCAAGCCCACAGTCTATGCCTTACAAGTTTTGGAGTTCTTTGAAATTGATCAGTATTTCCAGGAGGAACTTGTAGTCGGTAGCTATCTTGATGGCAGGCGGACAGATAAGGGCGAGTTGATTACTACTGCCCTGAGAAAACTGGGCGGTAATCCTGAAGACAAGGTGATGGTTGGCGATCGCGAGTTCGATATTATAGGTGCCCAAGCAAATGGCCTTGATGTCATTGCTGTTAGCTACGGATATGGCGAGAGGGAAGAACTCGAACTTCTCAGACCAACTGCAATTGCCTCTTCTGTTGCTGATTTGTACAAGCTACTACTTGGCTAGCTTATTTAGTACCTTGGGTGCCCGGAGCTGTCGAAGGCAAACGCACGGAGCCATCTGTTACGTAAAAAGAGAAGGCTGTGCTTCTCTTGACGGCACAGCCCGGCTTCATCCTAAATTAACCGTGATTAGATTCATACGTTTACATCTTGTCTAAAGGGTAAATGGGGCGTCTGACCTGCTCATATTTTAGCTCCGTGATCTGCAGATTGGTATCCCCATCAGTCAGCGCAAAAATCTTGCGAGCCGCAATGTTTTGGTATTCAGGGCTTATATAACCGCTCTTAATCACGATGATTTTAAACTCCGCGGGTTCCAAGCCTAACTGGAAAAGCAAACTAGGATCGGTCACACCAAATCTTTCCGTACAAATTATGATTACCAAACCATCTTTATCGATCACTGCAAACCTATTGTGGTTAATTGACTTGCAACGAACCAATGTCGCCTCAACGGGATACGGAGCAGCATCAACTCTTGATTCGCTCCTGCCAAGATTGAGTTGCACTATGTCACCTTCATTCACTTGAAAACATCTCTCAACGGATTCAGGATCAACAACAGCAACCACCAGAGCATTGTTAACCTTATTCTCTACAAGTTCTTTAACCACAATTGTAAGATCCTGGGCGGCCCCCGCCGTAGGATTATCTCCAGCGTCGGAGATGATAACGGGCTGGCCTGGATCCTCCAAGGCTTCCTTAATAGCTTCATCCAAATCCCATGCCTCTGTGGTAAACTTAAAGTCTGCCCTGCGTTCCCAGACTTTGTCTGCAATCCATTTTGCCCGATCGTCAATTAGGTCCATGGATTCCTCATCGCCTACTACAAGGGCATTAACACCGCCATAAGGGTTGTCTGCCCAGGGAAACCCGACAAATAAAGAGGCAGACGCAACATATTGGGCTGATTCTATTTCATCCAAAAGAGGAAGTAGCTCAGTCATAGGCAGCTCATCAGTTTCAGACTGCTCTCCCGATATCAACAATGGTAGATAAGAACGCCTGGTTACGAGGGGTCTTTGCTCGCGTAGCGAATGCACCAACAATTGTGCTGTTTTCGCCCCGGTTTCCACGATGTCAATATGCGGAGCAGTCCGATAACCTACCAAGACATTAGCGTTGGCGATCATCGCGTCCGTTATTGTACCGTGCATATCAAGAGCGCAAGCGACAGGGATACTAAGCGGCAAACTACTTCTAATCGCTGTTAACAAATCGCCTTCTGGATCCGCAACATCTTCAACATACATCGAACCATGCATAGCCAGACAAAGTCCATCTAGGTTACCTGCATTCTCCTTGATTCCTTCAACTATCTGAGTCTTGATCTCTTGATAAGCACTATTTGTGACTATACCTGACGGCAGAGCACCAGCAAACCAAATGGGAACAATCTCTACTTCATTTTTTCGGAGTACATCAACGAATCCACCTACAGGTGTTTCTTTCATCCAATACTCGCTGTCATAAACCGCTGAACCCTCAACCGGATTAAAATCCTTTAATGGTGTCAGTTTCGCAGTAAATGTGTTGGTTTCATGCATCATTGATGCAACAGCTATTCGCACTACACATCACCCTTTTGCATTTGTTTCCTTTTAATTAATTATACTAGCTCTTCACACTTCCTCCCAGCAATCCACGAATAAATTGTTTCTGGAAGATCAAAAATATTAGTGTAGTTGGTACAATGGACCACAGTGTAGCAGCCATTAAGTGACCATATTGTACATCCGTCATGCCCACAAATGCTGCCAGTTCTACTGTAACTGGTCGTACTGAAGCGCTTCTTGTCAGAGTCAAACCAAACAATAAGTCATTCCAAATTGCTCTTGACTGGAGAATAATCAAAGCTGCAAATCCAGGCTTGCTGAGTGGCAGCAATATTCTAAAGAAGTAACCAGCGATGGAACATCCATCAATTAACGATGCCTCTAGTAACGACTTTGGTATGGTGGCAAAGAAATTTCTCATATAGAACGTACATATAGGAATTCCATATACCGTATGCACGAGCCATAGACCGGGAATAGAATCATAGAGGCCTAGCTTGCGCATAATTTGGAACAAGGGGATCAGTACAATTTGAAATGGAACAAACAATCCGGCTAGCAAGAACATATAAACAAAATGGTCACCTTTAAACCTAAATTGGGATAGTGGATAGGCCCCCAACGCCCCTACAAAAGCCGAAATAAAGACCGCAGGCAAAGTAATGGACAGACTGTTTAACAGCCCACGTCCAACAATATCAAATGCTGCCCGATGATTTTCAAGATATATGCCTTGAGGTAAAGCCATGACATCTACCAACTCAGGCGGAGATTTCATTGAAGTCATGACCATTACCGCGATGGGAACCAAAAATGCCACCGCAAAACAGACTAAAGCTGTATAGATCAACACGTATTTAAAATTACGCTTTCTCAATTTCGAATCCCCTCCAACCCCTTGCTAGTGTGGTAGATGTAGGGCAGGATAATGATGGCTGACAGTATGAGCAAAATCACTGCTACTGCACTACCTAAGCCCATATCAAAGCGGTTAAATGAGAAGTCAAACATCAAAGTAGCCAAAACCTCAGTAGCATAGCCAGGGCCGCCTCTGGTAAGAGCATAAATGATGTCGAAGATACGCAGGGCGTCCACTGCCGACATGGCCAAGACTACAATAGTTGAAGGAAGTAATTGGGGAAAAATGACGCGTCTGAACTTTTGCAGAAAGTTAGCACCGTCAATATCCGCTGCTTCCAGCAACTCTGGAGGGATATTTCTCAAACCCGAAATGTAGAGAACTAATGAAAATCCTGTCGTCCACCATAGACTTGCAAACATCACAGCATAGGTAGCAGTACTTAGATTCCCAATCCATGGTCGTGCCAAGTGACCCAAACCAACCCTCATTAGCACCTGGTTAATCAAGCCATTACGCGGTTCGTATAGCCATCGCCATACGGCTGCAACTGCCACTGGGGTAATGGTGTAGGGCAGAAAGTAGATAGTTTGGAAAAGGCGTTCACCCTTAATTTTATTATCGATCAAGAGAGCCAATAACAAGCCTAATGCTGGAGGGATCACAAGAGAGAACACCAGCCATTTTGCATTATTGGTCAGTGCTGTCCAAAAAGCTGAGTTAGATAATAACCGTTCATAATTCCGCAGACCTATGAAGGTCATACTAGGAGATATTCCATCCCAGCGATGCAACGACAACCAGATGCTTCGAATAACTGGGTAAATAACAAATAAACTAAATGATGCCACAGGTAAAATCAGAAATAGACCGAAGGTTATTCTGCGTTCCCTTTCTAGTTTCATGTTTTACACTTCCTTAGCCTTTAGTAGGCAATATGGCAGAGGGGCAGTTGCCCCTCTGCTGGTCTGCTGGATTTTACCAACTAACAAAAGCGTCTTCCTGCAAAATCTCTTGTCTGATGGTTTCCAAAGTATTTAGCACTGAATCAAGAGTACTATCTGATGGATCTAGGGTATAGATTTCGACCTGACGTGTTAACTCCTGGTAGAGATGTGGTGGTAACATGAACAGGAGGTTTGGCAGGACGGTTCCTGATTCACTCACATGCTGAATTCGATCATAGACACCGCGTAGGACAGGTCCATAAATATCAGGCGAAACATCGAGATTTGCTGCTACGGAGCCTTTATGTGCGTTGAACGCCGCTTGCCCTTCGATTCTACCAGCAACTTCCATAAGATGCTTAGCACCTACAGGGTCGGGACTGCCTACTGGAGCTGCTAGAGCATCGACCTGAATAATCACGATATCTTGCGTTCCTGGAGCAGGGAAGAAGCCAAAGTCAACATCTTCGACTAATCCTGCTTCTGTGAAGTGGGCAACAACCCAGTCACCATTAAGGTACATCGCTGCGTTTCCTTGGATCATTTCATTGGCAGCCTCAGCCCATCCATAGCCAGCCCAACCTTCCATGTAAGCTTCGACCATTGTATCGCGATAAAGCTCGAAGGACTCTCTGATTAATGGGTCGGTAAAAGCAAGCTCTCCCCGGCCTAGGGCTAGGTATCCTTCCACCCCAACAACAGAAAGGAGTGAAGCGTAGTACTGATACGTTCCCCAGGCACCTGCCGAGGAAGCTACCGGCTCAATTCCATTTTCCCGAAGAATTCTGGCAACCTCATTGAACTCATCCCAATCCGTCGGAATGTCTAGATCTAATTCCTCAAAGATATGCTTGTTGTAGAAGAAGTGGCTGATTACATGCGTGTTCAGAGGAATAGCGTATGCATGTCCGTCGAATTTCACCATGGATTTGAGACCATCATCAAAAATCTCGTCACCGTTGATTGCTTCCCATACCTCATCTAGAGGAGTTAACCTATCGGCATCCACATACGTTTTCAGGTCATATCCAATGGCACTTTGATAAACCTCTGGCGGATCACCGGCCATAAAGGCTGCACCTAATTGGCGTCTTACCTCGGCTGTTGCACCTGGTATACCCCGTTCCGTAAATTCGGATTCTGGGTACAACTCTCGTGCAGCATCTAACAATGCATCCATAGCAGCCTTTTCTCCGCCAGTTAACCAATAATGCCACAGTTCAGCAGCTTGAATAGACATTGTTGTTCCAACAAGTAGCGTCAATACCAATAGGATACTAACTAAACCTTGCTTCTTCGAACGCATTCGAACACTCCCTTTGAATTTATACTTGATTTTGGTGAATCTTCTCGCAACACCAATAGCGACTATTAATTTCAATAATCCCCTCCCTCAATTAAGTTGACACTCCCAAGACAATGAGTCTATTTTTTCAACGTCAGTACCTTGGTTGGGCCTAACATAAACGGAGTTACTTGTCCCTGCCACTCGCTCAAAGGAAGAACATCTTCATGGAGCTCATAACCTAGTTCTTGCATCATTGCACGGCGTTTCTGGATTCTATCCCAAACCTCAGGATACTTGTCGGCCAATTGGGCACGCAAGTCAGAGTCTGCCACAACTAGTCCGTCCTCGGTATGTACCCCAGGATATGGAGGCGTCGCTGGGACAATAATGTCGCATTGTATCATTGTGCCCGAAACCAGTACATCTTCGGAGCCAGGTGTAAACGGTGCGTTAATCCACTCTTCATCACGAATGAGATGTCCAGCATTAAGGGCTATATTGAAGAAAGGTTCTTCCATATACTCTCCAACCGAATCATAAACCTCGCCTCCCTTGACGCCGACACGTAAGGAACGGTACCAGCAGAGTAGCATGTCAAAGTAGGGAACAAAGACCTTTTCCATTGCATCATCGATTTCTGCAGGCAGTTCACTCTCATCGCGTACTGCAATCCCAGTCCGGGCAATGTTAGCGCCCCATACACCTAAGGCTACACTTAGCGGTTCTGCCAATTTCAGTTTCCTATTCGTAGGACTATTAAGAGCCAAGTCATTATTTTCACCAAAGGCCACCACAATGTGGCAAGCAAGGGGGACGGTTCCGTCGTAGCCTAACTTCGCACTAATCTCCCCTTCGGCAACCCCAGGCTCAAGGGCAGAGACGGCTCTTTTCATGCCTGCGTAAACCATTTGATTGACCATTTCGTTGCGGGCAATCTCATCAACTGTAAGGGGTATCCTCAGTCCCTTGGTGGAATCAGTAAACCACGGAGTGATCTCAGCTAGGTTCTCGTCGCCGACCATTCTCAGCAAAGCATCCACGATGTAGAAAGGTACATCACTAACGATTTGTGCTTCTGCAAATTCATCGCTTTTATAGTATTTTGTTCCGGCGATACCAACTTTGCTGCTAGAGGCAATACCGCAATCTGCTAAAATTGTCGCTAAGGGTCTGCCTTTTTCAGGTTGCCCTTGCAGGCTAAAATTGTCGTAGAGCTCTACTTCGACGCCCTGGGCTATGGCTGCATAGTAGAGTCCTTCAAGTCCAACCAGCAAGCGAGGTTTTCCGGTCTGCCCAACAATTACTAAACTCTCTTCAAAACGGGGGTCATAGCCTGTTAAAAATCGAGTATTGGCAAAGTGCTCTCGGTCGCCGTAAACAATAACATGTGACAAACCCTCTTGTTTCATCAATTTACGCAAAGCATTAACTCGCTCAGCATAGGTCTCAGCTGGAATCACAGGTAGGTCCCTAGAAACAACAGGTTCCGGCCACTGAACCTCGATCACTTCCACGTCACTTAGCTGCAAACGTTTTTCCAAATCTAACTCCTCCTATTGTGTTATTATTCAATCAATCTAGATATTTCCGTAGTTGAACTCAGCCTTATTTCTTGGCAAAATTACCTTGAGGCATAGTTCTTCTGCGGACTTCTAACGAAGTTAACGCTTTGACCAAAGAGCAATGCCTCTTTTTCTTGCAGGAATTGCCCTGGGTTTTCATGCCACATTCGAAGTTTCATTTTTGATTAACTGGTCTTTGTACTTCTTAGATTCCACTGCGAAAAAACCCTATAGCTTCGCCATGATGGCTGCTTAGGCTTTTTTTGAAGCGTTTTACCCAAATGGGTCGGTTTAAACGTACTGTTATGTTCGTAATTCTACCTGAAGCCACCTTAGTGGCTCCCATTTGCTCCCGCCCTAACCTGTGGCGGGGATGTGTAACAGCCCCTTCCTTTGCCTTCGTTCGGCATCCAGAAGGGAGCGACGTTTGTCACCCCTGCTCCATCTCAGTAGCTGTTTGACGTTGTGAGCAATGATGTTAAACCCGAAGGTAATGCGAGATTTATTGAGCCCTCGTATCCGAAGCTTCCCTCCATCACTCGCACGTTTTACACAGGAGTTGGTGCCTTCAATCGCTGCTCTCTTGCTTGTGTTTGCTTTACGCAGCTGTTTGTCGTTAATCTGTTTCCGTGTTTCGGCTGCGATCCGTTGTTTCTTGGTTATCCTTAATGTATGGGCTTTTAGCTTAGGTGAGGTGGGGCACCGATGCCGGTCTTTGCATTTCATACAGGTTTCCAAGTTAAAGTGAACTAGGATTGTCTCATATTCTTCATCATAAAGCGAAAAATCACTAGGATAACCGGCGGGGCAATGGGTTACTTTGTTTCCATCAAAGGTAAATTCATTGATGGGAAGCTTCTTCTTAGTTTCCTTACCCGTCATGTTAGTGTAATGCATAGAAATATCATTGATTGTAGCTGTGTTATGCACATCTCCTCCAGAGTAACCACCATCGACATAAAGATCCTTTACACCATGTTTTTCTGCTAGGTGAGGAAGTATTTCCTTGGCCATAGTAGTATCGGCCACAATGTTCTTTTCCACAACATAGTCTGTGATAAGCTGGACGGGATTTTCGTCGGCGCAAGTCTCGGTCAAATTAGCAACATAACCAACATACACCTCGCCGCTTTTGACACGACAGGTGGCATCTTCATCATAAGCCGAGCGGAGGTAGCCTGAGGTGGTACCTTTCTCATGCTTTCTAGCTTTCCAAGCTTTGGCTTGGTCATCGTATTCAGCTTGTTCCATGAAAAACCGTGCCAGGATCCTAATTTCCGGCTTTCCCTGTAGTTCCTCATGTGGACCGATGATCGCAATCAGTGTTGAACACAACTGAAGCATTTCCTCTAAACGGCCAGCTACCTCACGGGACTTAACTTTGTAAAGCAGGTTCTTCTTAAAGCCTGGTTCAAGTACTTCTAGTAGTTCTGGTGTCAGAAGTTCCTCGGGGCAGGCTTTGATGGCTTGTCTTAAAACATCATAGGACAGAGCAAGGCGACCAGCCCGGCGGATGTTGCTCATGATTTGGGTAGAATCCATTCTCATTTCCTCGCGGGTAATCCCAATGTAGGTCATGAGGTGATCTGATATCCCCTGAAACTGCTGATAAATTAGGCTCTCTCTACCCGGATTAAGCAATGCGTGTTGATAGAGGCGCTCACGAAACTCATAGATTGTCCTTTCGGACAGGGAGTACTCGCTCATGGCCCGGACACCCACAGCCCATCGCACTTGAACGTTAAAATTGAACTGTTCTAGTGTTTGCTCTACCGTGTATTCACGCATGGCTGCGATGATTTCTAGGGCAATGAGGATATTCACAGGGAAGTTTGGCCTTCCCGTATCTTCGGAATACAGCACTGAGAAGGGCTGTTCGTCAATTTGACAAAAGACATGCTCATAGAACACTGGAGCCCAAGAGTCTAGGAGCCTACGGGCAACAGCTGGTTGCATCTCACTAGCCGTACTGAAAAGGTCCATTTGTTGGTGGTCATCGTTTATTCTGAACATCCAAAACCCCTCCAAGCAAAATAGCTCTTGATATCTTCGTTATTCTTGGGTTAACGCTATATTACTTCGACATTTGCATGGAGAAATCCTGGTCAAATCTAAAGAAACCTAGTCTTAATGGGGTTTTCGCAGTGGAATCTTCTTATGTCAAAGGGCAAATTTTTGGAATCTTTAGAGTTCAGCCTAAATTGGCACATTACGAAATTTTAAATCTTTAAACCGGTTTAACTTTAGCCTAAAGATAATTGCCTACGAGATTTAATTATGTCCCTCACAAGTTCTCTACAAAAATACGCCTCTCTCACGATTTTTGTTCACACTTAATTAATTTAAACCGGTTTGATTCTTCTTTATATCATATCTTTTGACACAAAATCTATTTTTCCTTCTTTATTTCCCATATTTCGCTAAACAGA
>LSQX01019493.1_pt2 | contig 11541 bp, 9 predicted proteins | sample 654561 | NCBI WGS metagenome assembly LSQX01 (sample SAMN04489861, study PRJNA283612) | anaerobic digester metagenome | isolation source: 4 biogas reactors fed with cattle manure at either 37C or 55C with and... | place: Denmark: Kongens Lyngby | collected 2014 | reverse complement strand
AACCCAGCCATGGAAACTCACTGCGTGCCTACGAGTCCGTGTGGACTCACATTGGGAAGTTTACCATACTGTTACTGAATTTCCACGAAAAAACGCAAATTGTTTGCGCAGCTATCTGGCGGTATTTGTTTGTTTAGTTTGATTTATGTACTTTTCGACATGAAATCTTCCAGATTTGACTTCTCGTGGGCTCAAATCCGTGGGTCACGTTCCTCTGGTACCGAGATACCTTTGATCTCCCTGACCATCACTCAGCGCGATAGTGCTCGAGCAGAGCTTCCTCGACCAAAGCAGGTACCCAGTCATGGATCCTGCCACCCAACGAGGCTACCTCTTTGACCATCGATGACGAGAGGTACATATGTTCTGGAGTAGCCATGATGAACATGGTCTCCAGTGTTGGATTCAAACAGTAGTTCAACGAGGCTTGTTGGAATTCGAACTCGAAATCGGTAACGACACGTAGACCCTTGACGATTGCTATCGCACCGACCTCAACCGCAAAATCCACCAACAGATTGGAAAACGCCTGGACCTCGACGTTCTTCAAGTGTTTTACGGCATCGATGATGAAGGCGATCCGATCCTCTTCTGAGAAAAGAGGTCCTGTACCACCTTTTTTCGGCGAACTCGCAACCCCTACCACAATGCGATCAAAGATCTGCGATGAGCGTTCGATAACGTCGACATGCCCCAGGGTTATCGGGTCAAAGGTACCGGGAATCAATGCCGTGCGCATACTTGCTCCTCCTCGTGATAGATGATGAAATCGATCTGGGTTGTGCCATACCTTTTGCAGGATAGCAGTTCAAAGCCCCTGTCGGAATATGAATCGGTCAACAGTGAGACTTTTGATTCATCAGAACCGCTTGTAGCATGCTCATAGCTGATCAGCGCCCTAGGCTGCAGATAGCCACGCATCGCCAGCTCTGAGATGATTCTAGAAACCTGTTCTGGCTTGAAAGCATAGGGAGGGTCGAGTATCACCAGGTCGAATGGCGCAGCTCTTTTGAGCTCACCTCGCTTCAACGATGTCATGATTGAGCCCGCAAGAACGGGAGCTGATACGTTGAGATCTCGCAGGTTGGCCTTGATGGTCTTAATGGCAGCAGGGGCGCAGTCACAGAACAGACAACTGGCTGCTCCGCGTGACAAAGCCTCTATCCCCAAGGCCCCCGAACCAGCGAAGGCATCCAACACGTTACTGTTCGCGAATCCCTGCGACAAGACGCTGCTGACAACACTGGCCCAAGCTTCGCGAACCCTATCAGTTGTTGGACGCGTTGTAGCTCCTGGCACAGAATTGATCGTTCTCCCTTTGAATTCTCCAGCGATTATCCTCATGGTTCTCTCTTGTCATCGGTAGCGGAATCCATGGTCATTCCTCGTCGCCACAATAGATCGTTTCCAATTCTCGGGCGAGTAGATAATGCTGCGGATGAGAGAAGTCGGGATCTTCTGCCAACAGTTGACGCGCGTCATCGTGCGCCTGCTGGATCACATCCGAGTCACGGATGACGTTGATGAGCTTCAGAGCCGTTGCGCCATGTTGACGACTACCAAGGATATCTCCCTCTTTTCGCAACGAGAGGTCATACTCGGCCAACTTGAATCCGTCATTCGTCTTGACCATCGCCTGCAGTCGCGCCTTTGCCTCATCTGATCGTGGGTCAGCAATCAAGAACACCTTGGCGTCATCTGTTCCCCGTCCAACCCGTCCGCGCAATTGATGCAGCTGAGAAAGACCGAAACGATCTGCGTCTTCGATGATCATCACGGTCGCTGATGGTACATCAACCCCCACTTCCACGACGGTGGTGGACACGAGGATATCGATCTTTCCCATTCGGAAATCCGTCATCACCTTGCGTTTGTCTGCTGAGGAGAGACGCGAGGTCATCAGGCCGATACGAGCATTCGGAAACACTTTGTTACGCAAGAACACGACTTCCTGTTCTGCCGCCTTGATATGCTCGCTATCCTGTTCTGCCGAGAACTCGGTGATCAACTCCGGTTCTGTTTCTTCCTGATCCCGCTTTTCCGGTACCGGCTGTTTGCCAAAGCTTATCAGCGGGCAGATGATGTATGACTGCTGATTGGTTTTCAGCGCCTCTCTTATTGCATCATAGGCCTCACCCCTGTTGTTGCGGGACAATAGTTTTGTGACCACTCTGGTAGTCGCTCTAGGCCGGCTTCGCAGGTAACTGACCTCCATGTCACCGTAAAGCGTCAGGGCGAGTGAACGCGGTATCGGCGTAGCACTCATCGCCAGTAGATCACAACCGGGACCCTTCTCCCGTAACGCTTGCCTTTGCGCCACGCCAAACCGGTGCTGCTCATCGATTACTGCCAGTGTCAATTGCTTGAACTCAACATCGGGTTCCAGTAGCGCATGTGTACCGAACAGTACCGTTATCCGCCCAGATGCTACCTCTTCAAGTAGCTGATGACGCTGTTGGCGATTGGTTGCAGATGTTAGCAAAGCCCAAGATATCCCCGTTTCAGCGAATAATGGTCCGAGACTCAATGCGTATTGCTCTGCCAATACCTCTGTAGGCGCCATCATCGCTGCCTGCGTACCACTGGCATGAGCGACAGCAATCGCGTAAGCAGCTACCATCGTCTTACCGGAGCCCACATCGCCCAACAATAGGCGGTTCATCGCCTCTGGGGCAGCCATGTCGTTGAGAATCTCACGTATGCTCCGCTCCTGATCCGCTGTCAAGGTGAAGGGCAATGAGTTCGAGAGTCGATCCAGAACCTCTCCTGTGATTCGATGAGAGAACTCCGCTCCGAGTTCGACCTCACTTCTGCGTCTGCGCATCAATTGAAGTTGGAGATAGAGGACTTCTTCATAGGCCAGACGCCTGTGCGCTTGCCGCTGCTCTGGCCAATCAGCTGGGAAATGGATGGCTTTCAGCGCAAATCTACGGCTCATCAATTGATGTTTGATGCGCAATTGCACAGGTAGTGGATCTAAAACGGCTCCTGTTGCCTCTAAAGCCTCACTGATCAGTCGCGACATCCAAGCTGCGGAAATGTCAGATGTCGCATGATGTACGGGTTTGATACCCGCAAGTTCATTGACGCCGGTATCATCAGCCTCTCCACTCTCCTCAGCTTGCGAAATGACAGTGTACAGCGGAGAATTCAGGCGTTTGTAGCCAAAATGATGCTCAATCTTCCCCAGCAACAATAGCTTGGTTCTCGGTTTGATTGCCCTTATCAACCATGGTTGATTGAACCAAGAGGCATACAACACGCCGCTGCCATCCAGTACCTGTCTCTTAATTATCGTGAGATTCTTTCGTGGACGTTTGACAGAGACCTCCTCAACTGTTCCGAGTATGCTCTGCTTCTCGCCCAACCGTGCGTCGGCGATACGAACTATCGTCGAGAAGTCATCATAACGAAACGGAAAATGATAGACGAGATCACGTACAGTTGAGATGCCGATCTTGGACAAACCTCTTGCGCGTGTTTCCTTGACTGAACGGATACGTGAAACCTTATCGTCCAACAGCAGCGTCTGTATCAGGCGCTCACAGTCGGAGCTGTTAGCTCCACCAGTAGCTTTCTGCTGTCTGGACTCACGTGGCACGATCCCCTACTCTATCGCCATCACCAGTGGATAAAGCGGCTGATCGCCACGATGCGCATCCACCTCAAGATCGGGATATGTCTCCTCAATGTCCTGCAACAGATTCTCGAAGTCCTCTTGGTTAAGATCCTCACCCGCGAGTATCGTCAGCGTGTCTGCCTCATCATCATGTATCATCGCGATCAACTCCAACGCGACTTGCTCCAGCTCATTGCCTACCACTTCGATTGCGTCATTGGTGATGCCGATGATGTCGCCACTGTTGATCGGTTTGCCGTTCGCGGCCTTTGCATCCTTGATCGCTGTGGTGATCTCGGCGGTACGCACGCCCTTGATCGCCTCTGTCATAGCCCGCGCGTTTTCTTCCAGGCCAGCCTCAAGATCAGCCAGGAACAAGGCAGAGAAAGCCTGTGGGACGCTTTTTGTGGGTACAACGGCAACGGGTTTCTCACTGACCTCCGCAGCCGCGTTCGCGGCTAGGATGATGTTCTTGTTATCTGGGAAAATAATGACACTTTTTGCGGACACAGCGTTGATGGCATCGAGTAGATCCTTCGTGGAAGGATTCATGGTCTGCCCACCATTGACGATATGATCGACACCAAGTGATGTCAGTATCTTATGCATACCTTCTCCGGCTGCTACCGCAATGAAACCAAGATCTTTCATCTGTTCAGGGGTTGGTGAAGTACCATCCTGCTCCGCCAACATACGGTTCCGCTCTCGGCTCTGCAGGCTCATGTTATGGATGTGAACATCTGAGACCTGTCCGCGTCCGGTCATATAGGAAAGGACCTCGCCGGGATCGTTTGTATGTACATGTACCTTGAAATCAGGAGCACTGCCTACCAACAATTCGCAGTCACCCATTCTACTGAGGAAATCCTGAGCGTCATCAATGTCGATTGTATCGCTGATCATCAGGAACTCTGTGCAGTAGAGATACTCGCTGCCTTCCCAGTCGTCTATCTGTTCAATCTCAACTTTTGGTTGCGGTTGGCTGATGCTCTCTAGCGTGGGCAATGCCGTGATCTCCCCCGTAACTGCCCTGACGAAACCTTCGATCAACAGCGCCAGACCAAATCCACCAGCGTCTACGACACCGTTCTCCTTGAGTACCGGCAACAGTTCTGGAGTCCGACGCACAGAAGCAAAGGCTACCTCAGTGATGAACCGCAATGCCTCATCTTTGGTCTTCATCTCATCCGCCGCCTGTCTGGCTGCTTGGGAAGTATCACGCAGAACCGTGAGGATGGTGCCTTCAACCGGTTTGCGTACTGCTTGAAAGGCAACTGCTGTCGCTCGTTCCAAGGCTCTGGCCATCGTTGGAGCATCGAATTTCTCGGCTCCCTCCAAACCCTCACAGAGCCCGCGTAATATCTGAGAGGTGATAACGCCCGAATTGCCGCGAGCACCCATCAACGAGCCATGGGTTATGGCTTTGCGTACATCGACAAACGCTGCATTCTCAGGAAGAGCCGCGACTTCCTTGACCACTGTCTCGATAGTCAAGGACATATTGGTCCCGGTATCACCGTCGGGCACAGGGAAGACATTTAGCTTGTTGATGTCGTCCTTGCGCGCAGACAGCGCCAGAGCCGCAGCTTGGATATAGGGTAGATAATCTGAAGATGACATTAAACTTATTCTCCGGTTCGAATTCTGGGCCGGTCAGCTCTTGACCCATTCCAACAGAAACTGGTCATGTGCCCTTTCGTCATTTACTCTTTCTCACGTGGACACCCTGCACATGCACGATGATGTCATCTATCGGTATCTCGGCATAATGTTCGAGAACGAATCTGACCCTATCAGCAAGGTTGTCCGAGACAGTCGAGATATTGGTACCGTGCTCAATCACCACGAATAATTCTACGGAGATGCCGGATTCACCGCTGTGAACTAGGATGCCACGACGCAGTCGACGTGCAGGCAGCATCTTGGCGAAGCCATCCTGCAGCGTTGGTGCCGCCATGCCTACCACACCGTAGCTCTCCAGTGCGGCATAGCCAGCAAGATCCGATATCACATCAGTGGCCACGCTTAATGAACCGAGGACCACCTGTTGGTCTTTCTCTGTCATAGTGCCTCCAAATCCCGGCGGTTTGATTCCTGCCATCACTTCTGCCCGTTTATCGAACAGGACTAACAGAGCACCGCGAAAACACCGGGTTATGATTATACGGTACTGTACGGGGTTTTCGAAAGGCGGGCTGTGTTTTTCCTCTGAGGATGCATTCGTTTGCATGGATCATTGGCAGGAATCGACAGGTATCGGCAAAGGTTCAGACCTCGGAGCAGAACCTTATTCAGCGCTTTCTTCTTCTCCCGCCGTAAGCTGAGCCCTTGCGTGCGCCCTGTTTGAGTCGCGACAAGACGTCGCTTTCACTGGAGCCCTCAACTCGGGCTCTCAGGCGTACCGCTTGATCGCGTAGGCGTGCTGCCTGCTCAAAATCCATACTCTTGGCAGCTTCGGCCATATCGTCTTCCAATGACCCGATGATGCGCAGCACCTCTTCGCGCGCCAGTCCGCTCAGCTCCTCTGCCACCTGCTCAACAGTTGTGCCAAAGTGCTCATCTTCCTCATGCTGCATATATTGCATGATGTCGTTGACAGCTTTGCGAATCGTCGCGGGTTCGATGCCGTTTTCCTGATTGAAAGCCATTTGGATAGTACGCCTGCGGGCAGTCTCATCAATAGCAGAACGCATGGAAGCGGTGATCCTCTCGGCATACATGATCACTTGACCAGACACGTTTCTGGCCGCGCGACCAATCGTCTGGATCAGTGACCGATGGTTGCGCAGGAAACCTTCTTTATCAGCATCCAATATGGCAACTAATGAAACCTCTGGCAAATCCAAACCTTCGCGCAAAAGATTGATACCAACCAAAACGTCGAAATGACCAAGGCGTAGGTCACGCAGGATCCCCACCCGATCTAAAGTGGCGATATCGCTATGCATGTAGCGGGCATTGATGCCCTGATCCAACAGGTGATCGGTCAGATCCTCCGCCATCTTCTTGGTCAATGTTGTAATCAACACACGTTCATTGCGGCTCGCGCGCTCGCGCGCTTCATCGATGATGTCGTCTATCTGCCCATTGACCGGCCGCACCACAACCTCAGGATCCAGTAATCCTGTTGGTCGGATGATCTGCTCCACGCATGCTTGACTTACTCTCCCCTCATAATCGCCTGGAGTCGCCGAGACATAGACGAATTGTGGGATCCGGCTCTCAAACTCGTCAAAGCGGAGTGGTCGATTATCCAGCGCGCTGGGTAAGCGGAAACCATGCTCAGCCAACGTTATCTTACGGGATCGATCGCCCTCATGCATACCACGGATCTGTGGAACAGTGACATGACTCTCATCGATGATGCAAAGGAAGTCATCCGGGAAATAATCAATCAAGGTGAATGGCGGCTCACCAGGGGCCCGTCCATCCAGATGTCGTGAATAATTCTCGATGCCACTGCAGAAACTCATTGTCTCCAGCATCTCCAGATCATAATTGGCACGCATCTCCAGCCTTTGGGCTTCTAGCAATTTCCCGGCTTCGCGGAACTCTCTCAGGCGCTGCTCCAGTTCCTCACGGATCGTCACCAGTGCGTGTTCGACTTTTACGCGAGCGGTGACATAATGAGAAGCAGGCCAGATCGGAATCGAATCGTATTCCTTGATCATCTCTCCCGTGACATTGTTCAATTCAACTATCCGCTCGATCTCATCTGTGAATAGTTCGATACGCAAGGGATTATCGGAATACGGTGGGAAGACATCCAGAGAATCTCCCCGAACCCTGAACGTACCGCGTAGTAACTCGTAATCGTTGCGGTCGTATTGGATGTCTATCAACCCATGGATCAAGGTGTCTCTGTCCATTGGCACCTTTTTATCCAAGAAGACAGCCATACCGGCATAATCCGCCGGTGAGCCTATCCCATAGATGCATGAGACGCTGGCAACCACAATGACGTCACGTCGTGACAACAGGGCTGCCGTGGCAGCATGGCGAAGTTTCTCAACCTCCTCGTTGATAGACGCGTCTTTTTCTATAAAGGTATCGGTGGTGGGAACGTAGGCCTCTGGCTGATAGTAGTCATAGTATGAGACGAAGTAGACCACGGCGTTATCCGGAAAGAATTCCTTGAATTCCGAGGCCAGCTGCGCCGCCAATGTCTTGTTGGGAGCCATCACGAGGGTCGGTTTCTGTACCTGTTCGATTGTCTTAGCCATGGTATAGGTCTTGCCCGAGCCGGTTACGCCAAGCAAGGTCTGATAACGCAGTCCTGAACGTATCCCCTGGGAAAGTGCTTCTATAGCCCTTGGCTGGTCACCGGCAGGCTCATAAGGTGATACCACCCTGAGGACGCCAGTGGCAAGTTGATCATCGCTGAGTTTTCCTTCCATCTGTGCCACATGAACCTCCTGGAGTCTAGAAGAGACGGTCAGCCGTCCGCTGAGCGAACCAATCATCCAACTGCCTGTACAGTGCCTCCAGAGAACCGCTGTTATCGATGACAGTATCGCTGATGGCGATGCGCTGTTCGTCTGAAGCCTGTAGATCCATGCGGTTCCTGACATCTCCAGGACGTAAGCCCCTAGACACNNCAGCGCGCTCGAACCGCAGTGACTCTGGAGCTACGACGCACATCACCTCGTCTTTCAGATCAAGCAGCGCAGGAGCTTCGGCCAACAATGGCACCTCGATTACGAGCAGAGAAGACGATGACCTTTGTTGACAGCTGCCATTGAGGATGAAATCCGCGACTCGTTGGACTACAGACGGCCAGCAGATAGCATTGAGTTTATCAACAGATTCATGATTGACAAAGGCTCGGTCTGCCAGTAACCGGCGGTTGATGAGGCCTTCGGCATCGACGACATCGTCGCCGAAAACCTCTTGCAGTTGCGCGAGTATCAACGGATTTGCCTGCTCCTCCTTGGCGATTCCGTCAAGATCGAGTACGGTGGCCCCTTTACTGCCCAGATATTCGCATGCTGTCTTCTTACCAGAGCCTATCCCACCTGTAACCAGGACCACATACATCCGGATATTCTCCTTCCGCTATCCTTCATTTCCATGAGGAGCGCCGATCGGAAGAGACCTGCAGTTAGGCGACCCGATTCAATCAGTACCTCCACTGAGGGAAGTATAGCGTACTGGCATAGAAGGCTGCAGGGGACACTCATTTCTTACAGGTGTCGTTTCTGAGGCATGCGCCATTTCTCATAAGCGGGATAACATCTCAGGTATTGATCGTGACGTTCTCACGCCCACCCGACGTCGGACCGTCAAAGGTTCCCTGTCCTCCGCCACCTTGTCCTCCGGGAGGTACTTGACCTTGTCCCCTGAATCCTCCACCACCAAATCCGCCGCCCATGCCGCCTTGCAGCATCTCGCTTACAGTGCCGTCGGCCGATACCAAGGCAGCGGTCTGAGAAAGCGTGAAGCTGGTAGACAGGGTTCCGCCACTCATCGTACCACCCATGCTGAACCCATCGCTCTCGTCGCCTCTGACCGTAGCATCGATGTAGATTTCATAGCTGTCGCCAACCGTCAGTTCTGCAGAACTGAAGACCAGCGAGCTGTAGTCCTTGGGTGTTTTAAAGCTGAATAGTACCGCTCCCTGCGTATCCGCCAACGTCAGCACCGTACCGGTCCTGATCGTTGATGCAGGTGAATACAGTATCGAGGCCTGCGTGGAGTCCCCACCACCAACTCCCTGCGCCATATCAGACGTCCCTACAGCCAGCACCGTGCCGCCGCTGATGGTCGCGGTGCCCATATAATCGAGTGCACCATTACCCTCTCGGGTTGGGCCGCAGACGATCACGGTACCACCTGACTGTGCGAATGTACCGTTGGAATCAATACCGTCACCTTCAGTGTTGATATAAAGGTAACCACCGCTGATCTCCAGCGAGAGACTGGTCTGATAGTCGCTGGCGGCGTTGAGGCCATCGTCCGTCGAGGTGATACGGAACTCGCCACCCTGGAATTGGATCCAGGCACCTTCCAGACCCTCATAGCAATTCGCGACATCTACCGTACCCCCGGTTGTGCGCAGTACCGTCTCGGCATGGATCGCATCGCCTTGGGCTGTAATCGTGAAGTCGCCACCGTCGATAGACACAAAACCCGCTGCAACGTCCTCGGTTGCCGTCGAGGTTATGGCATCATCACCGGCATCGAGGTTGAAACTGCCAGCCAGTATCTTTACGCAGTCCTTACCCTGCAGGGTGTCGGCCACTGCCCGGAGCTTATAGTTTCCACTGGTGATGATCAAATCGTCTTTGGAAACTATGGCATGTGCGGCATTACCATCGACAGTCAGTGTGCCACTGCCATTGATCGTCAGGTCATCATGACTGAATAGTGCGGCATCATGACTTGCATGATCGACGGTATCCTCGCCGTCTGTTTCTGAGGAAATCAGATCGTTACGGTCAGCTGAATCCGAGAGCGTATTGTTTGAGCCATCAGCCAAGGTGACGAAGACCTTATCAGCCTGTTCTATGAGAACAGCAGGTCCATTGCTGTTGACCACCGTCACGCCGTCCAGCACCAGTTGCACCTTGGCTTCAGCATCAGCATCGACAATGACGGAACCATCGGTCAGGGCGCCACTGAGGACGTAGGTACCCTCCGTATCGATGGTAACATTGGCACCATCAGCTACAGCTCCAGTGCCCGTAATACTACTACCCGATTGCTTGAGGATGATGCTGGTGGCGCTTGTTGAATCATAGGACGCATCCTGGTCACGATCACTGTATGAGAAGTCAATGCCCGCGATGGCCTGCAGGGTATCCCCGTTGGCTGAATCCGTATCAACTGTGGCAGCGTCTGCGGGTAACCCACCAGTTTCGCCGGCCTTACCCACAGTTGAGGAAGTACAACCCTGCAAGAGCATCATTACCAGTGCTAACGAAACCATCCCCGAGAGAATCGCTGATTTGGATAAACGTCTCTTCATTCGTATCATCATAGCTCCTCCCGGCCAAACAAGCCTCTTCCCAAAGCTATTTCCAGATTACCGTTACGCGTACGCAGCTCGTCAATAAAGGTCTTCTGATCAACACCAGGTTTGAACATCACCTGATAACGTAACTGGAACAGACTACCCATATTCGTGGTTTTCACCGCGATAAGATCATATTTGAGTGTGTAATGCGCAAAGATGGCGTCGAACATACCCTCATAGTCCAGCGATTCTGGAACGGTAATCTTCAGCTGACGGTACGCACGTGAGCGTTCGGCGAAAGGAGACCGATTGTACAACACGGTCACTGCACCCATCACTACGGTGAATATCGCTGCAATCGCCAAGAAGCCCATACCCGTTGACAGGCCTATCGCCATTGAAAAGAATACGGCAGCGATATCTTTGGCGCTGCCGGGAATTGATCTGAAACGGACTAAGGTAAAGGCACCCATCACCGCCAGCCCGGCTCCAAGATTACCGTTCACCAGCATGATGACCAGCTGGACCACAGCTGGCAGTATCGCCAAGGTAACGACGAAGTCCTTGGAGTAATCATTTCGGTACATATAGATGATCGCAGCCAGCAATCCCAGCAATAGCGACGCGAATGTACAGAGTAGAAACTGGGAAACGTCTATGCTCGCTATCCCCTGAGCAGAAGGCAACACGCTATTGAAGAGCTCATCGATGGTCATGACAGTAATCCTTCCTGATATGCGCACTTATATGCAGTCCCAACCTTTGAGAAACTTGTGGGATAGATCTCCAACTCATCAAGTGTGTGACTGAGCCAGAGTGGATAAGAACCAGCGATCTTGATCTCCATCAGGGATTGATCATTGAGAGGGAATCCATACCCGGGATCTGACGCGAAACACCAGCTACCAGGCTGCCAATGCAGGTTGGAGTCGAAGGTAATCCGTAAATCGTTCTCAGCAGCTTCCCG
>LSQX01044324.1_pt1 | contig 11543 bp, 3 predicted proteins | sample 654561 | NCBI WGS metagenome assembly LSQX01 (sample SAMN04489861, study PRJNA283612) | anaerobic digester metagenome | isolation source: 4 biogas reactors fed with cattle manure at either 37C or 55C with and... | place: Denmark: Kongens Lyngby | collected 2014 | reverse complement strand
ACTCCATGCGAGAAGTGACTCTATTCATACTCTGTATCGTTCCCTTACTGTATGGTTGCGGGATGAAGGAGAACGATCGATCAATCGACAGGGGTATTAGCGTAAACACCCTAACCGAAGAGGGTGCCTGGTGCTGGTTTGCCGATCCCCGTGCCATGCATTACCAAAACGAACAAGGCACTATCAACTGTACCTACATCGGTTATATTGATGTGCATGGATCCATCAAAGCCACACAAATCGATCATCTCACGAACAGCAGAACGGAGGTGTTGATTCGCTCACGGTTTCAACCGGACGACCACAACAATCCCACCTTCCTGGTGCTGCCCGACGATCGGATTATGATCTTCTATTCGCGTCACACCGATGAGCCCTGTTTCTATTATCGTGTATCGCGTGAACCGGGAGACATCACCACCCTCGGAAAAGAGATGCGGCTGGAGACAGATCACAACACCACCTACCCCTCTCCCTTCATTCTTTCGGATGATCCGGAGCATATCTATCTCTGCTGGCGTGGGATCGGCTGGCACCCCACCATCGGACGACTGACGTTACCCGATGAAGAGGATCGGATGCTGTTCGACCGGGGCCCCCATCAGATTGTCCGTTCCATGAAAGGAGCCCCGGGGGTGAGACCCTACGCCAGGTATGCGACCAACGGGAAAGACCGGATCTTCCTTGCTTACACCACTACCCACCCCGACAACCAGAGCGAGAACTGGATCTACCTCAACCGCATTGATATCCATTCATACGAACTGAGCGATATCACAGGGAATATACTTTCTCAGATTGGCAACTCACCGTTGCATGAGGTAGACGTCACTTCACAGTACCGGGAACAACACCCCTATGCTGTGGTCGACAGCACTCCTGTACGCAACTGGATCTGGGAACTGGTCCTCGACCAGGAGGAACATCCGGTGATTGCCATGGTGGGCATCAATGAATCAAAAGATTCACACGATTACTTTCATGTGAGGTGGAACGGCAGCCGGTGGGCCAAAACATTCCTCTCCAACGCCGGAGGCCATTTTCATCAGTCACCCGATATCGAGAAATGTTACAGTGGCGGAATGACCATCGACAAGGATGATCCGCAGGCGATCTACGGATCAGTACCTGTAAAGGGGAAATATGGGGAAATTTATGAACTGGCGCGGTTCACGGTCTCTCGCAACGACGGTGAGTGCAGTGCCGAACAGCTCACTTACGACTCGCCGCAAAACAACATCCGGCCCTATGCCATTGCCGGCCTCAAAACAACAGAGTCGCTTGTATGGATGCAAGGCGATTACTACGACTGGATTGTAAGTAAAGAACGGCCTGAGGGTTTTCCCACAGCCATCCGTACAGCCATCTCACTGCCGGAAAACAGCAGTAGTCCCGAAATAGGATTGCTCTTTGAGCATCACCATGATGCTACCACACTGATGGAGGACACCATCCGGGTGGCTGCAACAGAGGTTTTCACCCTGGCGTTGACTTTTTCATTTTCCACAGAGAGGATTAGCGGAGAAATCATCCGTTTTGCCGGTCTCACCTATGTGATCCCGGAGGATGAGATGCCAAGACCCTATCTCACCGATGGCGTATCCCACTTTGAGAGTAGCAATCTGCTGGCCCGTTCAGATAATTGGAAAAACCAGGACAGAGCTACCAACGGCAAATGGTACGCAGCTGATAAGCTCCGTAAGTTCAGGCTTGTAATCACTTATGAGGAGGGGATACTCCGCACCTATGTTGACGGGTTGCTCGATCAGTCAATACCCATGGATGGTCTCACGCTCAGCGAAGTGACAAAGGGAGGGTTAAAAGGAATCATTGAGATGATTTCGATATACAACCGGAAACTCTCCCAGGATGAAATAAAAATGATTCATTAGTGCTCAACCGAACCGGAGAATCGCTCAAGATAATCTGTAGGCCGCATATTGAACTCCTTTTTGAAACAGGAACTGAAATATTTGGGATCATTGAACCCCACTGCGTAAGCCAGCTCCGAGATTCGAATATTACTGTTCTGGTCCATGATACGGCAGGCTGCTTTCATCCGTATATTGGTGATGAATGCAGAAGTATTTAATCCGGTGAGTGATTTCAGCTTGTTGTAGAGGGTTGACTTGCTCACCCCCATCTCTTCAGAGAACTGAAGCTGATCGAAGTTCGAATCATCAAGATGCCGGTTGACACAATCGATGGCTTTCTGCAGGAAGGTCTCATCGATATTGGTGATGTTCATCTCTTTCATGTCGAACACGAACTGACTCTTGAAATCATGCGCCACACGTTCACGGTTCTTAAGAAGGTTTCTGATCCGGGCATGTAGCACGTTCAAATTGAAAGGTTTACTGATAAACGCGTCGGCACCTGACTCATAAGCATCGGCACGATCTTTTTCATCGGTCTTGGCCGTTAAGAGGATAATGGGGATGTGACTGTACTCGATGTTTTTCTTGATCAAACGGCTCAGTTCGATTCCGTCAATCTCGGGCATCATGATATCCGATACAATCAGATCAATCTTCTCATGTTCCAGCATCACCAGAGCCTCTTTCCCATTTGTGGCAGTACAGACATGGTAATCATTGCTCAGAAGCCGTTGTATCAATTGCAGAATATCCTCATTGTCCTCCACGGCCAGCACTGAGGGAAGATTGACCCTAATTTCCCCCGTGACAGGTTTATCACTAAAGGATGGAACCTCATCTACATTATTCGTCTCTTCTTCACGGGTCATAGAGAGATCGATCTCCGATTCATCAAAATAAGAGAGCTCAATGGGTAGGATGACTATGAACTCACTCCCCATGCCGGGTTCACTCACCACCTCGATGGCACCATGTGAGAGAGTCACCAGATCTTTGACCAGAGACAGGCCAATACCGGTACCGGTGGTCTTATGTTTCCGATAGTCTCCTTCATAGAACCGTTTGAATAACATCAGTTGCTCATCACCGGGAATACCGGCACCCGAATCTTTTACCGAAATACGGATCTGATCCTTCTCTTCAGTCTCATAGGAGAGTGTGAGCTGAACAGAACCGCCCTCCTCTACATACTTGGCTGCATTGGAAAGAAGATTGTAAAGGATCTTATCAAGCTTATCCAGGTCGAACAGACCCTCAATGGTTTCCGGATCACTGAGAAAAGAGAGATGCATTTTCTTCTTGCGGATCAGCGGGTAAAAAGCATTGATGGAATTGCGGATAAAACCGGATATATTGCCGTAAGAGACACGTAGCTGCAGGTTGCCCGATTCAGCTTTTCTGAATTCAAGTATTTGCTGTAGCAATCGTGTCAGCCGGTTGATGTTCCTGGTGAGAGTTGCATAAAGACTCTCCTCCCGGGGTGTGGTTCGTTGTATCTCATCAACCGTGGCAGAGATAATGGTGAGCGGGGTCAAAAACTCATGGGTGATATTGGTGAAAAACTGTAGCTTGGCATGGTTGAGCTCCTCCGCTTTCGACTGTTCCATCTCTCTGTATCTCAACTGATTTCTCAACTGTATACGGTTTATCACATTCCGGTAGATCAGGTAACCGACGAACAGCAGCAACAGAAAATAGATCAGAAAAGCCCACCAGCTAAGCCAGAAAGGAGGCAACACTTTCACATTCAGTCGCCTGATCTCCTTGTTCCATATACCATGAAGGTTTGTAGCCCGCAGCAGAAAGGTATAATGGCCGTCGGGTAGATTATTGTAATGAGCAGCATTGTGACTGGCATCACTATAACGCCACTCATTGTCGAAGCCTTCAAGTTTATAGGCATAACGAGTCATTTCGGGATTGGTATAGTTCAATGAGGCAAAATGAATACTGAAATTATTGTATCGGTCTTCTATGGTGATCTGATTCGTATATGCAGGGACGAGATCAGAAACTGAGCGGGCAATCTCAGAAGAGAGGGAGGAGAAAGGGCGGTTCAATATCTGGATGTCGGTGATATAAAAGGGTGTGGGGACAATACCGGTATCGATCTCCCTTGGAGAGAAACAAGCCAGTCCCTTGTATCCACCGAAATAGAGTCTCCCCTTGTGGCTGAATGAGGATTTGGGAATGAAAAAATTGTCCTGCAGGCCATCGGCAGTGCTAAAGATCCGATAGCTCTCCATCTCATTTTTTTTATTTAATGAGAGTCTGGCAAGACCCACATTTGTGCCGATCCAAATATTTCCCAAGCTGTCTTCCTGAATAGAGTTGATCATGCTCCCCAGAACCGGAAATCGGGGTGTTATGTCTTCAAAATGATCTTTCTCCTTGTGATATAGGTAGAGTTTGCCGCTCTCCGAGCCAGCCCACAACCTGTTTGAGGAGTCCATGAACAACACGTTGATCGTACTGGAAGTGAGCAGGTTGTTCTCCCGTGAATAATTGCGGAAAACCAGCTCTTCCGGCTTGTGGGGATCACCCTCCACGCTGATCAGACCATGGTTGATGGTGGCTATCCATATCTTTCCCAGATCATCTTCCGTGATGTGAATCATGGCGGAATTGCCCAGTTCCCTACCCTCAATTGTGATCACATCGAGGATCATCCCTTTTCCATCATTGAGACGCAGACCCAAACCCTGCTGAGTGCCTATCCACCAGTTTTGTTGCCGGTCAACATAAAGCGTCCGAATCCGGTTTTCCCGTATGAAATCAGCATTGAAAGTGGTGTAGGCCTTTACCGGTTCACCTGCTTGATAGTGCCACAATCCATCCCCATAGGTAGCGAACAACAGATCATTTTCTTTGTATGAACGAATATCATAGACTGTGGTCTGTTTCAGTCCCCTGAATTCAGGTATCTCCGATTGTGGGACGATCTCCTGCGTTTGTCGGTCAGAGAAAACGATGCCGTAGGTGCCAACACTCAACCACATATTGTCTTGTTTATCCAGCAGGATGGAACGGATTGCAGCCGTAGGCATCTCAGGAAGATGCACCTCGAAGAAATCAAATTTCGGCTTCAGGGTATTCGTATAAAACACCCCTCCTCCAATGGATGCAATCCACATATTTCCGCTGTTATCCGCCACAATGGAGTTAATTTCATTATTGGGCAACCGATTTGTCTGGTGGAATGTGCTGTAATTGATGAAGCTCCCCGGTTGATCATCTTTCATGATGCTAAGTCCGCTTCGTGTACCGACCCAGAGTGCTCCGGTTTGGGGGTCCTCACATAGATCATATACAATGTTATCAGACAAGCTATTGGCGAGGGAAGGATCGTGCTGGAAAGTCTCCCAGCTGAACAGCTCCGGCTCGTAGGGGTTCACCAACAGATGCAATCCCCCCTCCCATGTGCCGACCCATATCCGTTCCTGGTTGTCCTGATAAATCACATGGGCTGAGTTCCGCAAATTTAGGCGGGGATAAGTATAAATGATGTTACGAACAGGATTGTAGCGATAGAGCCCATTGTTCCATGTGCCAATCCAGAGTTCATTCCGGTTATCTTCATAGATCGATTTCACAGGTGCAGTAATCGGAATATCTCCGATGTGGAGTGTCGTGTGGTGTACAAAACTGTTGGATCCCTCATCGTAAACAAAAAGGCCGTCATCCAGTCCGATAAGGATACGTCCCTTCCTTGTGATAAAGATGGCTGCAACCACCTTACTGGTACTATTACGGATGGTGATCTCCTGAAAATGTCCCCGGGCTTTATCAAAACGGTTCACACCACTGGCAGTCCCAATCCACAGACTTCCCTTCATGTCGTCACCCAAACAGTAAATGTTGTTGTCAGTCAGATGGTGAGCATTGGGTAAATCGGAACGAAAGACCGTGATCCGATAACCATCATACCTGCAAAGACCGTTGCGTGTGCCAAACCACATGAACCCTTCGCGGTCCTGATACACCTTCTGAATCTCACTGGTAGGCAATCCCTCTACTGTGTTTAGCGATCGAAATTCCAACTGAGGCAACAGGACCTCTGCCGCTGAACAAAGGCATGTAAGAGAAAAATGGAGAAATAGAAGCATCACCAGAAAACGATTCATGTAAGTTCTCTTAGATAAAACACAATACATCCGGTTAGTTTTAATACAAAAATAGACATTATCCTTTACAACTTACTGGTAACCTTTGGGATTAACAAGCAGAGAGAGTGTTAATACACTCAACTTGTCTATTTTTCCACCTTTATTAATGATAATTTGACTATTGAAAACATTATTAAATCTATTTTTGCATTGACAGCCGCCGTTTTAAGGAATATTAAAATAAGATATCCTATCATCCTTTAACAGTGCGTTTAAACATCATCTTGAAAACACCATATTTGATTCCGTGAGCATTTTTTTAAGTACTTTTTATTTACGAATGAATTCAATGAAACTATGAGCAAATTAAAAACACTTTTCACAGGGTTCTTACTGAGTTTCTGCATACTGGCTTTAGAAGCTCAGACAACAGTAACAGGAACCATTACCGATGCAGGAGGAGAGCCTGTCATTGGAGCCAGCATTCTACAAAAAGGCACCTCCAACGGAACCGTATCAGATCTGGAGGGCCACTTTACGCTTTCTGTTCCTACGGGAGCAATCCTACAGATTAGTTATATTGGTTATATCACCCAGGAGGCAGCCATCACAGGTGAACATCTACAAATCATCCTGCTGGAAGATACCCGTGCCCTCGATGAGGTTGTAGTGGTGGGCTATGGCACCCAGAGAAAATCAGACATCACCGGATCAGTAGCATCTGTCCCAAAAGAGAGGCTTTCAAAGATACCTGTTACCAATGTAATGCAAGCGGTACAGGGAGCGGTCTCAGGTGTTGTAATCCAACAGGAGACCTCCATCCCGGGTGAAGCTCCTGCAACGATTGTACGTGGTCGAGGCTCAATCACCGCCTCCAACGACCCCTATGTAGTGGTAGACGGGATACCCATCTCTAAGATGGATGGATCGATCAACGACATCAATCCCAATGATATCGAGTCCATTGAGATCCTGAAGGATGCCTCTGCCACGGCTATCTACGGTATGAATGGTGCAAACGGCGTTATTCTTATCACCACAAAAAAAGGAGTGAGCTCTAAACCGACCATCCGCTATTCCGGTTATCTGGGAACAGAGGATTTTGCCCATATCCCCGAGATGGTCTCCCCCGAGGGACTCATCGCTCGCTACAAAGAGGGCAACCGAATCAATGGCTCTCCGATGTACGATGAAAACGTGAAGTACCAATATGAGGTGGAGAATTACAACAACGGACATGTCACCGACTGGATCGATGCAGTGTCACAAACCGGTATATTACAGAACCACAACATCAGTATCTCTGGAGGCACAGAGGGTCTTAACTATTATGTGTCGGGTGATATGCTCGATCAGAAGGGAGTAGTGAAAGGCTACAATTACCGACGCTTATCGTTGCGCACCAACATAGAAGCAGATGTAACCGATTACCTGAAAGTGGGGACCAACACTTATATTGTCTCACACAACAGAGACGGTGGCAGGGCCAACCTGCTGAATGCCGAGGCAATGTCACCCTACGGAAGAATGCATGAAGAAGATGGTTCCTATACCATCTACCCTATGTTCGGAGAGACATTATGGTCCAACCCTTTACTACCTACACTTACCCAACATGAGCGCAGACAATACAATGTGAATCTGAACGGGAATGCCAACCTGGATTTCGGGAAAATATGGGAACCTTTAAAAGGCCTCATTTACCAGCTTAATGCAGGTTTCACTTACAGTCCACGACGTCAAAACAGGTATGCCGGCAAAGTGGTAAACGATCTGCTGGGGACAGCTGAGATATGGCATTATGAAACGGAAGCGTATACCCTTGAGAATATTCTCACCTATGCACGTGATATCGAAAAGCATCACTTCGACTTGACGGCTGTCTATGCCGCACAGCAAAGGAAGTACAGTGAGAACTATGCAAAGGCACAAGGATTTGTCAACGACGAGCTGGGTTGGAACAGAATGCAGGCAGGTGCTAGCTCCAATGTAAGCTCCTATGCTGACAAATATGCCGCACTTTCACAGATGGGTCGTATCAACTACTCCTTCGATAGCCGCTATCTCTTCACCTTTACGGTACGTCGCGACGGCTCCTCGGTCTTCGCTGAGGGACTGAAATATGGAGTATTCCCGTCCGTGGCACTCGGTTGGAATCTGCACAATGAGAAGTTCATGAGTGAGCAGGACTTCATCAGTAATCTTAAGCTGAGGCTATCCTATGGAACGGCAGGTAATGAAGCTGTGGGTGTCTACAGAACCTTCACCACCATGCGTGATGTGCAAATTGCCATGGGCGGTGAGACCAATATTGCAATGGTAGCAGACAGACTGGGCAACAGTGACCTGAGCTGGGAGACCAAGAGAAGCCTGAATGTGGGACTTGATTTCGGACTCTACAGGAATCGGATCAATGGCTCACTGGATCTCTACAGATCAAGCAACTATGACCTGTTGCTCTCACGTAAGCTCCCCGGCACCTCCGGCTTCTCAGAAGTAACAGCGAACATTGGTGAGACCACAAACAGTGGCATCGAGCTTACCCTTAACACAATCAACATCGACAAGAACGACTTCAGATGGAACACCACCCTTGTCTTTTCTGCCAACAAAAACGAGATTGTGGAACTATATGGTGACGGGATGGATGACATAGGTAGCGGCTGGTTTATTGGTGAACCCATTGGTGTGGTTCGTGATTACAAGAAGGTGGGAATATGGCAGGAAGATGAAATAGCTGCCAATGAACACCTCTCCTGGGATCCTATCGCCAAGGCAGGGGATGTGAAGCTTGCCGACATCAGCGGTCCCGATGGCACCCCCGACGGTAAAATTGACGACAACGACCGGGCAATCGTGGGGCAGACAGCTCCCAAGTGGACTGGCGGACTCACCAACAGCTTTACTTTCAAAAATCTGACGTTGAGCTTTTTCATCCAAACGGTACAAGGTGCCATGCGCAACAATACGCATATCGGAATGGCTTCCGATGAGCTGGAACGCCGAAACAGCCTCGCTGAGATTGGCTACTGGACACCGGACAACAAAAGTAATGAATGGCGCTCCCTGAGCAAGAATTCCAACCCGCACGGTTACAGATTCCCGGTGAAGAGCAACTATACACGCATCAAGGATGTAACCCTAAGCTATACACTGCCTCAAGACATGGTGGATCAGATCGGATTAGGAGCCTTAAGCTTCTACGTGAGCGGACGCAATCTCTACACCTTCACCGACTGGATCGGGTGGGACCCGGAAGAGAGGGATACCGCACGTGGACTGAACAACTGGGATATTAACTATCCATCAGTCAGATCTTTTGTATTTGGTATTAATCTCACATTATAATTCTATGAAGACTATGAAGATCAAAACATATTTTCTGATCATTGGGATTGCACTACTCGGTACCGCAATCTCCTGCAGCGATGACTTTTTGAATGAGAAGCCCTACTCATCCTATGCCCCGGAGACATTGACTGATGAATCGGGTGTGGAAGCAGCATTGAAAGGACTACATTACACTTTCGGACAACTCTGGACCTGGTCTGACCAGCAGGGCTGGCTCTGCCTCTGGCAGGTGGGCACCGATGTTGCTTCACCCGGCGGTATTCAGGGCGTGGAAATCCCTTTCTTCAAGTATGAAGACCTAAATGCCGAAAATGCCGGCGTAAACTATATGTGGACACAATCTTACCGGATCATCAACAATGCCAACAACGCATTGAAAGCAATCGGCGAAGAGGGTGACCCCGAAAAAATAGGTGAGGCTAAATTTTTCCGTGGATACACCTATAATATGCTGGCAACACTCTACGGCAATGTACCCCTGCTAACCGAACCCACCGCCTCTGCAAGGACCGATTTTGAACGTACACCGGTAGCAACGGTAAATGAACAGGTTGTAGAGGATCTGAAGTATGCAGCTGAGCATCTCCCCGACATCAACGAACTGGTTTCCGAGAGCCGTGTCAATAAATACATGGCGATGCAGACTTTGGGTGAAGTATATCTCCGCATGGGAAAACCTGATCTTGCCGAACCGGTACTGACTTCGATCATCAACAGCGGTAAATTTAACCTGGTGAACGAGCGTTATGGCATTGAGTTCAACAAGAGCAAGCCAGGTGACTACTATCATGACATGTTCATCTATGGAAATCAACGTCGCTCACAAGGCAATACGGAGGCAATATGGACATTCGAACTTGAGTATACCAAGAATGTGACCGGCGGCTTCACCAACGCACCACAACACCGCAGGGTGTGGGTACCGGCCTACCACAACGTCCCGGGCATGGCCTACGAGGTGAATGACCCCACTGATGGTAAGATAAGCATTTATGGTGGCAGGGGGAACGGACGCATGCGCCCCAGTGACTGGGTTAAGTACCAACTTTATGACGCAGGTGATATACGCAACTCGGAATTCAATATCACACGTACCTTCCACTACAACGCACCCAATTGGAGCGCAACCATCGGTATTGATGCAAACGGGTTCCGTGTTTCTGCCGATTCACCCAGCGCAGTTGAGGTAAAAACTGTGAAAACGGGTGACAAGGTTATCAATGCACCTGGCGACTCACTGGAAGCCATGTTCCCTTATACCAGGAAATGGGATTCATATGACCCTGCCGACGGATGGGGTTGGACCTGTATCAAAGACTTCCCCATGATGCGTTTCGGCGAGACTTATCTGCTGAGAGCGGAGGCTCGACTCGGGAATGGTAATGCTGCAGGCGCTGCAGACGACATCAACATACTGCGAAACAGGGCCTTCAAAGAAGCACGTGTTGAGATGAACAATCCCAATCTCGGGAAAGTATCTGCTGGTGAGATGAGTCTCGATTTCATTCTGGATGAACGAGCCAGAGAGCTCTTTGCTGAAGAAAACAGACGCATGACACTGATGCGTACCGGCAAACTTATTGAGAGAGCACATCTCAATAAGGAAAGCACTATCAAAGGCACAATTAGTGGTCTGGATCCAAGGATCCTCTTACTGCCCGTTCCATTGAGCGAGATTCAACGCAACAAGGATGTGAAATGGGAAAATAATCCTGGCTATTGAATTTATAAACGGTTCTCATTGCCGGCAAACATGAAAACAGATCCTTATTATATCGCATCTCCCTGTGAGGGAGATGCGTTTTTTACTTCTATCCCGATTCAACTACCTACTGACTAACACTCACCTCTCTCCCATGGTAAGAAATAGAATCGGCCACACATTAACAGCTCTATTTCATTCCATTTAATTGTGATCCCATCCAACAATAGAGTTCTCTTTTTACTTAAATTTCCTCTTTTCTTAATGATATTTGGAGTCCTTTTCTTGGCTGAAACCTTACCTTTGTTGCTCTCATACAATTTATATTACGAATGAAAAGTAACAACATGATTGCCCTACTGTCAGCATTGCTCATGCTGACTGCTACAAATGGAGGCAATTCATCCATGAAGGCACAGGGAACAAACACGCTTCCGGTCACCACAAAGAGAGAAGCACTGGAGGTGTTGCACAGCGTCAATCAATACTGGCAAACCAATCATCCGA
>LSQX01333727.1_pt1 | contig 11545 bp, 13 predicted proteins | sample 654561 | NCBI WGS metagenome assembly LSQX01 (sample SAMN04489861, study PRJNA283612) | anaerobic digester metagenome | isolation source: 4 biogas reactors fed with cattle manure at either 37C or 55C with and... | place: Denmark: Kongens Lyngby | collected 2014 | reverse complement strand
GCGCAGAGCTCCCCGCAGGAAAGCATATCTACAATCATGGCTCTCTTTGGGTCTCCCAGAGCTTTGAATACCCTGGCATATTTCAAATAGTCTTCCATACAGGCACCTCAAATCTATAAAAATCGATATATTAAATTATATTTATCAAATCGAAATGCGTCAATATGAACCCTTTTTGCCGAAATATCGGTACCACAAGGTTTTTGCTTTGCATTTGTTTCCATATTGCATTCGGCTATAATATATAAAAAGACGGGAGGTGCGGCCATGCAGCGCAAGCCCTGGGGTACCTTGGTCGGTGTCCGGCCAAGCAAACAACTGCATAACTGCTGGATGCCGGGCTGTCATATGAGGAAGCTTTTGCCGCCATGCACAAGCAGTACCGGATCTCGGAGGAAAAATTTGCCCTCCTCTGGCAGGTTTGCCAAAAGGAGCGCCCAATCCTACAGGAAAGTTCCCGCCCGGATCTTTTCAGCGTTTATGTGGGCATTCCTTTTTGCCCCACCCGCTGCTTTTACTGTTCATTCCCCTCCCATTCCCTAGCCGAACTGGGAAAATTGCGCTTACCCTTTGTGGAGAGCCTCCTGGCGGAAATTAGAGAAACCGGCAAGCTTGTTGCCGGCCTGGGTCTCACTCCTTACACTGTTTACCTTGGAGGCGGCACTCCCACTTCCCTTGTTCCCAATGAACTTGATACGGTTATTTCCGCCCTGCGGGAGGCTTTCCCGGGCAAGTGGCGGGAATTTACAGTGGAAGCAGGCCGACCGGATACCATTACGGAAGCACACCTGGATAGTATGCAGCGTTTTGGCGTGGACAGGATCAGTATTAACCCGCAGTCCATGCACGACAAGACCCTGGCCATTATCGGCCGCCGGCACAGCAGTGAAGACATCAGGAAAGTTGTTGCCATGGTGCGACATGCCGGCATCCCAGTTTTAAATATGGATCTGATCCTGGGGCTGCCGGAAGAAAATACCGACATGGTGGCCGAATCTGTCCACCAAACCATGGCCTTGTTACCGGAAAATATTACCATACACGTCTTTTCCCGGAAAAGAGCTTCCCGCTACAATGCGGAAAAAGTCGCTTACAAACTGCCTGGAGCAGATGAGATTGTTGCCATGCAAAATATTGCTTTTGAGTTGTTGGCAACGCGCTATGAACCTTATTACCTTTACCGTCAGCGTGACATTTTGGGCGGACTGGAAAACATCGGCTTTGCCATGCCCGGTTATGAATGCATTTATAATGTCGTCATGATCGAAGAGCGCCACCATATTCTCGGCCTGGGCGGCGGCGCCAGCAGTAAAATTATTAATCCCGATTTAACACTGCAAAATATCGCCACCCCCAAGGACGTCCGCATGTACCTGGACCGCCTGCCGGAACTGTTGGCAAAGCGCAGTGCCGCCCTGCACACCGCGCTGTCTTAATAGACCGCCTGCTCCCGGTCGTTTATAATAAATCACCCCTTTATGCCTTGCTTCTCTTTGCTTTTGCCGCTATAGTTAAAGTACAGGGGTGATGCTGATGGCGCGTTGTATAATGGTCTGGTTGTATCAATGGGTCGACGGTGAAATCCGGTATTTGCTCCTGAAGCGCAATCCCCACCTTGGCGGCTACTGGCAGCCTGTAACCGGTTTTATTGAAGAACCGGAAACAAACAGGTTTGCCGCCCTCCGCGAAATGCAGGAAGAAACGGGAATTGAGTCTTATGAAAGGGTTTTTGACCCGCAGCATTATTTTTATTTTGATATGAACGGGGAAAAGTGTTACGTCTCCGTCCTGGCTGTAGAAGTCAAAAATCCCCCGCCCATTAGCCTTTCCTTTGAACATACAGACTTTGCGTGGCTTTCCTACAAAGAAGCCCGGGAAAAGCTTTACTGGGCAAATAATGTTGAAACTTTGGATATCCTGCACAAGCAGCTGCTCAAGCTTGGGAAAAATAATGTCAGCCTCGGCGGCTGACGCTTCTTTTTTACCGGCCAATTATCCCTGAACTGCAATAACCGGTCTACGCCCCGTTATACTTTCCATTCTTTCCCTATCCTCAAACATGAAAAAAGAGCCACAGGCCAAACATACAATTGATGCATAGAAACTGGTATTTGCGTTAAGAAATTTCCATTTTAAAAGAGGTCAAAAGTATGTATACTTGTATTACCCTAAAAAGCCATTGTCTGGCGATAGCTGATGGCTTCCGCCAGGTGGTGCGGATAAATGTTTTTCTCCCCCTCCAGATCGGCAATGGTGCGCGCCACTTTTAAAATCCTGTCATAAGCACGGGCTGTGAGGCGTAACCTGTTGAATGCATGACGCATCAGGTCCCGCCCGGCTGCATCCGGTACACAATATTGCTGGATATGCTGCGGCAGCATTTCCGCATTGCAGCGGATGCCGTCTTTGGCAAAGCGCCTGCTTTGACGTTTGCGCGCCGCAGCCACGCGTTCGGCAATGGCTTGGGACGGTTCGCCCCGCCCCCTGCCGGCCACCTCATCGTAGCGCAGGCGTACCACATCCACAAAAAGGTCGATTCTATCCAACAGCGGCCCCGATATTTTATGGCGGTATGTATGAATCTGCCTTTCACTGCAGATGCATTCCGCCTCCGTATCAGTCAACATGCCGCACGGGCAGGGGTTCATTGACGCCAGTAACATAAACCGTGAAGGGTAGTTAATGGCTGCCTGCAGCCTGGTCACCGTTACCGTCCCTTCTTCCAGCGGCTGGCGCAGCACCTCCAGCGTTTCCCGGCGAAATTCCGGCATTTCATCCAGAAAAAGGACACCGTTATGGGCCAGGCTGACTTCCCCGGGACGCGGATTTTTGCCTCCGCCGCAGAGTGCGGCCGGTGTCAGTGTATGGTGAGGACTGCGAAAAGGCCTGACAGTAATCAGCCCGCTGTTTTCTGGTAAAAGCCCCGCTGCGCTGTAAATTTTTGTTGTTTCCATACTTTCCTCTTCCGTCATGGGCGGCAGGACGGAAGGTACGCAGCGGGCAAGCAAGGTCTTTCCAGAACCGGGCGACCCCGTCATTAGGACGTTATGTCCGCCGGCCGCAGCAACCTCCAAAGCTCTTTTGGCGCTCTCCTGCCCCTTGACAGTGATAAAATCGGCTGTCGTCCTCTCCACTTTATTCACAGTACGAGGCAGGGACGGCGGCTGCCGTCTGCCCGTCAGCACGGCAACGGCTTCCGATAGTGAAGTGACACCGATGACATGGACACCCTGCACAAGGGAAGCTTCCGCCGCATTCGCCAGGGGCAGTAGCAAATTACGGCAGCCGGCGTCACGGGCTGCCAGAACCATGGGCAAAACTCCCCTTACGGGCCGCAGAGTGCCGTCCAGAGCCAACTCACCCAGGTAGACCCGGTTTATCTCCTCCGCCGCCAGCTGGCCGCTTGCCTGCAAGATGCCAATAGCCAAAGCCAAATCAAGTTGCGGGCCTTCTTTTTTTACATCCGCGGGAGCCAGGTTGACCACAATGCGCTGCGGCGGGAAATGAAAAGAACTGTTTTTGATGGCGGCACGGACACGATCCCGTGCTTCCCGGACAGCCGTATCGGGCAGGCCCACAATATCAAAACTGGGCAGCTGGGAGGACAGAAAAACTTCCACATCAACCGGTTTCCCTTCTATCCCCACAATGGTACAACCGGTTACCCTGGCAAACATTACGTCCCTCCTTTTCCATTTATCACCATTATAAAACAAACATATGTTCGCGTCAAGCCAATATTTACTTTCTGCGTGTTGTCAAGAAGCTTAAGGGAGGAATTCCCGTGCGAAAAGCGCTGATCATTATTGTACTTTTACTCTTGACTGGACTGTGTGCATACCTGTATGTCAGTCAGGCAAAAGCTCAAATAGCCTCTACTATGGAAATGTTCATTGCCCAGGCAACAGCCGGAAATGAGGAAGCAGCCCGCTACCTGCAACTGCCGGCACAAGACAGGGAATCCCTGCTTGCCGCACTGCGCATTCCCGGCCTCTGGAAAATGGAGGGGGTAACGGCAATCAGGGTTGCTTCTCTGCGCTCGGCAACGGCACAACTTGCCCTTACTGCCGGTGGCACTCCGGTCACGATGCCTGTAAAACTGGTGCGTCGCGAGGGGCGCTGGCAGATTGCCGGCCTGCCTGAACTGGTTGCTTTGCCGGTTGCCATAGTCGAAAAACAAGAACCTGCCGGGACAGTTTTTTTCTCTCTTGCCGACGGCAGGCGGTTTACTCTGCAGGCAGACGCTCCGCTGGAACAATTTGCAGCAGGCTTTGTCGTGGGCGTCGGAGGCCGGCTGGTGCATTTTGCCCCGCTGGAAAAAGTCGCCGTCCGCAAAATGCTTGCCTTGTCCGGAGAACATCTGGAAGGTGAGGAGACAGGACAGCTGCGCCTTGCGGAAAACACTGTTTTTTTGCAGCAAAAAAATAACACACTGCAGCTTGTCTCGCAGGAAGCTGCCATTCCGGGGATGAAAGGGCTGACACTCTACAGGCAGGACGGCCTGATTCGTGCCGTTCTCCTGCCCGAAAGCTACAGGCCGGACACCATTCGTGTCCTGCTGAAAACCACCGGGTTTGAAAGCTTCCTGCACGCTGAAGTCCGCCTTACGATCACCGGACCTTTCCTGTTGGAAGATAAAGTGGCGGGCAAAAGCTTCAGCCTCTCGGGCGGCGAACGACTTGTTCTGCGGGCGGAAGACGGTCGGGTTGCCGTTACCCTGCCGTCCGGAGAAAAGTATGCTGCAGCTGGCCGTATGTTTTTGCTTCCCCAGGGCGGCGGCCGCGTACGCGTGGAGTCATTGCGCAGGGGCAGTCCTCCTTTTACCCCGGAATACCGCGGCCATATGGAAATAGCTTTTCACCAGGACGGGCTGCTGCTGGTAAACGAACTGCCCCTGGAGGAATACCTGTATTCCGTTGTCCCCAGTGAAATGCCCGTCTCCTTCGGCGCGGTGCCGCTGGCAGTCCAGGCCGTAACGGCTCGATCCTATGCGGTGGCCGCTATCTTGCGCAGCAGCCTGCGCCGTTTTTCCGCCCACGTGGATGACAGCGTTTCTTCCCAGGTATACAATAACGTACCGGAAAACAGTCCGGCCACTTCTGCCGTAGAACAAACTGTAGGGCTGGTCGTCACCTTCCGGGGCGGCCTTGCCGATACACGCTTCTTTTCCACTTCCGCCGGTGTTACCGCCAATGCCTCGGAAGTCTGGAGCGATCAGGGAGGCAATTTTCCGGGTACCCCGGTGAATTATCTTGTCTCCCAATCGCAACTCATGCGGGGCAGTCTGCCTGACGTTTCTACGGAAGACGGGGCCAGAGCATTTTTCACAAGGTCGGACTGGGTCAGTTACGATTCAGCCTCTCCCTGGTTTCGCTGGCAGGTCACAATGAGCAGGAAGCAGCTGGAAGCGGTGCTGAACCGTTACCTGCCGGAACGTGCCAAGGCACAGCCTAATTTGGTGTTGACAAAGAAGGAAGACGGTTTTGTTGCCAAGCAAGTGCCGGAAAATCCCCTTGGCGAGCTTTTGAATCTGCGCGTTATTCGTCGCGGCGCCGGCGGCAATCTTATGGAACTGGAAATAACGGGCACCAAGGGAACTTACCGCTTGGTGACGGAATATGTTATCCGTTTTACACTGCGACCGGTAAATATAGGCGGTGCTTCCGACGTTATCCTCCGTCGTCATGACGGCTCAAGCCTGGCAAATTACAGTATCCTGCCCAGTGCATTTGCCGTCTTTGACCTGCAGCACGACCAGGCAGGCAGGCTGCAGTCGATTACCATTTACGGCGGCGGGAACGGCCATGGCGCCGGCATGAGCCAATATGGTGCACGGGGCATGGCCGACGCCGGTTTTGACTTCCATGAAATCCTGCTCCATTATTATCCCGGCTGCAGCGTGGAAAACCTGGCAGAAATCTTTTAGCTGTTTAATAATTTGTTCAGGTATTGCCGCCGGAGATCATGTATTCTTATAGCAGCCACAACTGTTAACTGTCATTGAACCCCCCTTTTTTCATTAATACTCTCCTCCTTTCCCCATGACAGGGTGTCCAACTGTTAAAGTTGGCGCCCTTGTTTTTTTATGTCAGACTCGACGCCGGGTTCATGGCAGCGTTGCCTCGTATTTGTTTGCATCTGCCGGGCGGAAATTTTATAATAAGGTAAGAAATGACCTTTGAGGTGAAGAAAATGCTGAAAAAAATTCAGGATGACATGAAACAAGCCATGAAAGCCGGCGACAAAAAACGCCTTTCCACCATCCGCATGCTGCTGGCAGCCATAAAAAACGAGAGTATTGAGAAAAGAAAAGAACTGTCCTCTGAAGATATTTCGGCTGTTATTCAACGTGAAATCAAACAACGGCGTACCGCTATTGCCGAATTTCGCGCCGGTGGACGTGAAGACCTGGTGCAGGAAAACGAAGCTGAAATTGCGGTCCTGGAAAGCTACCTCCCCCCGCAGTTAAGTGATGCAGAACTGGAAGCCCTGGTTCGTCAGGTCGTGGCGGAAACCGGAGCCTCTTCCCTGCGCGAGATGGGCAAAGTAATGGGTAAAATCATGCCGCAGGTAAAAGGAAAAGCGGACGGAGGGCGCGTCCAGGCTATCGTCCGCAAAGTCCTTGCCTGACATGGCACCGGTCGATGCCGGGCACAGATGGTCACAGATAGATATAAAACGGGCTGCTTTTTGTCACAGCCCGCTTTTATTTCTCCGCTTGTTCAGCTTTGCCCAATCATTTTGCCAAAGGCAAGCTCGTACTCTTTACTTCTCTTCCAAGCGATCCCTGCCGTAAACAGTCATGGGAGCGGCTCCCAGAAGTAAAATTGGCTTGTCTACCCTTCTGAAGTACATGGGACAATGCCTCAGACCTTTAGGGATGAAAACCATAGCCGTTTTCTTAATTATATGTTTTTCATCCCCCAGCCATAATTCTACTTCACCGTTCAACTCATGGGGATTGTATGGGTCGGAGCCGATAAACATGAGAATCTCATCATGGTCGTCATGTGTATGTGACGGCGGTGAGCCAACACTTGCGCTGTAAATCCAGCCGCTTTCCGCATAAAACGCACCTTCCACAAAACGCCCGTCGATGAAGGTGACAGGTCTCATGAAATCTTCCCTGCCTTCAAATTTGCTCTTATCGGCAGGATAATCGGTAACAATATACTTGCCGTATTTTGTTTCAGCCATTTAATCGTCCTCCTTTTCTATCCGGTCTCTTAATCCGTCAGTAAAAATTCAGCCAATTCTGGCATTTATTTAATATATTCTCTTTATCCGCTTGTTTTCCCTGCAGTGTTTTTTCTTGCAGCTTGCTTCCTGAATGTCAGCCGGCTGAGCAATAACACCGTGCGGCAGAATTATGCATAATATTTGATTATATGCTCTTTTTTGGGTGGAGTTTTTTTATGGCAAACAGCGCAAAAATAACCTTTGCGGCCTGAAAAAATTTGCCTGCAGGCACAAAGTTGTACCTGCAGGCGAAAAATGGGTGCCTATTTTAATAATAGAAGAACATATGGGAACCGATGCGGGCGCTGACAGGGCGAGAACGAACCCAGTAATTGGACGTTTTGGCCGGATTGTAGAAACCGGTGGCTCCGCCTGTCGGGTCTTTGCCGCTTAGAGCTTCACGCACCGCCTTTTTAGCCGGCTCTTTTGCCGGCAAGTTGATCCGCCCGTCCAGAACCGGGCTGTATTGATATTTGCCGCTTTCAATCTGGTAGACTACACCGCTTAAAGTATTGGGAAATTTGGGGCTGCGTAGACGGTTTAGTACGGTGGCGGCAACTGCGACCTGCCCCAGATAGGGTTCACCTCCGGCCTCGGCATGGACCAGCCGGGCAAAAAGGTCAAGTTCCGCCGGTGTAAAGCTAAATTCAGCCGCAGCCATTGTGTCAAGCTTGTCTTCTTGCCGTACGGCAAGCAAAAGCTCCATGGTTTTGCCGGCTGCCACTCCGTCCGTTTTCAGTCCGTGTGCCGCTTGAAACCGCTGAACGCCGCCGTGAGTCAGCGGCCCGAATACTCCGTCTATTTCCCCTTCCCGGAAACCAAGTTCTTTTAGGATATTTTGCAGGGCAGCTACATCTTCACCTTTATCGCCAATTTGTAAAGCTCGGGCACCCAATTCTTTATTTGCGTCACTTTTTTCTCCTCCGGCTGCATCAGCATTAATTGTTGCCTGTGCGTAGACAACCCCGGAAGCCAGGATAAAAGTAAAAAGAAAAAACATGAGCAAGCTTTTTTTATTCATCGCTCTTCCTCTTTCCAGTTGTCAGGTCTTCTGCCCTTCGCGGTGTGCCCTTTTGCTGGTCGGAAGCCGGCGGAATGAGTCCCGCTTATTGTAACACGTTATGTCTACTTGCACAAAGGCAGCCTTTCTTTTTACAGGCCGGTTAACTGGAAGGAAGGGGTGAGAAACTGCTTGCCGGGAAAGAGGTGGACAAATGCTTGCGTATACTTTCTGATAAAAGCAGATGGAAAATATTTTTGACAAAAAAAAAGCGCCTCCATACAGGTTTAAAAAGCGTTTTTGATAATCCTTACAGTATTGTCCCTGCCGGTAACGGTAACTACATCAAAACGGTAGGCAGATGCAGTCAGCCCTGTCTCATAAACAAAATGGCGTGCCAACTGGCGCAGCTTGTTCTGTTTGCGAAAATCCACCGCTTCGGCCGCTGTACCGCGACTGTCAGTCGTTCTTGTTTTTACTTCCACAAAAACTAAAACAGGGCCGTCTTTTGCCACTAAGTCGATTTCCCCGTGCCGGCAGCGCCAGTTTTGGGCAATGATTTCATAACCTGCCGCGCCAAGCGCTTGAGCCGCTTTTTTTTCACCGAGGGAACCAAGCTTTTTCACAATCTTTCACCTTCCGGCAAAAGCAAAAAGGAACGACGGTGAAGCGGGCATGGGCCAAGCCTGGCAATAGCCCGGCGATGCTCCTTTGTCGCGTAGCCTTTATTACCGGCAAAGCCGTAACCGGGATATTGCTTGTCCAGTTCACACATTAAGCGGTCCCGCGTGACCTTGGCGATAATTGACGCTGCAGCCACAGTGGCTGAAAGCCTGTCACCTCCGTTAATTCTTTGCTGCGGGTAAGAGAGCTCCTCCAGCTTGATCCCGTCCAGCAGGACATAATCAGGTGTGATGGACAGTTTGTGCAAGGCACGCAGCATGGCCAGCTTCGTAGCCTGGAAGATATTCAGCGCATCAATTTCCTCCACTGAGGCCACACCGCAGGACCAGGCAAGCGCCGTCTCCTGCAGGACGGCAAACAATTCCTCCCTTTTCCCGGGCGTCAGTTGTTTTGAATCATTAAGTCCGGGCAAGTAAAAATGCGGCGGCAAGATAACTGCCGCTGCCACCACCGGCCCGGCCAAGGGACCCCTGCCGGCTTCATCCACTCCGGCAATGTATGTATACCCTTTTTCCTGTGCCTGCCGCTCATAGCGCAGGAGTGAGGAAAGCCGCTCCCGCTCCAATCTCTCGGCCCGTATCCTTGCAGTATACCGTGCGAGGAGCTTTTTCACACCCGACCGTGAATCGGCCGCCAGCAGCCTTATTTCCTGCGGTTTCAGTGTAGCTGCCTGAAGATAACGCTCAATTTCTTTAAGTGTCATTTTGCTGAAAAGATTCATCACTTTCTCCTCGTCTTTCCACCGTCTCCAGTGTAATCCGTCCCAGGCGCCCTGCACGGAAATCTTTGATCAAAAGGCGGGCCGCCGCATCCAGGTCGACTCTTCCGCCTTTCTGCAGGCAACCGCTCCTTCTGCCGATATCCGTTAATATTTTGTGAGGATCTTTTTCCTCCGGAGCGATCCGGTAGCGTTTTGGCAATGCTTCCGGTAAATGCGCCGTCAAGTATGAAACAAGGGCTGCACCAAGTTCTACCGGGTTATAGATTTCATCCTTGACAGCCCCCACGACTGCCAGGCGGAAAGCCTGGCCTGCATTTTCCATTTTGGGCCACAGTATGCCTGGAGTATCCAACAGTTCCAGGTCTCCCGGCAGCCTCACCAATTGTTTCCCCTTTGTCACCCCGGGTTTATTTCCAGTATGTGTGGCACTGCGCCCCGTCAACCTGTTAATCAGCGATGATTTGCCCACATTGGGAATGCCCACAACCATGAGCCTGCGCAGCTTTCCGCCGTATTTGCGTTTTACCGGAATATTTTTTAGAAGCCGCAGCAAGTACCTGATACCTTCCCCGGTCATGGCATTAACAGCGGCAACACCGGCATAATCCTGCTGCAGAACGGCCAGCCATTCCTGCGTCCGCTGCGGATCGGCCAGGTCGGTATGGGTCAGGACGGCCACAACAGGCTGCTGCGCAATGAGATCACGGATGTCGGGATTGCGGCTGGAGTCGGGAATCCGGGCATCCAGCACCTCAACAACCGCATCAACCAGCTTTAAATTTTCTTTCAGCAGGCGTTTTGCTTTGGCCATCTGGCCTGGATACCATTGAATCTCCATGGTGATCGTCCTTATTTTTGATTTCACTGATGGGAAATCAGCCGTGCGGCGCTAAAAGGCCAAAAAACAAAAATGGCTTTGCCTTTAATCTGCTTCAGTGCTACAAAACCTACATTGGGGTGGCGGCTGTCCAAGCTGTTATTGCGATTGTCACCCAGGACAAAAACTGTATTTTCCGGAACCACCACCGGTCCGAATGGCTCCCTGGCATTTTCCAGCACATAATCTTCCTGCAATTTTTCCCCGTTAACATAAACTCCATCGCTCAGTACCTGGATTTCATCACCGGCCGTGGCGATAACACGCTTAATAAAATCCCGCTCCTCCGTCGCCTTAAATACTACGATTTCACCCTGGCGTGGTGCGCGGAAGTAATACTGCATTTTACTTACCAGCAGCCTTTCGCGGTCATGCAGTGTAGGCAGCATTGATTCCCCCTGCACCAGGAAAACTTCCACCAGAAAGGCACGGATTACCAGGGTAAGAATTACGGCAACAAGTATTGTTTTTATCCATTCCCAAAAATCACTTTTTACCGGGTCGCTCATGTCTGGTCCTTCTTTCTCTAGGTCATCGAGACGCCCTGCAAAAAATGGACTGTGTAAAACAGTCCACCTTTTAGCTGCGCTTTTCTTTAATGCGGGCTGCCTTACCGGTTAGTTTCCGCAAATAGTACAGCTTGGCCCGGCGCACATCGCCGCGCCGGATTACTTCCAACTTTTCAATTTTGGGGGAATGCAGCGGAAACGTCCGCTCCACGCCTACACCATAGCTGACCCGGCGCACGGTAAATGTCTCACGCAGGCCGCCGCCTTGCTTTTTAATGACTGTACCCTCAAAAACCTGCGTCCGTTCACGGGAACCTTCCACGACCTTGTAATGAACACGGACTGTATCTCCGGGAGAAAGCAGTGGCAAATCTTTTTTCATTTGCTCTGCTTCAATTTGCCTGATAATATCCACGCAGTGTCCTCCTTTCCTGGCAACTTCCTGACAACAAAAGAAATTATATCATACGCACCCCGTATTTACAACAAGACATTCAGCTTTGATTGTGTCAACC
>LSQX01172448.1_pt3 | contig 11545 bp, 8 predicted proteins | sample 654561 | NCBI WGS metagenome assembly LSQX01 (sample SAMN04489861, study PRJNA283612) | anaerobic digester metagenome | isolation source: 4 biogas reactors fed with cattle manure at either 37C or 55C with and... | place: Denmark: Kongens Lyngby | collected 2014 | reverse complement strand
GGCAGACATGCCGGGCACACAAAAAAGGCCGGAGGATGTTCCCCCGGCCTTCACTGCCGATGCTGCATCGATCGCTTTTCTGGCCTTTTCACCGCGCAGTCTACTCGTCCAGGTCGCCGCCGCGCAGCGCCTCACGCAGTTCCTTCACGTCCTCGGCAAACTCGCGGGCCAGGTCACGCTGGGCTTCGAGCCACTCGCGCGCCAGCTCTCCGGCCTCCTCTACGGCCTTGCCCGTCCGCTCGGAAAAGGCGCCGTCAAGCCAGACGCCCACCTCTTCATCCCAGAAACCCTTGAGGTACTCCGATACCTGGGCCATTAGCTCCTTGACGGCGATGCGCTCCCGAGCCAGCTCCCGCAGGGCGCGCAACTCTTCCTCGGTCCAGGCCGGCTCGATGACGGGCAGTGCGTCCGACGGACCTTCTTCAACCGCCTCCACCTGGGCCTCCGTAGTGTTCGGCTCGGTACCGCTCCCGCCGGCGGCCTGTTCCTCCCAAGCCTCCCGAGCCCGGTCGTCCTCGCTCGCCGTCTCCGCCGCCATCTCATCGGGCGGCGCAGCTTCCTCGGCGGCCCCCTCTCGCGGCATCGGCAGGATCGACACCTCGCCCACGCCGGCAGCTGCGACAAACCCCACCGTCAGGAGCGCAACGAATACGCCCCAAACGGCGAGACTGCGGATCGACATTTTCACTTCGCATTCCCCCTAAAACCCGGTTTGGAATTAAAACACCTGCTAGAAGAAGTGTACAGGCCCTCTGGAGTCCGGGTCAAAGGGAATGCAGGGGGACTATGGGCACCGTTTCCGCCGGCGGAACTTTCCGGCGTCAACCGGCCAAGACGAACCGTTCGATTGCTTCGGCTGCGCCTCCCTCATACACGGTACCTACGACGACGTCGGCGGCGGCCTGCACCTGCGCCGGGGCGTTGCCCATGGCCGCTCCGACGCCGGCAAAGCGCAGCATCGTGACGTCGTTGAAGTGGTCACCTACGGCGAGAACTTGCTCAGGCCGGATGCCCCACTTCTCGCACAGACGCGCCAGCGTCCGCCCCTTCGAAACGCCGGCGCCCGTCATTTCGATAAACCGGTCCCGGGACATCACGACCTCCAGCCGGCCGCGGTACATCTGCGCGATTTGAGGCTGCAGGCGTGCCACTTTCTCCGGATCCGCCACGATCAACAGTTTGTGGACGTCCTGACCGGGCGCAAGGCTCTCCGCGAAGGCACGCAGATCACCTACGACACGGGGCTCTACCTGGGAGATTGTGTTGTAGAACGCCACGTCGTCGTTCAACTCGCTGACGCAAAGCCTGTCCTCCACGTACAAGTTAAGGGTGACCCCTTCCTTTGCGGCCAGGTCGACGATTTCCAATACCAAAGGCCGCGGGACCGGGTCGGACAAGTGCACGGTACCCTCGGCGTCCATGACCAGGGCGCCGTTGTACGCGATAAATGGACCTTTAATTCCCAGCTCGCGCGCGAAGGGCAAGGCAGAGCGAAACATCCGCCCCGTCACCAAAATCACGCGCACGCCGCGGGCCATCGCCTCACGTACAGCATCCTTTACCCGCGGTAAGATCACCAAGTCATCTCCGACAACGGTTCCGTCTAAATCCAAAGCGACCAGTCTGATCGTTCCTGCCACCTCGCTGATCAATCCCGCACCGCTATGCTGATCAAGCCACTGGCAATCGAGAGCACGACGGCGCCCAGTATCGCCGCCCCTGCGCCCGCCACCTCGAAACCCGAGACGAGCCGCGACACCAGCCAAAGCATGAATCCGTTGATTACGAATGTGAACAGTCCCAGCGTGAGGATGTTCAAAGGCAGAGTGAGGATGAGCAGCACGGGACGAATCACCGCGTTGGCGATCCCAAGGAGCGCCGCGGCCCAAAGAATCGCCTCGGTCCCGTCGACGCTCACCCCGCCCACAAGTTGCGCCGTGACGTACAGGGCAATCGCGTTGACCACCCACCGGATAAGAAGCCCGCGCATCGGACGCCCTCCCTACCGCTCCCAGACGTTGTTTTCCCGCCGCCAATCGGGCGTCCAGTAATCCGGATCGACCGTGATGCGCACTACGGATCCGGAAAACTCTCGCCGCATCTGGGCACCCAATTCCGCCGCGATCGTATGCACCGAACCGTCAGCCAGTACCACCTCGACGTCGACGGGGCCCGGCTCCACAAGACGCGCTGTCGACGCCACGGTAAAGGTCACGAGCTCCCCTCCGTCCACCGCCTCGATCCGCACTCCTTCCAAGGCATAGTCCAATTCCTGGTTGCCGTTGATCCAATCGGAAATAAACCGGCGCACGGCGCTTCCTCCCACCCGCTCCATCAGGTCGGTAAAATCCCGGGAGCCGGCGAACTCCGAGGTGTACTCCCGGACAAAGGTGCGCAGCAGGGTGAAGAAAGCTTCGTCACCCAGTCGCCTGTGCAACGCCCGGAAAACCAGCGCGCCTTTCTGCATCGCCACGGGAGCGTCTTCGTCCGTCAACTCGATCGCCGCCAGCGCCCGCTTGCGCCGGCCGTCGGCCGCCAAAGGCGCGACCGCCCGTTCCTCGATGATCTCCCGCATCGCCTCCCGGCCGTGGATGCGCTCGACGACCAAATAGGCCAGATAGTCCGCCAGGCCTTCGGAAAGCCATAGCGTTCCGAGCACCTGGGTACCTGCCGTAAAACCGATCCATTTATGGGCCGTCTCGTGGGCCGCCATGTAAGTGCGCATGATCTCGCGGTCGAGCGGAACCTCGATGCTCGTCTCGTCGTAGACGAACAGCGAATACTGGCTCAGCGAACCGCCCAAGCCCCAGGGCAAGGCGACCACGTCGAAACGCTCGAGAGGCAAAGGACCGAGGATCTCCTCCAAGACCGCCGCCGCCTCCGCCGCCCGCCGCCCGATCTCGGCCACGTGGCCCGGCTGCCCGGGGACGTGCCAGCCAAAGACCTCGCGCCCTGCCACCTGCTGCACCGAGGAGACGAGGTCGCCGATCACCACGCCGAGGCCAGGCATTTTCTTCAGGGTGTTCCAGGTGCGCCCGTTCGTACCTTCCACCGGCCGCCCTTCCCCGATCATCGTCCATCCGTCAGGCGCCGCCTCCAGATGCACCGTGGCCGTAAAGTACCCTTCCGTCGGCATCTGCGGGTACCAGAACATAGGAATCGCGGCGAAAAAGAGACGCTCCGACAAATAGGGGAACGTGTGCACCGCGGTCTCGGGTGAAATATGGTACGAAAACCGCAGCGTCAGCTCCGTCCCTTGGTCTTCCCGGCGCGGCAAGTCGATGCGGTAAATGACAAACGGCAAGGAGCCCAGGCTGAGAAGGTGGCGCCCGTGCCGCAGCGTCCGGCCGTCGGATGTGGCCACTTCGTCCAGGAAAAAGTCGGCGCCCAGCGTCATGTACAGGACGTCGGTCCGTTTCGTCAGGCGCACGGTCACGTCGTCGACGAAGCTGGCCGACCACTGCTCCGGTTCGAGGGCAATGCGCAACTCGTGGTGCAGCACCTCCCCCGCCTCGAGCAGCCGCAAATAAGAGTAACCCAGGTTGACCAGAAGCGAGCCCTGTGCCCGTGCGCCGATCGTCAGGCACAAAGCGGTGAGGAAAACCAGGGTGGCGCCCCGGCTAGCCCACCGGCGAGTGAATCGGCGTGCCAAAGCAAGATCCCTCCGCTCCTACCCCAACTGTTCCCGGATGCGCTCCGCGAGCTCACGCGAGATGCCGGGAACCGTCTGTAGCTCTTCGAGGGAGGCCTGGGCAACACCTTTCACGGAACCGAACTTACGCAGCAGGGCCCGCTTGCGTTTCGGACCGATACCCGGGATGTCGTCCAAGGCCGAGCGCGTCGTCCGCTTGTCACGCAGCTTCCTGTGGTAGCTGAGGCCGAAACGGTGGGCCTCGTCGCGCACCCGCTGCAAAATGTGGAGAGCCGGCGTGTCGCGGCCGAAAAGAATGGGCTCCGGACGGCCTTCGACGAACACTTCCTCGAGCCGCTCGGCCAGGCTGATGGTGGGAATATCTTCCAGGCCCAGTTCCCTCAGGACGTCCCGGGCGGCGTTGAGCTGCCCCTTGCCGCCGTCGATCAAGATCAAGTCGGGCATCTTGACGAAGCGCATCTCTGCCATGGCCTTCTCCTGCTCCTCCGGCGGCAGGGCGTCGAGCTCCTCCTGCTCCTTCAACGCCCGGGTGAAGCGGCGGCGCAGCACTTCCTGCATCATGGCGTAGTCGTCGGGACCTTGCGTACGCAGCTTGAACCGCCGGTACTCGTCAGGCGCAGGTACGCCGTCTTCGAGCACCACCATGGCGGCCACAGCTTCGGCGCCGTGGAAGTTCGAGATGTCGTAGGCCTCGATCCGCTCCGGCAGATGGGGCAAATCGAGGACTTCCTGCAGCTGTTCCAGGCCGATCCGGTTCGCCTCGGCCCGCCGGGTCTCCCGCGACAGGTGCTCTTCCAGTACGAGGCGGGCGTTCTCCTGGGCCATCTCGACCATACGCCGCTTCTCGCCCCGCTGTGGCACCCGCAACTCGACCCGGCCGCCCCGCTGCTCCGCCAGCCACGCCTCAACCACTTCCTGCTCGTCCACCGGCACCGGCAGCAACACGAGGCGCGGGATGAAGGAAGCCCTGGCGTAATACTGCTCGACGAACGCCGTGAGCAGCTCGCCCGTCTCCTCATCGGCCGTGCGGTCAAGGAAAAAGTGCTCCCGACCGACGAGCTTGCCGTCGCGCACGAAGTACACTTGCACGCACACGGCCGCGCCTTCGACCGCGAGGCCGATTACGTCGAGGTCTTCCTTGTCTACCGAGAGCACTTTTTGCTTTTCGACCATGCGCTCGAGGGCTCGCACCTGATCGCGCAAGCGGGCGGCCTTCTCGAATTCTAAGTTTTTCGCAGCCGCCTGCATCTTGTCCCGCAGCGCCGGAATGAGCTTCTCATGCCGCCCTTCCAGAAACAGGCACACTTCTTCGATCAGCTTGTTATATTCTTCTTCCGTCTGCAAGCCCGCGCACGGTGCACCGCAGCGGCCGATGTGATACAGCAGGCACGGACGGTAATTCAGCTCGCCGCTCAAGTCCAAATTACAAGTGCGGATGGGAAACAGCTTGCGCAGGAACCGCATCGTCGTGCGCACGGCCGCGGAGTCGGTGTACGGTCCGAAGGTGCGGCCCCCCTTCTCGCGCCGGCGCACCACCGTCACGCGGGGAAAGCGCTCGTCCGTCACCTTCAAATAGGGATAGTGCTTGTCATCTTTGAGCCGGACGTTGTAGCGCGGCGATTTCTCCTTGATCAAGTTGCTTTCCAGGATCAGCGCCTCGACGTCGTTCGAGGTCACGATGTACTCGATGTCGGCGATCTTCCCGGCCAAAATGCGCGTCTTGGGGGAGACCGCGCCCTTTTGGAAGTAGGAGCGCACGCGGTTTTTCAGGACGGAGGCTTTGCCTACATAAATCACGCGCCCGGCCTCGTCCTTCATCATGTAAACCCCTGGTTTGTCCGGTAAGTTTTTCAGCGTCTCCTGCAAAGATTCCCGACCCACGAAAACCACTCCACCGCTCCGTTACACGCTCCGCGCGACCTCGCGCACGGGCACGGATCCATTGGCATTTCCCTCGCCCTGCGCCCTTTCCCGGGCTGCGAACTCCTTGTCCCGCTCGAGCACCTTCTTGAGGTACTGACCGGTATACGACCCGGGCGCTGCGGCCACCTCCTCGGGTGTGCCGCAAGCTACGATGCGCCCGCCCTCGTCGCCTCCTTCGGGTCCGAGATCGATGATATAGTCGGCCGTCTTGATCACGTCGAGGTTGTGCTCGATGACGATTACGGTATCGCCGTTATCGACCAGGCGGTGCAGCACCCGGAGGAGCTTTTCTACGTCGGCCGCATGGAGTCCCGTCGTCGGCTCATCCAGGATGTATAAGGTCCGCCCGTTGCTGCGCCGTGACAGCTCCGTGGCCAGTTTCACGCGCTGCGCCTCACCTCCCGACAGGGTGGTCGCCGGCTGGCCCAGTTTGATGTACCCGAGCCCGACGTCGTACAAGGTCACGAGCTTACGGTGGATACCGGGGATCGCCTGGAAAAATTCGGTCGCTTCCTCCACCGTCATGTCGAGCACGTCGGCGATGTTTTTGCCCTTGTACTTCACCTCGAGCGTCTCCCGGTTATAACGCTTGCCCTTGCACACTTCGCACGGCACGTACACGTCGGGCAAGAAGTGCATCTCGATTTTGATGATCCCGTCGCCCCGGCACGCCTCGCAGCGGCCGCCCTTCACGTTGAAGCTAAACCGGCCGGGCTTGTACCCGCGCACTTTGGCGTCGGGCGTCTCGGCGAAAATAGCCCGGATCAGATCGAACGCACCCGTGTACGTGGCCGGGTTGCTCCGGGGCGTGCGGCCGATGGGCGACTGGTCGATGTCGATGACTTTGTCCAGGTGCTCAATGCCCAAGATCTCGTCGTGGGCGCCGCCCCGCTCGCGGGACCGGTGCAGCTTGTGGGCCAGCTCCTTATATAGGATCTCGTTTACCAAGGTGCTCTTGCCCGAACCCGACACGCCGGTGACGCACACGAACACGCCTAGGGGAATTTCGACGTCGATGTTCTTCAGGTTGTTCTCCCGGGCGCCCTTGACGACTAAGGATTTCCCGTTGGGCTCGCGCCGGGCGCTCGGAACGGGGATGCGCCGGCGGCCCGACAAATACTGGCCCGTGATCGATTCCGGACACGCCATCACTTCCTCCGGCGTGCCCGCGGCCACGATGCGCCCGCCGTGCACGCCCGCCCCCGGCCCGATGTCGACGAGATAGTCGGCCTCCAGCATCGTCTCCTCATCGTGCTCGACGACGATCAGCGTGTTGCCTAGGTCACGCAGGCCCTTGAGCGCATCAAGGAGCTTTCTGTTGTCCCGCTGGTGCAGGCCGATGCTCGGCTCGTCGAGGATGTACAGAACACCGACGAGGCTCGAACCGATCTGCGTGGCCAGGCGAATGCGCTGGGCTTCGCCGCCAGAGAGGGTTCCCGCTGCCCGGTCCAAGGTCAAGTAGTTCAGGCCCACCTTGTCGAGGAAACCGAGGCGTTCCCGGATCTCGTTGAGCACTTGCCTGGCAATCGTCGCCTCCATCTCGGTAAGGTCGAGATGTGCGAAAAAGTGCAGCGCTTCCTTTACCGACAAGGCGGTTACCTCGGCGATGTTCTTCCCTCCCACGGTATAGGCGAGACTTTCGGGTTTCAGACGCTTGCCGCCGCAGGCCGTACAAGGCTTGGTGGTCATGTACTGCTGCATCTCGGCCCGGGCCCAGTCGGAGCTCGCCTCGCGGAACCGCCGCTCCACGAAGGGGATCACGCCTTCGAAGTGGGCGTCGAAACGGCGCGTCCTGCCTTGAGTGTTTGTGTAGTCAAAGGTTACCTTTTGCTCGCCCAACCCGTACAGCAACACGTGTAGCTGCTTCTTGGTCAGCGTACGCAGCGGCGCCGACGGATCGATGCCGTAGTCCCGGCATACACCGCTCAAAACGCCCCGGAGCCACTTGCTGCTTGAATGGGCCCACGGCACGAGGCCCCCCTCGTCGATGGAAAGGTCCAGGTTGAGCACGCGGTCGGGATCGACCTCGAGGCGCTCGCCCAGGCCGTCGCACACCGGGCACGCACCGAAGGGGCTGTTGAAGGAGAAAAGGCGCGGTGAAGGCTCTTCGAAACTGATGCCGCAATCGACACAGGCCGCCCGCTCCGAGAAAAGAATTTCGTCTCCGTCGATCACGTCGATGATCACGATGCCGTCGGCCCGCGAGATCGCGGTTTCGAGGGAATCGGCCAGCCGCCCCTCGACGCCCTCCCGGACGACGATGCGGTCGACGACGATTTCAATAGTATGCTTCTTGTTCTTGTCGAGTTCGATGGGCTCGCCCAAGTCGCGCAGCTCGCCGTCGACCCGCACGCGCACGAAACCGTCTTTGCGGATCTCTTCGAACAGCTTGCGGTATTCGCCCTTCCGGCCGCGGACGACGGGCGCGAGCACTTGGATCCGGGTGCGCTCGGGCAGCTCCATGATCCGGTCGACCATCTGCTGCACCGTCTGGCGCGTGATGGCCTTGCCGCACTTGGGACAATGGGGCCGGCCGATCCGTGCGTAAAGAAGGCGCAGGTAGTCGTAAATTTCGGTCACCGTGCCCACGGTAGAGCGCGGGTTGCGGCTCGTCGTCTTCTGGTCGATAGAGATGGCCGGGGACAACCCTTCGATGAAGTCGACGTCGGGTTTGTCCATCTGGCCCAAAAATTGACGCGCGTAGGCAGAGAGCGACTCCACGTAGCGACGCTGGCCTTCGGCATAGATCGTGTCGAAGGCGAGGGACGACTTGCCGGATCCGGACAGGCCCGTGAACACGACCAGTTTGTCCCGGGGAATCTCCAAGTCGATGCCCTTTAGGTTATGTTGGCGAGCGCCCTTGATCCGGATGCACTCTCGTGCCATGCGACGTCCTCCTACCGATTACATGTTCGTTCTTACATTCTATCACACCGCACGCCGCTGAAAAGCCCCGAACACCCCGCGCAGTAGCGGCTGGATGACCGGGCGTCAAGGGACAAAGGACCCTTACCGCCCGATCCGCCCATGACAAAGCACCCCACAAGTGGTATGCTGACTTTGTACCGAAGCGAAGGGAAACTTCCGATGCGCAGGTGATCCGGTGCCCATGCCACGTCGAGCGACGTCCGCGCCCTTGTTCACGCTGTTTCTCGTCCTCTTCACGGTTTCGGTAGGGTTTGGGCTCATCATTCCGATACTGCCCCTGCTCGCCCGGGATTTCGGCGCCACAGCCTTCATGCTCGGCACGATGACGTCCGGATATGCGGTCGTGCAGTTTCTGTTCGCGCCGCTTTGGGGCCAGCTTTCCGATCGCGTGGGAAGGAAACCGGTATTAATGATCGGCATTACAGGCATGGCCGCCGCCTTCTTCTTTATGGGCCTGGCGAAAAGTTTCTGGGCCCTATTCGCCGCCCGGGTGCTGGGAGGATTTCTCAGTTCGGCAACCTTGCCCGCGGCGCAGGCCATGGCTGCCGAGCTGAGCGGCCACGAAAACCGTGCCAAGGCCATGGGGCTTATGGGCGCGGCCTTCGGCACGGGCTTTATCTTCGGACCATTGATCGGCGGGCTCCTGACACCCCTCGGACCTTCTGCGCCCTTTTTCGCGGGTGCTGCGATGGGCGCCTTGAACTTGCTGCTGGCCGCCCGGGTGTTGCAGGAATCCCGGGGACGCAGTTTCCAGGCGGAGCCGTTAGCGGGCGATCCGGCGGCAGGACGAGCCGTCCGGGGACCGGCCTTGCGGAACCTGGGACGTGCGTTGGCGGGGGCCGGACGTCCCTGTTACATTTTGGCCCTGGTGATCATGTTCGCCCAAAGCAGCCTGATGACCGCTCTCGCCCTGTTGCTGGCGGACCGCTTCGGCGCCGGTTCGAGCACCCTCGGTGTAATCTTCGCAGTCAACGGGGCGATCGGCGGCGGCATTCAAGGTGCGGCCATCGGTCCCCTCACCGACCGCTGGGGCGAGGTAGGCACGATCCTGCGGGGGCTGGCGGTCGGCGTCGCCGGCTATGTGGGCATCGTCCTTGCTCCGAGCCTGCTTCTTTGCGTACCGGCTATCGCCCTCACGGCCGTGTCGATGTCGCTCACCCGGCCCTCGGCCACCTCGCTCCTGTCGAAGCGGACCGAACTGCCCCAGGGGATCACCATGGGCTTGCAAAGCTCCTTCGACAGCCTTGGCCGGGTGATCGGACCCCTATGGGCCGGCTTCGCCTACGACTGGGAACAGAGTCTGCCCTTCATTACAGCGGCCGTAGCCTTTGCCCTCACGTGGTTCTACTTCCGCAGCCTGAGGAACGAGGCGTCCGCCCGCACGGTGCAGCGTCCCGCCAAAGCCTGAGGCTAGAACCGCGGTAAGTCGCCCGGCCGCCCATAATACGCAAAATCCTTGCGTCTTCCCCGGAAAAGGAGGTTATGCAACGCCACGATTTCACGCACGACTTCGGCACGTTAATACTTTCGGCGCACTTATCCCTTCTTGTCTGAATAACCACTCCGTGCCGTGACGTCCCGGGACAGGGACGCGTGACCCTAACGCGCGGCCGTACCCGGGTCTAAGTCAATGCAAGTACTGATTGCACCACCCGGGCAGCACCTCGAACTTCGTAACCTACTTCTCCAGCAAGATCTCCCTCAGCTCGGCGATTTCGTCCCGCAGTTCGGCGGCCCGCTCGAACTCGAGCTCCTCCGCGGCGGCGAACATCTCCTGCTCGAGCGCCTTGATCCGTTCCGCGATCTCCTCTGCAGTGAGCTGGGCCACGGCCTCCTGCACCTTGCTCGTGCGCGCCGTCGCCTCCTCGTAGCCGTCGGCGGAGGCACGGATCACCTCGGCCACCCGCTTGCGCACGGTTTCCGGAGTGATGCCGTACTTCTCGTTGTGCGCCATCTGGATCGCCCGGCGCCGCTCTGTCTCGTCGATCGCCCGCCGCATCGAGTCGGTGATCGTGTCGGCGTACATGATCACGGTCCCGTTCACGTTGCGGGCGGCGCGGCCGATCGTCTGGATAAGGGACGTCTCCGACCGCAAGAAGCCCTCTTTGTCGGCGTCTAAAATGGCCACGAGCGAAACTTCCGGCAGGTCGAGGCCTTCACGGAGCAAGTTGATGCCGACCAACACGTCGAACTCGCCGAGGCGCAGGTCCCTCAGTATTTCCTGGCGTTCGAGCGCACCGATCTCCGAGTGCAGATACCGGACCCGCACGCCCGCATCGGCCAAGTAGTCCGTCAGGTCTTCAGCCATCTTCTTCGTCAGGGTGGTGACTAAGACCCGCTCGCCCCGCTCGACCACCGTCTCGATCTCGTTCAGCAGGTCGTCGATCTGCCCCTCGACCGGCCGTACGAACACCTGCGGATCGACCAGGCCCGTCGGACGGATGATCTGCTCGACCACGACCTCGGAATGTTCCTTTTCGTACGGACCTGGAGTAGCGGAGACGAAGACAACCTGCTTCATGTGCCGTTCGAACTCGTGGAACATGAGGGGCCGGTTGTCCAGGGCCGAGGGCAATCGAAAACCGTACTCCACCAGGACCTCTTTGCGCGAGCGGTCGCCGTTGTACATCGCACGCACCTGCGGCAGCGTCTGGTGGGACTCGTCGATGAACATGAGGAAATCGTCCGGGTAATAGTCGAGGAGCGTAGTCGGCGTGGAACCCGGCTCACGGCCCGCCAGATGGCGCGAGTAGTTTTCGATGCCCTGGCAGAACCCGACTTCCTGCAGCATCTCCAAGTCGTAACGGGTTCGCTGCTCGAGGCGCTGGGCTTCCAAAAGCTTACCGGCTCGGCGCAGCTCGGCCAGTCGCTCCTCCAGCTCGGCTTCGATCGACTGAATGGCCCGCTTCATCTTGTCTTCGGTCGTGATATAGTGACTGGCCGGGTAGATGGTAACCGAATCGAGCTCGCCCAAGATTTCACCGGTGAGGGGATCGATCTCCAAAATACGGTCCACCTCGTCGCCGAACAGCTCGATGCGGA
>LSQX01057803.1_pt2 | contig 11545 bp, 9 predicted proteins | sample 654561 | NCBI WGS metagenome assembly LSQX01 (sample SAMN04489861, study PRJNA283612) | anaerobic digester metagenome | isolation source: 4 biogas reactors fed with cattle manure at either 37C or 55C with and... | place: Denmark: Kongens Lyngby | collected 2014 | reverse complement strand
AGTATATACAGTACGCTGAGCTCAATGGGCAACTGTTGGAACGCCCTTTTTTCACGCATGCTGAACTGGAAGAAGGAGGGATTTTGAAACTTCAGATGGGTCCAGAACCCAACCTGACGTGGGGCTATAAAGATGAATAATTGATTGAAAATGAATTATGAAAAGTAAAAAAGAGTTTCATCGTTATACCGGTGACCTGAGCCAGATTTTAGGCATCAAGGAGTACGAGTTGACATCGGGAAGAGCGAAAGGCGTGAGGGCGTATGACGTGAAAAACGGATCCGGGCTGGAGTACACGCTCTTGGGAGATAGGTGTCTGGATATTAGTAGCTTGTCTATTCATGGGGTGAATTGCGGTTACCTAAGTAAAACCGGGATATCCGCTCCATGTTACAGCGAAAGCGGGATGAATTTTTCCCGGAGCTTTTATGCAGGATTTCTTGNNATAAGGAATGTGGGCAATGCCTGTGAAGATAACGGTGAGTTATTTGGGTTGCATGGGCGCATATCGAACCTGCCCGCTGAAGAAGTTAACGTGTCGGTTGATTGGGTGGATAACGTGCCGGAATTGACGGTGAGTGGCAAAATACGGGAGGCCTCTTTTTTCGGCGAAAATCTATTGCTGGAGCGGCATGTTTCTTGCAGGTACGGCGAAAATAGCATTTACATTAGCAATGTGGTCGAAAACCAGGGGTTCGAAACAGAGGTGTTGATGTTGCTTTTGCATTTCAACATCGGGTATCCATTATTATCCCCTTCCGCACGGTTTATATCTTCTTCCGAGCGCGTTGTTCCCAGAGATAACGTGGCCGAAGAGGGGATTGCCGATTACACGCGTGTGCAACCACCTACGGCCAATTACAAGGAACAAGTTTTCTATCACACTTTAAGAGGGGATAAGAACCAAGCCACATCGGTGGCATTGATTAACCCTGAACTTGAGTTAGGGGTTTCGTTGCATTTTAACATGGAAGAGTTCCCGCTTTTTGGCCAATGGAAGCAAATGGGAGAAGGGGAGTACGTGATGGGAATGGAACCCAGTAACTGTTACGTGGGAGGGCGCCTTGACCCGCGCAATAAAGGAATTCTCGTTCACATACAGCCATTTGAGAAAAAACGATTTGACGTGAAAGTAGAAGTGCATGTTGGACTTGATTCGCTTGGTAGGATAGAGGATAGCATTGGTCGTCTCTGAGCTACCGGTTAATTTTATGAATTGTAAATAACTTAATATAGAGCTTATGTTTAGGAATTACGTTTTAGTGGGCATGCTACTGGCTTCAGCGCTGCTACATGGCCAATCCAATCTTTCGTACGTTGATCCCACGATTGGTGGGGTAGGACATATCTTACAACCAACGCGCCCCACGGTGCATTTACCCCACAGTATGTTGCGGTCGTTCCCGATGAAGCAGGATCAGTTGGACGATCAGATTCACTATTTCCCGTTGAATATGGCGTCTCATCGCGTCTCTTTCGTGTTCCAGTTTTTACCCGTTAGCGGGAAGGGAGACCCTTGGAACGAACGGTTCACGATAGAGTCGGAACAATCTACCCCCTATTATTACCAGGCTACCTCGGAGATGACGTACAACCGCGTGGAGTTTACCCCTGCCGCCCGGAGTGCCATGTTTCAAGTAACCTTTTCGGGTAACCAGGGTAACTGTTTGCGGCTGGGTATTCTCAACCAGGAAGGGGAGGTAGAGGTGAACGCCCGAACTGTTACCGGGGTGGACCATTTTAACGGGATGAAAGCTTACTTCTATGGCGAGGTAGATAGTGATGTAACCGATGTCACGTACCGGGGAGAAGACAAAAAACAGCTGTTGCTGGCGTTGAGCGAAGAGGCGAGGACCGTTCGCTTTAAGTATGGCATTTCGTATATCAGCGTGGAGCAAGCGAAGCAAAACTTGTATAACGAGATCCCGGGTTGGGACTTCGATTTGATCAAGCAAAAGGCGTATGACGCGTGGGATGAGGTGATGTCGAAAATCAACGTTGAAGGTGGAACGGAAGCGAGGAAGCGGGTTTTTTATACCGCGCTATACCGTTGTTGCGAACGGATGGTTGATATCAACGAGTACGGTCGTTACTACAGTGCCTATGACCACCAGGTGCACGAGTCCGATAAACCCTTTTACGTGGATAACTGGCTTTGGGATAACTATATAGCCCTGGAGCCGCTGACCATGATCCTGGACCCTGAGGTGGCACAGGAGAGGATTCGTTCCTATGTGACCATGTACGAGCAAAGCGGGTGGATGCCCTCTTTCGCGGTGGTATTTGGTGACTGGCCGGCCATGACCGGGAACAACGCGGCGATCTGGATGACCGACGCGTGGGCCAAGGGGCTTCGGGATTTTGATTTTGAAAAGGCTTATGAAGGCATCAAGAAGGGTTCCCTGGAAGCTACCCTTTTACCTTGGAACAATGGTCCCGCCACATCCCTCGACTCTTTCTACAATGAGCATGGGTTTATGCCCGGTTTACGACCGGGAGAGGTGGAGACGGTAAAAGAGGTGGACCCCCACTGGGAAAGGCGGCAGAGCGTCTCGGTTACTATAGATAACAGCTACAGCGACTGGTGTATCGCGCAAATGGCCCATTACGCGGGTTATGATGAGGACAGGGAGTTGTTTTTAAAACGCTCATTATATTATCATAACGTGTTCCGTGAAGAAAAAGGAATCGTTTGGCCCAAGGATAAGCATGGGGAGTGGATAGAACCCTATAATCCCAGCTTTGCCGGGAGAGAGTACTTTACCGAGAACAACGCGTACACGTTTAACTGGGCCGCGAAGCATGATTTTCAGGGACTGTTTAAGCTGATGGGGGGAACAAAGCAAGCGGAGGCGAAACTCGATCAGCTGTTTCGTGAGGAGCTGGGTACTTCAAAATTCAAGTTCTGGTACATACAGCCCGATGCGTCGGGATTGGTGGGCCAATTCGTGATGGGTAACGAACCGAGCTTCCATATCCCTTACCTGTACAATTACATGGGCTCGCCTTGGAAAACCCAAAAACGTATCAGGATGTTGCTGGACACCTGGTTCACGGACGACCTGTTCGGGATGACCGGTGATGAGGATGGTGGGGGAATGTCCTCCTTCGTGGTGTTTTCCATGATGGGCTTTTTCCCCGTTACCGCGGGTATCCCCATCTACAATATCGGTAGCCCCACGTTCGAAAAGGTAAGCATCGAGCTCCCGAACGGAAAGCAGTTCGTGATTAACGCGAAGGGCAACTCGGTAACGAACAAGTATATTCAAAATGCAAAGCTTAACGGTCAGGAATTAAGCAAGTGTTGGTTTACCCATGAAGAGCTTGCGAAAGGAGGTCAACTTGAGTTGCAAATGGGCGACAGACCCAATGTAGCGTGGGGCAGTAGTGAAAAAGATACCCCACCATCGTACAACGATTACAAATCCATTCCTAAATAGGTGGGTCCGGTAACTCTGCATCTGCTCTTGCACGATCGTTTTGGAAGGAAACGGATCATTCACGTGGATAGGAATACTATGAACTCCCGCGCACCCGGTAGGAACGTGGGAATACAAAGAATTAATGATGAATTTGGAAACAAAAAAACTCGTTTTATTTGGAGCGGGTAAAATCGGGCGCTCGTTCATAGGGCAATTGTTTAGTCGCTCTGGGTATGAGGTTGTATTCGTGGATATCAACCCGTGCTTAATTGAGGCGTTAAATCAGGAACGTTCTTACAAGGTATTCGTACGCGACACCCATCCCGAAACCATTGTTGTTAACAACGTGAGGGGTGTTCAAGGGAAGGATATTGAAAAGGTTGTTGCCGAGGTTGTTTCGGCCGATATCCTGGCCGTTTCCGTGGGTAAGAATGGCCTTAGGGGCATTGTCCCTTCCCTTTCCCTCGGGTTGCTTGAACGTGAAAAAGCGTATCCTGGACGGATGGTAGATATCATCCTGGCTGAGAACATGCGGAACGCGGCTCAATTCCTTTTCGAGGAGTTGAAGCACGCCCTCCCCGACCATTACCCGTTAGCGCGACGGGTGGGACTGGTTGAGACGAGCATCGGGAAAATGGTTCCCTTGATTCACGACCAACATGATGACGACCTTCTTTCGGTTTATGCCGAGGCGTATAACACGTTGATCGTTGATAAAAAAGGGTTCAAGAATCCAATACCTCCCGTTTTGGGGATGGAAGCGAAAGAAAACATGAGCGCGTGGGTAGATCGCAAGCTCTTTATACACAACTTCGGGCATGCCGCGGTGGGCTACATGGGTTACGTGTATCAACCAACCTTATCTTTCCTGTGGGAGGTGCTGGAGGATGATAACATCCGCTTGTCAGTACGTGAAGCGATGCGGCAGAGCGCCGCCGCGTTGCAACGTGAGCACCCGGGGGTCTTTTCAAAGGAAGCGTTGCAGGAGCATATCGATGACTTGCTTCGTCGCTTTTCGAATCGAAGCCTGGGAGATACCGTTTTTCGTGGCGGTTGTGACCTGTACCGTAAGTTATCCTCTGACGATAGGGTGATTGTCCCGTTGATGTCGGCGTACAACAACGGCTTGCCTTATGATAAATTACTGGAAGTTTTGGCGTTGGGCCTGCGTTTCAAGGCGGCGGACATTGATGGAACGATGTTCCCCGGGGATGTGGAGTTTCATAAGGAGCTGAACGAACATGGTACCTTACACGTTTTTGAGAGCGTGTGTGGTTTCACGCCCGAGGTGGCACGCCTTTTTCTAAATCAAATCAATGAATGAACCTTATTACAGTGATAGGTGTGATGAAAAAACATGTAACGCTTTTCGTGGCGGGTCTTTTCTTATGTAGCCTGGCCGGGNNCTTCAGCGGTTACCGATACCCTCAACATTTTGCTCTTTTCCGATACCCACCTCTTCGCTAAGGACGATAGGGAGAAACCGTATGAGCAGTACAGCAAGCGCATGTCGGAAGCGTACAACGTTACCAAGCATTATAAAACGGGTGAAGAGACCACGCCCTCGCTCGTTTTCTTGGAAACCGTACAGGTAGCCCGTGAAAAGAAAGTGGACCTGTTGGCCATGTTGGGAGATATATTCAGTTACCCCTCGGAGTATGCTATTGAATGGGCGGACTCTATACTTCGTGATGCCCGACTCAATTACGTCTACGTGGCCGGTAATCACGATTGGCATTACGAGGGAATGCCCGGCTCGTCGGAAGATTTAAGAAAGACCTGGATCGATAAACGCCTGCTGCCTCTTTACCAGGGACATAACCCGCTCTATTACGCGGTGGACGCGAAAGGTGTGAGGGTACTCGTTATCGACAATTCCACCTACGAAATATCTGCTGAGCAGTTGGCGTTTTTCCAAGAACAGGCTCGCACAGGTCTGCCCCTTTTGCTGATGACGCACATTCCCTTTTACATGCCCGGGCGGGGAGTTGGCTACGGCTGTGGACATCCCAACTGGAATAAAGCGCACGATGGTGGGTGCGGAATAGAGAGGCGGGAGCCATGGCCCGAGGAGGGACACACGGCTACCACCATGCAGTTCAGGGATGAAATCTTGAATACGCCCAACTTGCTGGCCGTCTTCTCGGGACATATCCATCACCAGACGCTGGATGTTTCCAAACGAGACTTGCCCATGTTCGTGGGAAAACCTAATTTCTCGGGACATTACTACAACGTCACGATTATACCTATGCCGGTAGAGTGACACGGAACGGCAGGGGCTGTTCATTTTAGGATGAAATACTGTCCGGATGAAAAAAACCAAACTGTTCATAGTTGTCGCGACGATACTTCTTTGTTTACGAGTATCAGCGCAATCCGTAGACAACCCCGTGATGGAGAAAAGGGAAGGTGCGGAAATCGGGGCAAAGCCTTGCAGGTATGATAACAATAAACGCCCTTCCGTCCTAGTAACAGCAGAGCGACTCTCTTTGGTAAGAAACGAGGTGTTGCAGAATGGATCGGCGAGAGGGGCTGTCTATCATGAGTACGTTAAGTCTAACGCCGACTATTGGCTCAACAGGAAAATTGAGGTAACAGGTACTGGCGGGTGGTTACATGATTTTTTCTGTGATGATGGCAGCGAGCTGGAGATCCCGGAGGATAAACAATTCGATCCTAAAGTCCCCAGCAAGTGCCCGGTTTGCGGGAGAACCTATCTGAATGAAAAAATACTTGCCGCCCGGCGTGCTCAGGAACATTACTGGTACTGTGGAGCTGTTCGCGATTTTAGCCTGGTCTATGCCATTGAAGGGAAAAAGGAATACGCGCGAAAGGCAGTCGAGGTACTGATGCAATTTGTCGATTTCTACCCACGGGTTCCCCTGATGAGGCAGACGCTTGAGGAGGCGGTTTTGATGATTCCCCTCGCGGAGAGTTATGATCTCCTATATGATTTCATGACGGAAGAGCAACGCTCCCTTATTCGTGATGAGTTGCTTTGGCCTGCAGCACAAGTGCTGAGTAAAAGCGGTATGGGGGGTAACTGGGGATCGTGGCACCTCTCTGCCGTGGGTGTCATCGGGTATGCCACTCGACATCAGCGTTTTATTGATTTTGCTACTGCACAGTTCAAGGAGCAGATCAGGGATCAGTTGGGTGATGACGGGTTATGGCCTGAATCAGTTCATACCTATCATTTTTACCCGCTTAACGGGTTTCTTGCTTTCGCGGAAGCCGCGGCGAATAACGGCGATGACCTTTACAATTGGGAAGCCAAGCCAGGCAAAAGTCTTAAAAAGATGTTTACAGCCCCCCTTCGTTACGTATATCCCAATATGCAGCTCGCGGCAATTAACGATGGCTGGTACAGCTCTTATTTACCACAGGATCAATACATGATGGCTTATTGCCGGTATGGCCTGCCGGAGTTCGCCTGGGCTGTCCAACAGGTTGAACGTGCAGGAAAAAGCGGAGCTTTAGGAGATCATTTGGGGCCGGGCTACCGTCATCTTCTTTATGGTGAACCTATCCCCAAGGAGCTTGCCCAACCCACTTTTTCCTCTGTCAACTTTCCCGTGCTTGGCATTGCTGTTTTGCGTCACGGTTCGCATTTTCCTGAAGATGAAGAGATGATGATGACCTTTGACTACGGCCCTTTTTTGGGGCATGGCCATCCGGATAAGATGAATATCACTCTGTTTGCCAAAGGGAAGTTGCTGATTCCTGACTATGGTACAACCGGGTATGGATCACCGTTAAATCAGTTCCTGATTAGCACGGCTTCTCATAACACGATTGTGGTAGATGGGGAAAATCAACCCAAGACCAAAGAGGGGGATTTGGTGGCGTTTGTTCATACCCCTTCATTAAAACTCGCGTCAGCCGGAACAACGGAGGTTATTCCAGGTAGTACCTGGAGCAGGACGGTGATGATGCTGGAAGGGTATGCCGTTGTTTGGGACCGGATTGAAGGGAATGAAGAGCACCAGTTTGATTGGTTCTTTCATGCGGAGGGCGATACTCTTTTATTGTCCCGAAGTAGTGGCGGTCATGCTTTTTCTCTTCCGGAGGAGGAAGAGTTTTCCTATCCGTTTTTAACGGATGTCAAAAAGAATGAGCAATCAGGAACTTCAGCCAAAGTCCTGTGGAATTGGGGAGATTACGGCGTTGGTTTATGGTTTATGCATGATCAGGGGCAAAAAATATACACCTCTAAGATGCCTACAGAGGGGAAAAAAGAGGTGCCTTTGCTCATCTTGCGTAAGAACGAGAAGAGTGCGGATTTTTTGGCCCTGATAAAGCCACTAAAGGGTGAAAATGACAAATTGATGAAGGAAGAAGTTCAATTCCGTAGAGAGGCGAATGGTGATCTGGTATTGCATCTGAAAATGGGGGAGCGCGATGAGCAACTTCTACTTGAAGAGACAAAAGTCTCCTATTTTAAAAACGGGGAAAAACCGGTGATCGTTTATTTGCCATCAAAGTAATCGACTAGTAAATAGTGTTATGGGTAAAAGAGTGATGCTAGTATCTCTGATTACAGCTTTCGTTATTTCTGTTAACGCTCAGTCAGTAGATAACTCACAACGGGGATATTGGAATGGTAATCGACTGTTAATCCCTTTCCGTCTTTCTCCACCTCCGGTTGGATACGAGGTAGAATATCTTGATCTGGACGGCGACGGTGATCCTGATGTGATCAAATCGATCACGATTAACGACACCCCTGTTTTGTGGATAGATGATGATGACGATATGCAGTATGGCGACCTGGAGGGAGATACCGATAGTGATTGCTTGTTAATCGATCGGAACAGGGATGGCAAGTACGGTAACCTGGGTGATCTGGTTGTCGATTGGGGAGATAACGATGGAGATGGAAAGGCAGATATGCAAGTCATCGTGGAATATCCTGAAACAGAAAGAGAGAAGATTTGGCCTTACGGTCATTACATGTGGGTGATCGATACAGACGAAGACCAGGTCTTCAATTATATCGACTGGAATACCTTTCAGTTAAAATCATGGGAATTTAGCGGCACTTCAGATTTTATAGCGGACTATAGTGGCAAGAGTCTCTTTTTGAAGGTACATGCTGCAACGAATAGGATGGAAGATCTGCGTTTTAACTGGGAGAATCCATTTCTATTCTACGATGAAGATGATGATGGTTTATCTGAGATGGCAATACGACTGGTTGATTCGCCCCGCACGTTTCAAGACTCAAGCAGAAGTGTGAACCCAGAAATGGTTCGCTTCTCAGGAAAGATAGACTGGGTGTCCATTGCCGTAGATCTAGATAATGATAATGGTACAGGTCATGAGTTTGCTTTCGATTTTACACTTGGTTTCCGTGGTGAAGGGTTTTCTTACGAAGATCAGAGACATGATATCTCTCGTGTGAAAGGATTGGCAGCAGCAGATTCTTTCTTTCTGGATGCGCGCTTCCGTCATCTTGATGAGCTGATTTACCCGGGACATGATCAGGCTACGGACTTGATATTTCAGAAGGGTAAATGGGAGCAAGTCTATTTCGTGTATGATGAAGATGATGACTGCCATCGCTGGGAGAGGGTGGAGTTTTTGGATCCGTTAGATCCGTTCAAGATGGGAACCGGTAAGGGGGGAATAGATAATAATCCTCAGTCTGATGTGTCGGGAGATCGCGGAGAATGGGATCTCGACAACTCGGGAAATGGGAAACTCTACATCAGTAAGTTTGACGGGAGGCTTCATCTCTATGGAGCCGAGTGGGGGTGTTGGAGGATTGATCAGCAAGCCAATTATTATCAGGGGTTTAACCGCACCTGGAAGCCCGGGGAGCCGGATAGGTATTCAACTGTAAAATATTCAGATACCGATCAAAACGGTTTCATAGACCAGATTGAATATGATATGGATGGAGATCATCAGTTTGAAGAGGTGATACGATTGAAGGATCTTGGAATTTCTGATATCTGTACCCTGTATGATCCTGCAGGTTTCACTTATGAAGATTATACCTGGCTGAAAAAGACAATGGCAGAAGATATCTGGCGCAATGCGATGAAAGCGGTTGCGGTAGCGGAGCAATTTGGTCTGAATACAACTTGGTATGCCAAACTGAAACAGGCTAATTCAACCCGTGCTCGTTACCATAATGGATATTGGCTACAGTATTATCTTTTCAAGGATTTGCAGGATTACTTTGTTCGTACAAATAATTTGGACACGTTGAATAAAATCTCAACCGCCTATTTCTCCTCGAATTGGGAGGAGCTGTTGTAAGGCTTTTACGGCTATCATAAAATATTTTCCCGCTTCAGAACAATTGGCAATAAAGCGATGTACCTTTGCGGCCGAAATGTAAAGGTGATATGCAAACTGATTTCAGGTTAAAGAAACTGTTGAAGATTGCCGGGAGAGTCTCCTTCACTATCGCGGTTATTGCCTTTTTCCTGGCTATTTTCCATTTAGGTTTTGGTTACGAGCAACAATGGGAGGAGGTCGTTCTCCTCTTCTTCGGGCTTATCATCTTGATTGGATTTTGTTCTATCTTGCTGGGCTGGGAATCATGACTTTCGCCAACAATTTGACTCGTTGGGTAAAGCAAGGGTTATTGGTAAAGCTAAGGCAAGGATTTTACACGTTCCCATCCCTGAAAAATCAACCCGGTTTCGTGTTGTACGTGTCAAATCGCATTTATAAACCCTCGTACATCAGCCTGCATACCGCGCTTGCTTTTTACGGTATAATTCCTGAAGCGGTTACGCAGGTTACGGCAGTTACCACCATAAAACCAACGACATTTCACAATGATTTCGTTACTTACACGTATAAAAAGGTGAGAGAAGATTTGTTTTTCGGTTACGAGCCAAAACCTTTCGGGAATCGCTCCATTCTGTTTACAACTCCTGAAAAAGCCTTGATCGACCTGTTTTATCTTTATCCCTTTTATAATTCCAACGAAGAAATAGAAGAGTTGCGCCTGGATGAAGATTATTTGGCGGATGATTTAAATGTAGCAAGGTTGGATGAATACCTTGTACGATTTAAAAACAAGGCTCTCGAAAAAAGGATTGAAATAATGAAAAAAACATACGNNAACGCGGAAAAAATATTGCGTCAACGCCGGCACTTATGATGCAACTATTAAATTATTCCAATCATTTCGTTGATCCAGTTCCCTTTTAGTCAACCCGTGGGGTTTCTTTTTGTTTTTGCTTTTTTTGTTGTTTTTCGCTTAGAAAATCGAATATAAGTCGATTAACTATGCGAAAAATTACTATATTTGCGATGAGAAATACAGTTATTCTATGAATTCGTTGTTTCATTTTGGTGTTGTGCCTATAGATTACACTTCGTTGCAAAGCGTTTATCCTTCGCATAGGTCATTAAACGATAAGGTCTCTGCTCTGGAAAAGCAGGGGGCAATTATTCGCTTGAAGCGGGGAATGTACGTTGTCTCCCCCCAGATTACCCAAAGGGCCGTATCTACCGAGTTAATCGCCAATCACCTGTATGGTCCCTCTTACGTGTCAATGGAAAGTGCGTTACGGTTTCACGGGTTGATACCGGAGAGGGTATTCAATACCACGTCGATGACGATAAAAAGAAGTCGAACTTTCAAAAACCGGTTCGGACTATTTGATTATATATACTGTCCCGCGGATTATTACCCTATCGGCATTTCGCAAATTATTCAAGACGATTACGCTTTTCTTGTCGCCACTCCCGAAAAGGCGTTGTGTGACCTCATAGCCTATACCCCGAAATTGCAACTGCGCTCCGTGAAATCCCTTCTGGTTTTTTTGGAGGAGGATATTCGATTGGATATGGATGCGTTTTATCGAATGGATCCATCTGTATTTGAAAAATGTGTGGAAGTAGGCAAGAAAAAAACGGAAATTGGCAACATCATAAAACTTTTGAGAAAATGAGCCTGTTCGATCAAATGCTGGCACGTTATAACGTGCAGGAAGACGGGATAAAGAATGCAACGTATGAAGTTATGCAGGAGATCATTCTTGCCGGGCTTTATCGAGGTGGTTTTTTCAATAAAGCGGCATTTTATGGTGGTACCTGCTTGCGTATTTTTCATGGAATGAATCGATTCTCGGAAGATATGGATTTTTCGTTGA
>LSQX01370739.1_pt3 | contig 11546 bp, 9 predicted proteins | sample 654561 | NCBI WGS metagenome assembly LSQX01 (sample SAMN04489861, study PRJNA283612) | anaerobic digester metagenome | isolation source: 4 biogas reactors fed with cattle manure at either 37C or 55C with and... | place: Denmark: Kongens Lyngby | collected 2014 | reverse complement strand
TAGATAGTATCGAACTGATTATTCGCTATAAGCTGGAGAAGATGCGGGAACTCCATCGTGATGACCCCTTGAGGTTTTAGGGCGATGCGTAACCCTTCAACAAAATCATTCAAGTTCGGGTTGTGTGCAAGTACATTATTTCCGATGATGAGATCTGCCCGGCTATTCTGAGCGGCCACGTTCTTTGCATAATCAGTATTAAAAAAGGTGATATCGGTCGGGATACCTTTTGCAATGGCAACCTCTGCTGTACCTGCTGCCGGCTCCACACCTTTGACAGGAATATGCTGTTCTTTGAAATATTGAAGCAGATAGCCGTCATTGCTTGCAATCTCCATCACAAGGGAATCCTTATCGTAACCGAACCGCCCGATCATCATCGTGACATAGGCTTTGCAGTGAGCCAGCCAGCTTGAAGAGTACGAAGAAAAGTATGCGTAGTTGGATGAAAAGATCCGGTCGGGTACCTCAAACTCATCCAGTTGAACCAGCGAACAGTGTGGACAGTAATGGCACTCAAGGGGATAGTATGGTTCCATCACATGAATGCCTTCATCCGAGAGATACCCGTTTGACAGGGGCGAATTACCCAGATTCAGGAATGGCCCGGGTAATGGTGAACCACAGGAGCGACAGGATTTCATTCTTCACATCCTCTTTTGAAGGTCCATATATTCATCAATATGGGCACGCCGCTGGTCGAAGACCATTTCGGGGGTTAAGTTTTCGATCGTATATTCATCCAGAGTTAAGCGAATCATTGCATCGACGTCCAGAACCGGATGCCAGTTCAGTTGATGGATTGCTTTTGATATATCCAGGCTGAGGAGCCCGGCCTCATGAGGAGTATCACGTTTCGGTGTCTCTATCATCCCGCCTCTGCTATATTCGATAAACTTCCGTATCAACTCTTCAACCGTCAAGTTGTTCCGATAAGATGGTCCGAAGTTCCAGGCACCACTGAATGAATGCCCTTTCTGGATCATTGCCGCACCTAACAGGAGATACCCATAAAGAGGCTCAATGACATGTTGCCAGGGTCTGACCGCCCCGGGATTCCTGAGGCAAATAGGTTTCTTTGCTTCAAGCGATCGCATGAAATCCGGAACAATCCGATTTTCCGACCAGTCTCCTCCACCAATCACGTTGCCGGCACGTACTGAAGCAATTGTGGGAGTATCGTCTGTTGAAAAAAATGACCTGATATATGACGATATGACAATTTCTGCAGCACCTTTTGAAGCGCTATACGGATCATGCCCGCCGACAGGATCGGTTTCCCGGTACCCGTAGATCCACTCACGGTTCTCATAGCACTTGTCACTGGTTACCATCACGCCTGCCTGAACGGATGGCGTCCGGCGAATGGCCTCAAGAATATTGGCAGTACCCTGTGTATTGATCTCAAACGTTTCACGAGGCGTGATGTAAGACTCAGGCACCAACGGTTGGGCCGCAAGGTGGAACACCATCTCAGGCTCTGTTGCGGAGAAAATTTCCAGGATTCTATCATAGTGACGAATATCGCATGAGTAATGGGTTATGACAGATTCCAGTCCACAGGCAACATAATTGTCGCGGGATGTCTTTGGAGCCAGCCCTATGCCCGTGACCATGGCTCCCAGACTGTGGAGCCAGAGTGCAAGCCACGATCCTTTAAATCCTGTATCCCCGGTGATGATAATCTGTTTATCAGCATAGATTTCTGAAAGAGCCATGCGCCTGCTCACCAGATTTTCCAGAATGCTTCACCGGTATCCCATAACCGATTCAGGTATTCCATATCACGGACGGTATCCATGCATGCCCATCGTCCGGGATGCTTGTATACCATCAGTTCTCCTGCCGCCGCAAGCCCTTCAAGGGGGCCTGCCTCCAGATCGCATGCTCCGTCAGGAGTCAAATTGTTGAAGAAAGCACGGTTAAACACATAAAAGCCCCCGCTAATATAATGATTGGATGTTGAGGGTTTTTCCCTGAAGTGCTTTACCTGGTTACCTTCAAGATGCAGTTCACCGAACTGGGATGCTGGAGATACTCCGGTAACCGTTGCCATCTTACCGTGCGACCGGTGGAACGCAAGAAGTTGATCGATATTAATGTCTGCAACCCCGTCCCCATAGGTCACCATGACCTCGTCACCAACGAGATATTTTTCAACGCGCTTTAATCGGCCGCCTTTGAGGGTATTTTCCCCCGTATCAACAAGGGTGATAGACCAGTCTTCTGTTTCGTTTGAATTACAGGGTAAAAATGATACAGAATGACGATTCCCGAGTTTAACACAAACATCCTGACTCATCAAGTGGTAATGATAAAAATACTCCTTGATCAGGTTCCCCTTATACCCAAGCGGCAAGATAAAATCTGTATGCCCATATCGAGCAAAGATCTTCATGATGTGCCAGAGAATTGGTTTACCCCCCACCGGAACCATAGGTTTGGGGCGATACTCAGTCTCTTCGCGCAGCCGGGTTCCAAGACCCCCACAGAGAATAATGACCTGCATTGTACAACGTCCTTGCTTTAACAGTTTATTATCTCCTGAACCTTCTAACTCTCATCCAAATGCTCAAGGTGCTCCAAGAACTACAGCAGTAAAAGGACGGCTTTGTTCAAAGGGGATGAAGCTAAGACGGACACACATTTTCACTGCAAATCCAGAATAAACTGGATCCAATTCAACAAGATCTCAGGGATATTCCACGCGTGCTCTATATTTTCCCATTATTCTAACAATTATACTTCACAACATTATCAGCATCCACAGGTATAAATATATTGGGGATATGCACCTAGGAAATAAATCCTTCATTGATGCTGGCCAAGAGTCACCGAACAGTGTCCGGAAACAACGCTCTTCTTTTCCCAGACGTTGCGGATGACCGGTCATTCACGACGATTGCATCGGCGCCATATAAACGAGCATTTTACGCACAAAGAGGATAAATTTTTCTAAAATACCTATATTATTCAAGTACTAGTGTAGCGACACCGATTTCTTTAAGTCACTCTTCACCCAAACACAATGCTGGAGATACGGCTGCAACTCACCTGTGAAGCGCGAGGAACCTCTTCAGGCAACGGGTCAGTCTGGTGTAAGATCGTGAGAATGGCTATGCCGTGCCGGTCAAGTCGACCTTACGAGGTGGATCACCAGTATGTTCGAGAAAGTTGTCAGGCGCCCAATTCCATTGTCTGTCGTAAAAGCGCCGCATCTATAGAAGGAAAAGGAGAGAAATTAGAAGAATGAATCTGCGGATCAAAGGTCCTGTGGGGTCAGTTGCAACGAGATTAGAATGACAATACGACGGAGAAGTGATATGAAGGTTCTTGTTTTAGGCGCCACCGGGATGCTCGGGCATAAACTCTTACAGTCCCTGTCAAAACGATTCGCAACGAAAGGCACCATCAGGGGCGATGAGTCGGACTTCCGTGGCTTCCCCGGGGCGCCTTCCAGCAGCATAATTGCCCATGTCGACGCAGGCAATATTGCCGGAGTCAAAACAACAATCGAAGAGTACAAACCCGATGTCGTCATCAACTGCATAGGTATCGTCAAACAGCTGCTGGCAGCTCACGACCCTTTGCAAAGCATTGCGATAAACGCTCTCTTTCCGCACCACCTCGCGCATATCTGCCAGCAAAGAGGAATTCGACTGATTCATATCAGTACGGACTGTGTCTTTTCAGGCCAGAAAGGAAACTACCGTGAGGATGATTTCGCCGATGCCGACGACCTGTACGGCAGGACCAAGTATCTTGGTGAGGTCGATTACGAACATGCCCTCACCCTTCGGACTTCCATCATCGGCCGTGAGCTTGGTACAAGCCATGGCCTGATCGAGTGGTTCCTGAGCCAGGAAGGGAGAACAGTCAGTGGTTACACGAACGCGATTTTCAGCGGCCTGACAACGAATGCCCTTTCCGATGTCATTGCCGCCGTCATCACGAACTATCCAGAGATGCGCGGGGTCTGGCACGTCGCAGCAGAACCAATCAGTAAATATGAACTGCTTAAACTGGTCAAAGCAGTTTATCATCTCGATATACAGATACAACCGGAGAATTCCGTCGTGATCGATCGAAGCCTTAATGGAAGCAAATTACGAGAGAATACGAATATTATAATTCCCTCCTGGAGAACAATGATTGAGCAAATGCGTCAAGATCCGGCACCCTATACGGCAACGAGGTCAAAGAATGCTAACTGATAAGACGATACTGGTTACCGGAGGTACGGGGTCGCTTGGTAAGGTTCTGATAAAGCGATTACTCTCCGGAGAGATGGGCTGCCCAAAAAAAATCATCGTATTCTCGCGCGATGAGGCAAAGCAGCATTTCATGCGGATGGATTACCTCAATCGCACGACGGCTACCGACGAGGTCATCTACAACAACTTCAAACGCATGCTCGAGTTCCGCATCGGGGATGTCAGGGACTTCCACAGCATAAGCAGGGCTCTGCGGGGGGTGGATTTCGTCTTTAATACCGCTGCATTAAAGCAGGTTCCTTCCTGTGAATACTTCCCCTTTGAAGCTGTATTGACAAATATCACCGGGCCGGAAAATATCGTCAGGGCAATACGGGAGCAGAACCTTCCCATCGACACCGTCGTTGGCATCTCCACGGACAAAGCCTGTAAACCCGTCAACGTCATGGGCATGACAAAGGCGATCCAGGAGCGCATATTCATTCAGGCGAACCTTGATTGTCAGAACACACGCTTCATCTGTGTCCGATACGGCAATGTGCTCGCATCTCGCGGCTCGGTGATCCCGCTCTTCCACGACCAGATCCTCAACGGCGGCCCAGTTACCATTACTACAACAGACATGACGCGTTTCCTACTCAGTCTGGATCAGGCAGTCGACACGATCTTCGAGGCGGTAAAGTATGCACATCGCGGTGAAACCTACATCCCCCGCGTTCCCTCGGCAAAGGTGACCGATATTGCTGCCTCTCTTATTGGAGACCGTCCCATCGGGATGGTCACCACAGGCATCAGGCCTGGAGAAAAAATCCATGAAATTCTCGTCTCTGAAGAAGAGGCGCATCGTACCATACCTCGTGGCGACTACTACGCCATTCAGCCGATTTTACCTGAAATCCGTAGAGAGGCCGACTCCGGGCCGACTATCGGTAAAGAATACAGTTCGGCCGACAATCTGATGACACCGGAAGAACTGCACGGTGAACTGCACCGTCACGGGCTTCTCCTTGAGGATCTGGAATCGAATCAGGGTGAGTTGCTCAGATGAAAGTAATGACTGTTCTGGGCACCCGGCCCGAGATCATCCGCCTGAGCCGGATTATCCCGAAGCTGGACCAACTCTGTGAGCATATCCTGGTTCACACCGGGCAGAATTTCGATCCGAATTTGAGCGAGATCTTCTTTGAAGAACTCGGAATTCGATCTCCAGATTATTTCCTGGGCATCCAGGGGAGATCGTTCGGCGACCAGATCGGCCAGATAATCCGCACTTCCGAAGAGATCATGCGGTCTGAGCAACCAGACCGACTGCTCATCCTCGGTGATACAAACAGCAGTCTCTCAGCAATCGTAGCAAAGCGAATGGGGATCCCGGTTTACCACATGGAGGCAGGGAACCGATGCTATGATGATCGGGTTCCTGAAGAGGTCAATCGGCGGATCATCGACCACTCCAGCGACGTTCTACTCCCATACACCGAACGAAGCCGGGCAAACCTCGTGCGTGAAGGCATTGCGGGCGAACGAATTTATGTGACGGGAAACCCGATCAATGAAGTACTACAATACTATCAACCTTCTATCGATGCATCTGATGCCCTCGAACGACTGCACCTGAAACCCAGCGAATATTTTCTGGTTACCATGCACCGGGCCGAGAACGTCGACACAGAGTCACGCCTCTCTGCGTTGATAGCAGCGCTGGAAAGGCTCCACCAGATTTATGAAATACCCCTCATCTGCAGCCTCCACCCCCGTACGCGGGACACAATGAAGCGGTTCGGATTACAAGAGCATATCTCTCCAGGCATACAGTTCCACGATCCTTTCGGCCTCTTCGATTTCATCAGGCTCGAGCAGAACGCCCGTTGCGTACTGAGTGACAGCGGCACTGTTCAGGAGGAGTGTTGCATCTTCCACGTCCCCAATGTAACCATCCGTGACGTGACCGAACGGCCCGAAACAATCGAATGCGGCAGTAATATTCTGAGCGGAGCGGAGTGCGAAACGATTGTGCGCGCAGTCGAATGTGTGCTGTCGCAGGATCCCGACTGGGAAGTGCCGGGGGAATATATGGCGCGAGGAGTCAGCGATAAAATTGCAAAGATCATTTTGGGTTATGGCCCGGAAAGAAGGAGATGACTCACACATCAGTAAGGGACGTGCGAATCTTATGAAATTTGCCCTTGTTTCCCTTGGTTTACCTCCGTCCCAGTCCGGACAGTCGCTGGTGCTGTACCACCTGCTCAAGGACTTCAAGCCAGATCAATATTGCCTGATCACGCAAAAGAACTTCCACCTCTACGGCAGTCAGGGAAACGGTTCATCCCGCCTGCCCGGCAGGTACCACTACATCAATCCCGACTACCAGATAATCCGCGGGATGCTCAGCTTTGCATCAGCCGCACATAGTAAGGGTATCCTCAATATACTCCTGAAGATGCGGATCCACCAGTTGAGAACGATAATCCGTCAGGAAAAGTGTGAGGCCGTAGTCGCATGCACTGGGGACCTTTTCGACCCCCCCGCGGCATATCAGGTGAGCAAGTCTCTTGGAATCCCATACATCCTCTACGCGTTCGACCACTACTCCCATCAGTGGATGTCTCCTCTCCTGCATGATTTTGCTCTAAAACATGAACGGCAACTCATTCCTGGCGCAGCAGAAGTCATCGTGCCTAACGAGTTCCTCCATCAGGAGTACCGCCGGGCATATGGGGTTGAGGCGACGGTGCTGCACAATCCCTGTGATCTCTCCCAGTACAGGGCAGATCAGGGCTTTGATGGAACCGAGAGGAAAAGAGAGACAACGATACTCTACACAGGGGCAATCTATGAAGCACACTACGACGCCTTCCAAAATCTAGTCCGGGCCCTCCGCTCCCTCGACAGGCCGGAGGTCCGCCTCCATATCTACACACCGCAATCGGAATCTAAGTTGAGAGTGAATGGCATATCTGGAGGTTTCATCACATACCATAAGAACCAGCCGATATTCACGATGCCCGAGATTCAACAGAAGGCTGATATGTTATTCCTCCCACTCGCGTTCAACTCACCCTATCCGGAGATCGTGAAGACGGCATCGCCGGGAAAGATGGGCGAGCTTCTGGCTGCAAGACGTCCCGTGCTGGTGCATGCACCTGCTGACTCCTTCGTCTCGTGGTATTTTAAACAGCACTCATGCGGTCTGGTGGTCGCTGAGAACGATCCTGCCGAACTTGCAAAAGGGATCGAGGCGCTTATTGAGGATGGGGATCTCCGGCGAAATTTAAGCAAGGCCGCATATGCCCGCGCAAAAGAGGATTTTGATGATATAACCATCAAGAGAAAATTTACCAACCTACTAGCAGCTCAGTGTACCGGGTGATAGAGTGGATTACAGCGACATATACCAAAACGGCGAATACCTCCGGAGGAACCCCACATGGGACGTAGAGGATTCTCCCTGGAAGGCCAAGCAGATCCTGCGAATTCTCCAAGAACTCGACGTCCATGCACATACTATCGGCGAAGTCGGTTGTGGAGCGGGCGAGATACTGGTCAATCTGCAGAGAGCAATGAGCGAGGACTGTGTTTTCCAGGGCTACGACATCTCGCCTCAAGCGATCGAACTATGCAGGCAAAAATCAAATGAAAGGTTACATTTCATCCAGGGCGACCTACTCAAGGAGGCGGATATTCATTGGGATCTCCTCCTTGCCATTGACGTGGTCGAGCATGTCGAGGACTATCTTGGATTCATGCGAGCAGTTAAGGACAAGGCAACATACAAGGTATTTCACATCCCGCTGGAACTTTTCGTCCTTTCGGCACTTCATTCAGGGTTTTTACGGAAACAACGGCAGAACAGTGGCCACCTGCATTACTTTACGAAAGACATACTCTTGCAGGTCTTCGATGATCTTGACTATGATGTTCTCGATGCTCGCTACACGCCGGGCTTTCTGGTTTCACGCGGACATGGGTGGAAAGACGATCTTCTCCACATACCGAGGCGGATTTGTTTCCCTCTCCACAAAGACCTGACTGTGAGGATATTCGGCGGATACTCCCTGCTGGTGCTGGCACGGTAGGGACAGCCGGGCCTCCGAACGGCAGCATCTGCACAAGACCAGGTGCGACAGATATTCCGCTGAACGCCGGTCGGATCCTGGCATCCGGCATCAGCCGACGGATCAAACAGATATTATTATGCCTCAATCAATCCTATAAATACCCAGTCAAGAGCATATTTTACAACAAAATAAAGAGTCAACTTGATAAAGATCGGTAATCCGGCATTTGTATCCGATGAACTCGATGAAGCCCAGCACTTGCGGATAGATAGCATGAAGCGCAATCTCTTGATAATCACCCCCGACTACCCCGATTCGACAGACACGTATGTCGGCGGCATATTCATAAAGGACTATGTCGATGCGGTAAAGCCATTTTTTCAAGAGATCGTCGTGGTGGCGCCCGTTCTCTTCTCCGGAAGACTCATGCCGAACGACCGGCTCTGCAGGGACTACCAATATGATAACGTCTCGGTGTTCTACCCGCGCTGCCTCTTCCTCCCAAGGTGCCTCTCTCTCCCGGGCATCACGAACCGATCGAAACTGTCCTTTGACACCCGCCCCTATGTCGTGGAGCGACTGCTTGGGAAACTCGGAAAGAAGTTCGACCTTATCCACGCCCATTTTACGTGGCCGTCGGCCTACATTGGCGTGATGCTGAAGGAGAAACTGAAGATCCCGGTCATCACGACGATCCACGAGGACCCGGCATGGCTGTCCGAAGAGAACAATATGGATCACCCCCTGATCCAGAAAGCCTGGCTCAACGCGGACGCGGTGCTGAGAGCAAACACCTACGACATATCCACGCTGCAGAACTACAACGCGAACGTGTTCCGGGTCCCGAACGGGTTCTCCACCATCTTCCGCCCAATGGACCAGACGACCTGCCGAAGAACGCTCGAACTGCCGGAGGACCGACGCATCGTTCTCTCCGTCGGGAACCTAGAGACTATCAAAGGCCACCGCTACCTTCTCTCGGCGACAAAAAGCATCATTTCAGTGTATCCTGACCTGCTCTGTGTCATCGTCGGCAACGGGCCGCAGAGAGCGGCGCTGGAACAGCAGATCGCCGATGAAGGCCTGTCAGATCATGTGATGCTGGCAGGTAACAGGCCCCACACCGAGATCCCGCTCTGGATGAACGCATGCGACCTGTTTGTTCTCCCGAGTCTGAATGAGAGCTTTGGGATTGTCCAAATTGAAGCCATGGCCTGTGGAAAGCCCGTCATTGCAACGAATACCCCCGGGAGCAGGGAAATCATCGCCTCCGATAAACACGGGCTCTTCTGCCGGCCGGCAGATGAAGAGGATCTTGCAGAAAAGATCCAGATCGGGCTGCAGAAGGACTGGAACCAGAAGGAGATCCTCCAGTTCGCAAAGAAGTTTTCGTGGGAGAGAGTGGTCGGAGAGATCCTCCAGATCTACGATACCGCAATCCACGAATATTACGGATTGGGCAGAGCAACAGAAGAGATTGTTACGTCAATTCCCACCGGATCTTCAAGCCATCCCTGAACCGTTCAGGGACAGGTACGTCCTCAGCAATCTCCCTTCTATCTCCCCCAGTTGTACCGCCCAAGAACCGCTCGCCGCCCATTCTCCGCGCCGCGTCCGGGTGCTCCAGCAGGTAGATGATCGCCTCCGCGATCGCATTAGGGTCGGTCGAGTCGACCAGCACCCGGACTCTGTCTCCGCCACCACCTTCCGGATCTCTGGGAAGTCGCTTGCAACGACAGGAGACTGCAGATCATGTAGTCGAAGAGTTTGTTCGGAGGCCGATGTAGGCGTTGCAGTCTGTTTATTGTCACGAGACTCAGCCCACATCCCAACCCTAGCAACCTGGCACTTTCACATAGATACCTTTAACATTTCTTCGAAACATGCCTGCGCTTACAGGGCTACCACCACACCGGGTTGGAGTTAACCTTCCGCTCAGCCACACACAAAACATCCTTCGGGGGAGAGGATGGGCAGAAAAACGATATGCATGGTTACGACGTTTCACCGTCCGAACGACTCGCGGATATATCACAAAGAGGCCAGATCTCTCCAGGCCCGTTACGATGTAGTCATCATCGCTCCTGATGAGACGAAGCCGCGTAGCAAAGATATCACAACGGATTACGACGATGCAGGCATAAAGGTCGTCAAAATACCTAAGCCAAAGGGACTCTTGAGATCACTGACAGTCTTTCGCCGGCAGGTCCTGAGGGCGGCCGCCAAAGAGAACTGCGACGTATACCACTGCCACGAGCTCGACTCTCTGCTGATCTCGGTGATGATCAAAACGGTCCGCAAAAAGAAAGTGATCTACGACGTTCACGAGCACTGGCCGAGCGCCCTGGCGCACATGGCAGGCAGCCTGAAGCACCTCTCCTTCCTGCAGAGGAAAAGCGCATCCCGTATCATCCAGACTCTCGTCGCGCGCATCGAACGGACGCTTGCAAAGCGGACGGACGGCATCATCGTGGTCAGCGAGAGCGTGGGCGAGCGGTTCCGCGATATCGACGTCGCTACAACCGTCATCCCGAACGTCCCCCTCCGGAAGTTCAATCACAAACCCGGACTAGAGAGACTGCCGCACAACCTGGTGTACATGGGCGGCAACCTCGGCTATGTGCATGGGATCGACCTCTGCGGCGACCTTCTTTCAGCGCTGCGCGCCCGATACCCCGATGTTTCCCTGACGCTCGTCGGGAGACTCGACGACCGGGCGTCGGAACTGCCGTTCTTAAAGGATCAGGCCGAGAAGGTCGCCGTGACGGGGATGCTCCCGCTCGACCGGATGTACCAGACGATCGCTCAGGGCCAGGTGGGTCTCCTCCTCTTCCGGAACACGCACCACAACATGTACATCGGGCTTCCGAGCAAGTTGTTCGATTATATGGGGTGCGGCATCCCGGTCGTCGCAAGCGCGTTCCCCGAGATCCAGAGGGTCATCAAGGCCGCCGGGTGCGGGATCTGTGTCGATCCCGACGATAGCGATGCCATAACATCGGCGGTGCGGTATCTCCTCGACAATCCTGTCGAGGCGGAGAAGATGGGACAGAACGGGAGAGAATTCATCGATAAACGGTATAACTGGGACGCGGTCGGGCGCGATCTAAAAGATCTCTACAATCAGGTGGCGTAAGTGAGGAGATGGTCAGAGTATGAGCCTGCCGTATCCGCATGGGAGAGAAGGAGAATGCAGCGCTATGGATCTTGAGTTGAAACACTACAACCAGAAGGAGGTCTGGGAGATCTACGCGGAGAATACAACCGAGATCGC
>LSQX01065114.1_pt1 | contig 11546 bp, 11 predicted proteins | sample 654561 | NCBI WGS metagenome assembly LSQX01 (sample SAMN04489861, study PRJNA283612) | anaerobic digester metagenome | isolation source: 4 biogas reactors fed with cattle manure at either 37C or 55C with and... | place: Denmark: Kongens Lyngby | collected 2014 | reverse complement strand
ACAATCTAGCTATGCTATGAGATAGGCAGATTTGATAAAGCAGATATATAAAAGACTGGATTGCAAAAAGCTACAATCCAGTCTTTTAATATTGATTATGCCTTTAAACAACTTCAAGAGGATACAAGTTTCTGATATACTATATATGTTTCCCTAGAAAGCCTAAGGATTAAAGGCTATATATATTTGTGCTGGCTTTTTTATGGTTAGAAAGTACAAATAAAGGTTAAGTATATATTATAGCCAGCTACTAGCCTAGACGGCTTGTTTTATTTATAACGGAAGGAGACTTTAGATGCAAGGACCTCTACTAAGCATAAAGAATATCAACAAATACTATGGTGATTCACATATTTTAAAGGATGTGTCACTAGATATCAATGATGGAGAGTTCCTAACCCTATTAGGGCCTTCAGGCTGTGGCAAGACCACACTCTTAAGATGTATAGCAGGGCTAGAGAATATACAATCAGGAGATATACTGCTAAAGGGTAGATCCATCAAGAATTTAGCTCCTAATAAAAGAAGTGTAAATACAGTATTTCAGAACTATGCCTTGTTTCCTCATATGAATGTCTATGATAATGTGGCCTATGGGCCTAGGATTAAAAAGAACTTAAAGGGAGAGGCTCTTGAGGAAAAAGTAGCACAAGTATTAGAGCTAGTTCAGATGACAGGCTTTGAAAAAAGGATGCCTGACCAGCTTTCAGGAGGGCAAATGCAAAGGGTGGCTATAGCTAGGGCCTTGATAAATGAGCCTGATATCCTGCTCCTAGATGAGCCCTTAGGTGCCTTGGATCTAAAGCTTAGAAAGTACATGCAAACAGAGCTTGCCCATTTGCAAAAACGAGCAAAGACCACCTTTGTTTATGTAACCCATGACCAAGAAGAAGCACTAAACATGTCAGACCGAATAGTGGTGATTCACAAGGGGAAGATTTTGCAGCAAGGCAGTCCCAGAGAGATATACAACAATCCTAGCAATTTGTTTGTAGCTGACTTTATAGGTGACAGAAATATAATAAAGGTAAGCATAATAGACAAAGATCAAAAATACTTTACCATAAAAGTAGGAAACACCACAGTAAAGGTCAGGTACTCAAGGAGTCATACCTATGAATCAGACCAGGCTTTACTGGCAGTCCATATGGACAAGATGAAAATATCCTGCCAAAATGGAGCAAACTCTATACAAGGAGAGGTCCTGTCTATCCATTATGCTGGCTCACAGGTTAGGACAGAGCTTAGTGTAGGTGGAGAAAAGTTCACTGTAATAGAGTATCAAAATAATGACTGTGATTATAAAATTGGAGACCTAGTATTTATATCTTGGGAAGAGACTGGAGCCCTTATACTACCTATGGAGGACATAGAGGAAAGTGAAAGCTAAAGCTAAGAGTTTAAAGAAAAATGCACCTGCTATACCAATACTGGTTTGGATTGGCTTTTTGGTTGGAGTGCCCCTAATATTTGTTGTAGTGTTGAGCTTTTTGTCCAGAGACAATCTAGGAAACATTGTTTTTAAGTTTAGCCTAGACAATTACAAGCGGATGTTTGACCCAATTTATTTAAGGGTCTTTGCAAACTCCTTTTTACTAGCAATCCTAACCGGGTTTATCACCCTAATAATAGGCTATCCAGTTGCCTATTTTACAACTAGGCTAAAGGCAAAGAAACGTTCCTTTGTAACTGCCTTGATTGTACTTCCCTTTTGGGTTTCCAGTTTGCTTAGAACCTATGGCTGGGTTATTCTTTTGGGAAAGACCGGACTTATCAATAATGTTTTAGTGGGTTTAAATATAATAGATCAGCCCTTAAATATGATGTACAAGTTTTCTACCACTTTAATAGGTACTGCCTATATGCTGATTCCCTTTATGATAATTGCAGTATATAACTCGGTTGACAAGCTTGACAGGTCGCTTTTAGAGGCTTCATATGATTTAGGAGCAGGGAAATGGAAAACATTTTTCAATATTACCTTACCCCTAACTATACCAGGTATATCTGGAGGTTTTACCTTGGTCTTTATACCCTCCCTAGGAATGTTCTTTGTATCGGACCTACTAGGTGGTGGCAGAACGGTTTTCCTCGGGAATCTAATTAACACCCAAGTCACTAGAGGAAGGAATAGACCACTAGCTGCAGCCTTTTCCGTAGGAATGATTGTTTTAGTTGTGCTAGTTCTGCTTATATATAATAGGGTAACAAAGAATAAGGGAAGGGAACTGTTTTAATGGATAAGAGGGTATCTGCAATACGTACATTCTATTTGTCTTTATTTTTCATTGTATTATATATACCAGTGCTAAGTGTTATCCTATATTCATTTAATAAAAGTCCATCAACTGCTCAGTGGACAGGTTTTACACTAGACTGGTATAGGGACCTGTTCAGAGATCGGGTAATAGTAGAATCTTTGAAAATAAGTGTTCAGGTAGCAGTACTAACATCCATATTATCAGCTATTTTAGGTACAGCTACATCCATAGTATCAATGTATGTAACAAGAAAAATGGAAAAGACTATAAGAGGGATTATGCTTTTACCCTTGCTAGTACCAGAGGTTGCCCTAGGGATATCATTACTAATATTTTTTACAGCCCTAAAACTACCCTTTGGAATACTGACCTTGGTTCTTTCCCATTCACTTTTTTGTGTACCTTATGTATACATAATGGTCCAGCTAAGGTTAAAGGAAATAAATAAGTCCATTTTTGAGGCAGCAAAGGACCTAGGTGCAACAAGAGGGCAAATTATAAGAACTATCATACTGCCCCTGGTTACACCCTCGATAATAACATCATCCCTATTGGCACTTGCCATATCTTTAGATGATGTTATTATATCGACTTATATGTCAGGGCCGACTTCAACCACGCTCCCAGTCCATATTTTTTCCATGATGAGGGTTGGAGTTACCCCTAAAATAAATGCCTTGTGCACCTTGATTTTGGTAGGAACCTTTTTCATAGTTGGCCTAAGTCAATTGTTTAACAAAAAAGTATTATAGGAGGAGTATAAGTGAGTAAAAAAACACTAAGAAAAACGATAACAGCGCTTTTAGCAGCTATTTTAATAGTAGCTTTGGTAGGATGTAGTGGAAGCAAGGATGCAGGCCAGGTTAACCTTATGACCTGGGGTGGAGACTTTATTCCAAGAGAGATAATAGATGAGTTTGAAAAAGAAACCGGTATCAAGGTAAATTACAAGGAAGTAACCTCAAACGAGGATATGCAGTCTCTACTAGAGGCAAACCCAGACCAATATGATCTGGCAGTTGTTACTGATTATATGGTAGATATATTAAGGCAAAACGGGATGCTTGAAAAGCTAGACAAGAGCAAGCTAAAAAACATTGCTAATATAAATCCTGTATACCAGGGTAACTATTACGATCAAAACAACGAATATTCAATACCTTATGCAATCTCCACATCCTTTTTACTAGTTAACCCTGAGGGTGTAGCTGAGAAAGGCGCCAAGCCAATTACCGGCTATGCAGATATGTGGCAGGAGGAACTAAAGGACAGCATAGTTGTAGTAGACTGGTCAGTTGAGATAATGGGTATAGCTCTAAAGGCTTTAGGCTATGAGTACAATGAGACGGATCCAGAAAAGGTAGCACAGGCCAAGGAAAAATTATTTGCCCTAAGCGATAATATAGTTAGATTTGAGACTAATACACCAGAAGACTCCCTAGTAAACGGTGAAGCAGTAATAGGTTTTATGTATTCTAACCAGGCAGTAAAGGGCCAGGCTGCAGATAGTAAGCTAGAGCCAGTCTTTCCAGTTGAGGGCATGCCAATCTTTATAGACGGCTTTGTAATGTCAAAGGATGCTCCTAATAAGGATAACACCTACAAATTCCTTGATTTTATAATGAGACCAGAAATAGCAGCTAGGATAGCAGAGATAACTAACTTTACTACACCAAACAAGGCTGCAGAGGAATTCTTGTCCGATGAGTTCAAGAATAACCCAATGCTAAATATCCCGGACGAGGTAGCAGAAAACACAAGTTTTTATATAAATGTAGCTGATGTATTAGAAGAGTATGAGCATATCTATACAGAGTTTAAAATGCAGTAGGTAAAAATCTTTTACGCTAAGTTATACTAGTCTTTAAACAAAAGGGCTGAGCTCAAGTTCATATGAGCTCAGCCTTATCATTAGGTTTAATTAGCTTAAAGGCCAACTTTAATTAGTAATGATTATGGTCAGCCTCTTCCTTTGTCCTGTGAACAGTACCATGTGGGTGCTCTGGTGGTGCATATATGGAATATAGCTTAATAGGTACCCTGCCTGTATTAACTAGATTGTGCCAAACCCCTGCAGGTATAAAAATAGCATAGTCTTTTGAAACCTTGCGTCTATAGTCTAATCTATCCTTGTGTTTGCCCATCATTACAAGCCCTTGACCTTGCTCTATACGAATAAATTGGTCAACATCTGAGTGCATCTCTAGACCAATATCTTGACCTACACCAATACTCATAAGGGTAAGCTGGAGATGGTCTCCTGTCCATAGAGCAGTTCTAAAGTTGTTGTTCTGTAGGCTTGCCTTTTCTATATTTATTGTGAAGGGATTGGGTCCATAATCCTTTAATCTATAGGGATAATCAGGACAGCCTGTGTAATCCGGATTTACCGGTCCATAGATAGGCATATAAGTCCACCAAGGATCTGGGTAGTTATAAGGATTGTATATTGGAATATGTCCATAGTTTTGCCATTTTAAATAGTGATTACTATACATACTGACCCACCTTTTTGATAGTGTATTTACTACTATCCTATGAATTACTGGATATTTTGTTCATTTTGTTTATTTTCGATGTTGATGGGACCATGCTAATGGATAGGAAATAGCAAAATATAGTTAAGATATGGTCGGAACCATATCCCATAAAAAACCATTGCAGAGAAAATAAGAATCATAATATGATATTCATATAAGGGAAAGGAATGATTGTCATAGCAGAATACATGAAAATCAGGGGTGCCAAAGAGCACAACCTTAAAGAAATAGATATTTTAATACCAAAAAATAAAATGACTGTTATTACAGGACTAAGCGGTTCGGGGAAATCTTCGCTTGCCTTTGATACTATCTATGCAGATGGGCAAAGACGCTATCTTGAGTCCTTATCATCCTATGCTAGGCAGTTTATAGGCCAGCTAAAAAAACCTAGCGTAAACAGTATAGAGGGGATATCTCCTACCATATCTATATCTCAAAAGTCAACAAGCCATAATCCCCGTTCAACAGTTGGTACAGTTACGGAGATTTATGATTATCTTAGGCTCCTGTATGCTAGGATAGGCATACCCCATTGCCCTCAGTGCAAAGGAGAGGTAAAAAAGCAATCCATAGACCAAATTGTGGACAGTATCTTAAATCTTGAAAAGGGGACAAGGATTTACTTAATGGCCCCATTGGTTAGAGGGAGAAAGGGTCAGCATTTAGGAGTGTTTGACCAGGCGAAAAAGAAGGGCTATATTCGGGTAATGGTAGACGGAAATATATATAGGCTTGATCAAGAGATTAAGCTCGATAAAAATAAAAAGCACGATATAGACCTTATTGTAGACCGGCTTGTTATTGATTCTGCGATAAGGACTAGACTGAGTGATTCTATAGAAGATGTATTTTCCTTGTCTGGAGGGATACTCAAGCTATATATACTTGAGGGGGAGACCCTACTTTACAGTGAAGACCTTGCATGCCCTAATTGTTATATTAGTATAGATGATATTGAGCCTAGGAGTTTTTCGTTTAACAGCCCCTTTGGGGCCTGTCCTACATGTACAGGCCTAGGTTACAAGATGGAGTTTGACGTAGACCTTATGATACCCGATAAGAGCTTGAGCATAGATGAAGGGGCAATTGTCGCCTATGGTTGGCAATCAAGCAAAAAGAAAGGAAGCTTTACGCGGGCAATTTTAGATGCCTTAGCAGAAGAGTTTGACTTTAGATTAGATCTTCCCTTTGATTCTTACCCAAAGAAGATACAGGATATCATCATAAAGGGGACCGATAAAACTGTAAAGGTATACTATAGTGGACAATGGGGAGGAGACGTACACGATATAAGGTTCGCAGGCCTAATTAAAAATGTGGAAAAGCATTATAACGAAACGAGTAATGCAGAGATAAGGGCCGAATATGAAAAGTTTATGCGCTTTATTCCTTGTGCATCCTGCCATGGTCAGAGGCTAAAAAAGGAGTCCCTTTCAGTTACTATAGGAAAGACTAATATTGCAGACCTAACTGATATGTCTATCAAAGAATGTGATAGGTTTTTTGAAAACTTGAGACTTAATAGGCAAGAAGAGGCTATAGCAAAACAATTGCTTAAGGAGATAAGGCTAAGGCTTCGTTTTCTAGTGGATGTTGGTCTTGATTATCTGACCCTATCAAGGGCAGCTAATACATTATCGGGAGGAGAGATGCAAAGGATTCGTCTAGCCACCCAGATAGGTTCAGGCCTAGTAGGAGTTGACTATATATTAGATGAGCCTAGCATTGGTCTACACCAAAGGGATAACAATAGGCTAATAAAGGCCCTTCATAAAATGAGAGATCTAGGAAATACAGTTATAGTGGTTGAGCATGATGAGGAAACCATTAGGTCTGCTGATCACATTATAGATATAGGACCAGGTGCTGGAGTCCTTGGAGGTGAGGTAATAGTTGCTGGTACTGTAGAGGATATCATAAGGGATCCTAGGTCAATTACTGGTGCTTACCTAAGTGGAAGCAAGTCTATACCAATACCAAGTCAAAGGAGAAAGACAGACAAGTACCTTACCATATATGGTGCCAGGGCCAATAACCTAAAAAATATCGATGTAACCTTTAATTTAGGTGTCTTTAATTGTGTAACAGGTGTATCGGGGTCTGGTAAGAGTTCGCTAGTTAATGAGACACTCTACAAGGTCTTAACTACAAAGCTTAACCGTAAGGCCTTGCTAGCTGGAAAACATAAGAGAGTAGAGGGTATTGAGCAACTAGACAAGGTTATAGATATAGATCAAAGTCCCATAGGCAGGACACCTAGGTCAAATCCTGCCACCTATATTGGTGTTTTTGATTTAATAAGGAGCCTATACGCCTCAACTACATCAGCAAAGATCAAGGGCTATAAAAAGGGTAGGTTTAGCTTCAATGTCAAGGGTGGACGGTGCGAAGCATGTAGCGGCAATGGCATAGTCAAGGTAGAGATGCACTTTATGCCAGATGTCTATGTAGCCTGTGATGTATGTGAGGGAAAACGATATAATAGGGAGACCCTAGAGGTTAAATACAAGGGAAAGAGCATTTATGATGTCTTGGAGATGACAGTTGAGGAGGCTCTAGATTTCTTTGAAAATATCCCATCAATTCAAAGGAAGATCCAAACCCTATATGATGTGGGCCTCTCTTATATAAAATTGGGTCAGTCATCTACAACCCTATCAGGTGGGGAGGCACAGCGTATAAAGCTAGCAGCTGAGCTAAGCAAGAGAGCTACTGGGAAAACAATTTATATACTAGACGAGCCTACAACAGGCCTACACTTTGATGATGTTGACAAGCTCTTGAGTGTATTACACAGGATAGTGGATGAAGGTAATACAGTAGTTGTAATTGAACATAATCTCGATGTTATAAAAACAGCCGACCATATAATCGATTTAGGACCAGAAGGGGGAGACGAAGGGGGCAGGTTAGTGGCTACAGGGACACCTGAACAGATAAGTGCTTGTTCGGACTCCTACACAGGTATCTACCTAAAGAGGATATTAGAGGCTAACAAAGAAAGCAAAAAGTGAAAAATAATTAATCATATATTGAAATAATAATTTATTTATATTAAAATAAAGCTACTGCACTATAAGTCCTGCGGATATGGCGGAACTGGCAGACGCGCTAGATTCAGGTTCTAGTCGGAGCAATTCGGTGGAGGTTCAAGTCCTCTTATCCGCACCATAAACGGACGAAACTATGATACAATTTCGTAGTTTCGTCCGTTTTATTTTTGCCTAAAACCTCTTGCAGGACAAGGGTTTTGAAATGCGATGCACCTATGCGACCGTTATGCGGTCGCTTTTTACATTCCCCAGGGAGTGATTTCCTGGTGATACAGGTTTGCGGATAGACTTTGCGTTGATTTATACCCCAACCGTTATATGAGTAAGAGAGAACGGCTCGGAACTTGGGTGGTATCCCAGGCTCCGGGCCGTTTCTTAAATGTTCTCGGTTATTTCCATGTCGCCCTTGAAGGTGAAAACTACTGTGTCCTTATGTACCGTCACATGATCCACTGTGGCCAACCAAAGATCAGTATCAAACGCAATCGGCACTGTCTGCGTATGCTCCATCGTGGAAATGAAGGCACCGAGCCGATCCTGCTGTTCCTTCCTCCGCTGCCGCTCGTTTTCCAGGGCATCATATTTCTTCTTTAGTTTCTCGTAGTGCCAGGTGTACTGCTCATACCGCTGTAGGTACTCTGTCTGATCCTGCACCTTCAAAGCATTCTCCTCAATGCAGTGTCGCACCATATCCGCCGCCATCCGCATCTCTTCCGCAAGGGTCTGCTGTTGCCGATCCAATTCTGTGCAATCGAAAAGTTGTTTCTGTACCAGGCGGCAATCCTCCAAAATGATATCCCGTAAGGATACCACTTTGCCGAATGCCCGAAGGAACAATTCCTGGATCTGAGATTCCGTCAAGTGGGGTGTGCCGCAGCGATGGTCACCCTTGAACTTATCGCTGCATTGCCATACCACCCGGCGGTATTTATCAGTGGAGTGCCACACTTTAGAACCGTAATACCCACCGCATTCTCCGCAGAAGATCATCGAGGCAAATACGCTGTGGCAACTGTACCGCTGTTTCAGTTCCTTACGCCGAGCCATCTCTGCCTGCACCAAATCCCACTCTGTCGGCTCAATAATGGCCGGGTGGCTGTTCTGTACATAGTATTGGGGCACCTCGCCCTCGTTGGGTTTCATTTTCTTCTGCAGAAAGTCTACTGTAAAGGTTTTCTGCAGAATAGCGTCTCCCCGGTATTTCTCATTCTTCAGAATGCTCTCAATGGTGGAAACCGCCCATTTCTGCTTGCCGCCGGGTGTGGGGATGCCCTCTGCGGTGAGGGTTTTCGCAATGGCGCCGGTGGTCTTGCCTTGCATAAACAGTGCGTAGATCCGCTTTACGATTTCGGCTTCCTCCGGTACGATTTCCGGTGCGCCATCGGCACCCTTGCGGTAACCAAGGAAGGATCGGTAGGGCATCGTAACCTTGCCGTCAGCAAACCGTTTCCGCTGACCCCAGGTGACATTCTCAGAGATGGATCGGCTCTCCTCTTGTGCCAGGGAGGACATGATAGTGATTAGCAACTCACCCTTGCTGTCTAATGTCCAGATGTTTTCTTTCTCAAAATAGACCTCTACACCGGCATCCTTCAACTTGCGGACGGTGGTAAGGCTGTCCACGGTATTGCGAGCAAAGCGGCTGACCGACTTGGTCAGAATCAAATCGATCTTGCCGTCTAGAGCATCCTGGATCATGCGGTTGAAGCCGTCTCGCTTTTTGGTGTTGGTGGCGGAGATACCCTCGTCGGTGTAAACCTCCACAAACTGCCATTCCGGGTTGGATCGGATGTACCGGGAATAGTAGTCCACCTGGGCCTCGTAACTGGTTTGCTGTTCTTCGCTGTCGGTTGACACACGGGCATAACCGGCCACACGGCGTTTGTACTTGGTTGTGGTGGGGATGCCGGTGTGCTGATTCCGTGTAGCCGGGATCACCGTGATATTCTTAGCCATCCGTGCTTCTCCTCTCTAACCGCTTTCTTCTTGCGGCTTCTTTCTTCTCATCTGTCCAACTTTCCGTCCTGGAACGGTCTTGCCATCGTTTAACGCATTCTTTGCCGTCGGCATAAAGAAATACCAGTTGATTTCCATTCTCCACTCTTACTCCCGTTATTTCACCGGGAAAGGCATCCATACTGCCAAGAAGTTCTTCCACCACCGAAACGAGAGTGCTTTCCGGAATCTGCTTGGAGGCGCAGGCCGCTTTGCCCCAGGTGTTGAAAGTACCGCAAATCCAAACCGGCCCGGTCTTGGTGATTTTTCTGCGGTAGTGCTTGCCACAGCCGGCGCAGACAAGTTTCCCGGAGAAGGGATAAGAGTTAGGAGTAACGCCGGGGCGGCTGTGCTTTTCTGCCCGCCGCTTTATCTCCTCCTGCACGGCGTTAAATTGCTCCAGGGGGATGATTTCTTCATGGGCATCTGTTATGTGGTATTGCGGAAACTCCCCGTTATTTTGTCGTCGGCACTTTGTAAGGTGGTTTTCCCGGTAGGTCGTTTGGAGTAGCAAATTTCCGGTGTAGGCATAATTGCGGAGAACACGGGAAACACTGCTTTGGCTCCACGGATTTCCAAACCGGGAGGGGACACCNNAGCATCTTGGCGATGGCGATCACACCCATACTGTCCAGGTAGCTGCTGAAGATCTGCCGTACCACCGCTGCCTCTTCCGGGTGAATCACCAAAGTGCCGCTATCATAGCGGTAGCCAAGCATCGTTCCGTTCCAGGGTATTCCGTTTCTGAAATTGTGCCGTATCCGCCACTTTTGATTTTCACTGGCGGAGAGGCTTTCCTCCTGCGCGTAAGACGCCAAAATGGTGAGGATCAGTTCTCCATCTGAACTGAGGGAGTGAATATTCTGCTCTTCGAAGTAGACATCCACCCCCAGACCTTTCAGTTCCCGTACTGTTTCCAGTAAGGTGACGGTGTTCCGGGAAAACCGGGATATGCTCTTGGTGATGATCAGATCCACCTTTCCGACCCGGCAATCCGCAAGCAACCGTTGGAACTGGTCTCTTGCGTCCTTGGTGCCGGTTAACGCCTCGTCGGCATACACACCGCAGAAGATCCAACCGGGATGGCTTTGGATCATGCAGTTGTAGTAACTGACCTGGGCGGACAACGAATGGAGCATGGCATCCTTACCGGAGGACACTCTCGCGTATGCCGCCACCCTGGTCAGTTTGGGGATCGGCTGCGTCGGAAGTATGGTTCTTTCTATGACCCGTTTCATAATTTCCCTCCTTTGTATCATTAAGCGGGTAGTGTATGTTCGCTCTTATAGGGGGAAATAGCAAGTCATATCAACGGAATATACTGCACAAAGATAGGCCGTATTTACGGGCCAATATATCGCAGGCTTTACGTAGTCCGATTCCCCAAGTAATGATTTCAGAACCGTGGTGCTGACCTTGTACCGCATCAGCCGGGATAGCAGATCCTCAAGCTGTTTTCTTTCTGGCGTTGGCATAACAGAGGCAGCTGCAGTATTTCCGGTTGCGGTTACCATAGCTGACGAACTCCTTTCCACAGTGCTGACAGGACAAGGCATAAAAGGCCTGCTTGTTCACCTCATCCTGGTGGCTGTTCCAGTAGGCCATGCGGCACTGATCGTTGCAGTACTGTTTCTCTTTTCTGCCCTGGCTCTGAGGAACGGGCTGGCCACAGTGATGGCACAGAACCAATCCCG
>LSQX01013116.1_pt1 | contig 11546 bp, 3 predicted proteins | sample 654561 | NCBI WGS metagenome assembly LSQX01 (sample SAMN04489861, study PRJNA283612) | anaerobic digester metagenome | isolation source: 4 biogas reactors fed with cattle manure at either 37C or 55C with and... | place: Denmark: Kongens Lyngby | collected 2014 | reverse complement strand
CCACCTCCGCAGCCATAGCAGCCGAAGGCAGAGAAAATGTCAGACACAGGATAAGGAGGAGCGCAGAGATGACTCCCATGCTATTCTGTTTTCCTCTCATGTTATGGTTTCCTCCTTTTCCTGACAGATTTGACGACCCACCCAACCAGCGTCCGCAGGATGAGAATGGCCACCAGCACCGCCAGGCCGATAAGCAGATGGCGGTATTGAATCGGAAGCCGCATCCAAAGGGATGTTTCCACCACTTCAGGCGTTACTTCGCCCTCCTCCGGTGTGTACGGAGTTCGGGTGCCACGCACCAACAGCCGGTGTGAATTGACCCCGTAGGGGGTACAGGTCACCAGCGTCACATAATCTTCTCCCTCTGTGATCGCCAAATCCTGGGTTTCGTTGGGCAGCACCGTCTTGATCTGGTCAACCGTGTAGCACATGGTCTGATTTAAAATCTTCAGATAAAAGACGTCGCCTATCTCCAGCTGATCCAAATCGGTGAACAGGCTGCGGGAGGGGAGTCCACGGTGCCCGGAAAGAGCAGCGTGGGTGGACTCTCCGCCCACAGGGAGTGAGGTGTTCTGCAAATGGCCGACAGCCACCTGCAGAATCTCCTCGCTAGCGCCGTGGTAAATCGGGGTTGTGACATTGATGCGGGGAATGGTGATATAGCCCATCATGCCGTTCCCGCCGGGGTCCAGCAGTTCCCAGTAATCCACCAGGGAGACAGGTTCTCCATTCTCATCCGTTTGCGGCGCATCCTGACCATTTTCGGCGGCCAGCCGCCGGTTATATTCCTGTGCCTGCTCCCGAAGCGTCTCCAGCCGCTCCTGCTCCATGCGAATCACAGAGTCGTCATAGGAGGCCGTGGCCCGGCTGGAGTTGCGCTCGGCGAGATACTCGCTCAGAGAGGGGTAAATCAGGATTGCAAGACCTGCCAGGATGACCAGCCCACGGATGAACCCCCGCAGCTTGCCTTTCATTTATTCCTCTTCTTCCTTCTTTTTGCGGAGCAGCAGACCGCCAAGTACAACAGCCACACCCAGAGCGGTCAGGCCGATGGTGCCGATGCCGCCGGTCTCAGGCAGGAGAGAGCCGGACTTGTTTGCCACCTCAGCAGTAACGGTAACTGTAGTCACTGTGCCATCCATCGCTACAGTGACATCAACTGGTGCAGTCAGTTTATTATAACCATCGGGTGCTGCGGTCTCTTCCAGTTTATAGGAGCCGTTCTTCAGACCCTTGAACTCAGCTGCACCATTCTCATCAGTGGTAACCTCGGTGGCGTCAGTCTTATTCGCAACCCACTCGACCTTCGCAGCAGCGTCTTCTGTTGCTGCAGTATATTTGTAGTACATCTTGGTCGGTGTATCCTGTCCAGCTTCGACTACTTCCTTATACAGGACGAACTTAGCGTTAGCCAGCTTCTTGCTTTGGTCACCAGTTTCATGCTTGTCGATTACGATCTTCGCACTGTAGACAGTCTCCTCGTCCGGCTCAGTCGTAGTGGTGGAACCATCGGGGTTGTGGGTGTATGTCAGCTCAGCATAGTTCTTGCTGATCACAGCAACAGCTTTTTCGTTGACGGTAGCGGAATAGGTTACGGTGATGGGCTCGCCCTTTTGAGTCTGATAGTCCGTTACAGGGATTGTCAGTTCAAAGCCTGTGGTACCTTCGTCGGTCGGGGTATATTTGATGGTGCAATTTACAGTCACGTCAGTAGAGCCGATCTCGACCTTAATGTTCTTATTAAAGGTCAAGCCCTCGGACATGGTATCAGTGATCTTGTAAGTATAGGTCTTGAAGCCGGTGGTGTCGGGCACCTCGCCTGTGATAGTGTAGTTGACGGTCTGGCCGATTTCTACGTCCGCGGTGCCATTGTCAGTCTTGGCAAAAGGCACATCGTTTTTATCGCGGATTCTCACATCGGCATTGGTGGTGGTCAGATTGCAAAGCGTGCCGGTAGTGCTGGTGACGAAGTAGTAGCCAAGCGGCAAGTTCGTGGCTTTCGCCACGGTATCGCCGTCAGCAATGGTCAGAGCCGTGCCGGACTTCCCAGTTACATTCTGTTTCAACGTAGCAGAAAAGGTTGTAGCGTTGAAATTATTGTCGGTTGTGACAGTATAGGTCGTGCTGTCTCCTACCTGCTCCAGCTTCATGCCATTTTCTTCCGTTGCATAAGTACTCACGACAGCATACCACTCGCTGGTGCTGTCAATGGTGTAGGCATAGGTTTCCTTGTTTTCGTCATAGGTCACATCAAAAATCTTGTAGGCCGTATAGGTCTCACCTGCAATGGGATTGGTCACTGTGATGGAACCGGTGGTTTCGGCGGCAAACGCCGTTACGGACAGGCCCAGGACCATAACCAGGGCCAGCAGCATGGACAAAATCTTTTTTGTCTTTTTCATGGTTTTGATTTCCTTTCTTGTGATAAGTTTTGATTGCAGCGCCGAATACGGTGCTGCTGGAGTAACATCAGTTTGGCTTCGGCACCCCCTTTCCTCCGGAATCCCGGCGGCGCTTACGCGTTGCCAGAACGACCAGAAGTAATCCCAAGCCAACCGCTACATACCACCAGTCCCCGATGCCGCCGGTAAACGGCAGCTCCGGCTGATGGGTATTGGTGATCGTGGCTACAAAACCTGTAGAGTCGTAGGAAATTGTCGTGGCATAGCCATCGACCGACTTTTCCTCGACGCTATAGGAATAGTAGATAATGTTCTCGCCCGCCTGATAGGCAACCGGCAGTTTTTCAATCACCCAGCTCCAGGCGGCGGTGCCGGATTGTCCCGGTTGCTTTTCCAGGGTGAACCAGCCTTCCGCATCCGCATCCTCCACAGCGTAGGGCACATCATGTACCATTCCCTCTGCGTCGGTATAATGTTGAATAATGCGTACTGTTATAGAATCGGGACGCAATTTATCCCAGTTATTCCAGTCCTTCCAGACTTTCTGGATGGTCAGGTCAATGGTAGTCTTGCAGGGATCTACACCCTCGGCAGGCTCCGGCACCAGACTTTCATCGTTATCCCGGGTTGGGGTGCTGCGCATCAGTACCGCCTGGGCGCTGGTCACATAGACATCGATGTCCTGGGTGGCCGTCCCATTGGTCATAACGGCATCTTTCCACTGGTCAAAGGTCTGCACCTCTTGCAGATGAATCACGTCAAACCGGTTGTAGGTGACGGAGGTGCCGGTGTCGGAAACCGCTGTCCCGCCGACCTGTGCGCCGTCTTTTAACTTGGCAGTGTCCATTTCCGTGACACGGTAGACGCTATACTGGTTATTCTCTCCCTCGATGGAAGCCACCGTGTTAAAGTCATAAACCGATTTCAGGCTGGTGGTGCCGGAGAATGGCCCAACTTTTTCGGCCGTACCCCGAATCACATCGCAGTACACCATTTTGTTGTTCAGGAAACGCCCCTCGTTGTTGTAGCCCACAAAGCCACCTGCGTAGCCCTTTTCATGGGTGCCATCCTCATCGTTTCCGGCTCCGCCACCGTAGACGTCATAGCCTTTGTCAATGCCGGTGACGGTACAGCCTTCCACCTTGGTGCGGTTGGCCTTGATCAGGTTGATTTCGATAGCGGAGGTGTCCTCACCATCCAGAATCCCGTTCTCATTGCACTTCAACCGAATCTCGGAATCTCCAATGGTGACAATGGCTACGTCCGTTTCTGCCCCGGTCTCTGATGCTTTAGACAAGGCAACAGAGATTTTCAATCCGAGCAAGTTCACATACAGCAGGTCTCCATCGGAGAGGATCTTCAGCTGCGATAAGCCGCCGAGATTAATATTCAACACATTTGCCCGCTCCGCCTCTGGCAGATACAGCGCCTTGATCAGCTCATTGACGATATACAGCACGACATTTACCAAATCAGAGCTGACCTCCGCCGATGCCAGATACGCCATGGTTGCCTTGCCGACGAATCCACCCGCAATCTGGTCGCTGGTAATCTGCTTGGCCTTGTCCGCCGTGCAGGAGAGGATTCGGGACAGGTCGGCCAGACCCGCAAAGCCGCCGGCAATGGGTTCTGTGCCGCCTGTTGCCTTGACAAGATAACCCTGGGGAATACCGGTCAGAGAGCAATCCTCCACATGAGCGCCGAATATATCCAGCACACCTGCGGTAGCACCCAGCAAATCGCCCAGCACACTGGCGGAGTCCACATCCACGCCTCCGTTTTTGCCCAAATGTCCCACAAATCCGCCAGAGTAGTTGGGGGCGGTCACGGTGTTCAGATTCGTCATGGTGGAGTTGTGTATGGAACCGTTCATCATGCCGCCGCCGAAGCCGCCGGCACAGCCGTAGTAGCGGGTAGAATCCATAACCCCTTCTTTGGCCTCGCTATGAGCCGTAACGGTCACGCCCTCTAGAACGCCGGTCACATCGGCATGGTAGATATAGGTTCGGAATGCATCCAATACACTGACATTACCCAGCTTGATCAAATCCAGAATGGAGGTGGTGGTAGAGCCACCCTCCTCGCCGGTGGTGCCGGAAACATCCGCCACGCTGCCCACATCGGCCAGGCCGAAGAAGCCGCTGGCGTACAGCCCGCCGTCCACACTGCGCAGTCCGTTGACAGTCAGCTTGCTTGCGCCGTCCTCTTTCCCCAGCACCGCCGCCTCCAGGGAGCCGGCGAAACCGCCCGCACAGGTGGCATAGTCCCGGCTGTAACCCTCAACGACAAAGCCCCAGTCCGCATCGGCTGCGGAGACCTCCGCCTTGCGGATGGTGGTCATGGTAGCATCCAGCACCGAAGCAAGATCATCGACATTGCCAATTAGAGAATCCAGCAGACCCTGCAGAAGTCCGGAGCTGGCATTGGTGTTGACCTGGGCAACCGAAGCGGCGCTTGCCAGACCGACATATCCGCCTGCGGCAAGGTCGCCCTGGACACGGCGCAGCTTTGTCACATTGCAGCCGTTCGCATTTCCTTCATCTCCCCAGATTTGCCCGCCGTAGACGCTTCCTGCATAACCGCCGGCATAGCCAAAGCGGTGCGTGAGGTCATTTCCGGTGGCAGTGACGGTCAGACCTGCCCGGTAGCCCTGCACACTTCCGGATTTAATGGCCGGTACGAGGACTTCGCCCAAATTGATCAACTGACCTATGTTGAGATTCAGCCCGAGGATGCTAACAGCGCCAAAGTTCGCAAGGCCCCCGGTGAGCATCCGCCCGGCAAAACCACCGGCGCTTCCGGCTGCGCGAACCAGTTTGGCGTCTTTCGCAAGGGCGTTTGTGATTACGCCGCTGCTCATCCTGCCCACATAACCGCCGGCGTCACCGCCCTCAGTAGGAAGGTTCCCTTCATATGCGCCGCGCCCGGCTGCCACATGATAACCATAGGTGTAGCCGGCCAGCTTACCATTCAGTTCCTCCTGTGTGCTGACCGTGCCGTTTTTGGCCAGTTCCGCACCATAGCCGCCGTATTTGCCTACATATGTAACCCAGCTATTCCAGGTGTCCACATCCAGATCGGCCAGAGGCCCGCTGACCTCTGTGTTCTCCTGGGTCGGATAGACCACGCTGAGGGCACTGAGCAGGTTGCCCTCACTAATCAGCCCACCCAGAAGGCTCAGGCTTCCGCCGGAAGCCGTGTCAGCGCATTCCATATAGCCGGTATACCCACCCGCATACTCATAGCCATAAACTGAACGGATGCGGATGGCTTTGCACAGACTGGTAGGTCCGGTGTAAGCCTCCGTAGCGGCTTTCCAGGGCTTCGTATTCAGACCCCAGATGTGACCGCCCTCGTTGTGACCCACATAGCCGCCAGCCATGCCCCTTTGCACAACACTGTCAGAGGCGGAATGGGCGCGCACCGCACCGCCGCAGGGGATGCAGTCGGTGGAGCTGTTGCGGATGGTGGGTACAAAGTCTTCCACCAGTGAAACCAGAGAGTCAACATTGACCAGCTTCTTCAGGATGCCGCCCTCGCCCAGCACGCTTGCCACATCACCGGAAAGCATACTGCCTACATAACCTCCGGCGGAAATTTCACCGATGATATAGGAGAAGTTGTGGGCGTTGGAATCCTGAATGTGGCCACCTGCAATCCGTCCCGCATAGCCGCCGGACATACCGACCTTTCCGTTTGTATCTGTAGCGGTGGACAGAATTGCGTAGCCGCCCGCACCGCCATAGACATCCGAGTGCTCAATGGTGGAGACCACCACGGACAGGGCGGAGAGCAGGTCGGTCAGCTGAATGGACTCACCCAGTACATTCAGTCCGTTGCCCACAGAGGCGGCGCTGCCAATGTCCATATCTCCCACATAACCGCCAGCATAGCGACCGCCGGTAACAGCATAGGAAGAGCTTCCATCGAAATAGGAAGAAGCTTCCACTGCCTCCAGATCCTCTGGCGGCGTCACGTTTGTATGTTTCAGCCGGTTTACATCGCTGCTGGAAATCTGCGCTCCGCTGAGATACCCGGCAAAACCGCCAGCGATGCCGGAGGTGGAGTCGCCGTCCCGCAGAGCCTTTGCTTCCACGGTAAATCCGTTTTCCGAATAGACCCCCGCATAACTGACATAAGGAACATACGCCTCGATGACATTAAGCAGATCGCTGATATTGATATTCAGTCCGCTGTCACCCAAAATGGAGATTCCGCCTCCGGCGTCTGCCAGTGCGCCGGAATAGATCTTTCCGCCAAAGCCGCCGCCATAGGTCTGGCCCTTAACATAGTCGATGTTGTAAACTGAGTAAGCTCCGTTGGCGTTCCCGTCGCTGTCTTGTGTACTCGACCATACTTCATTATTTACAGTGCCGCTCTGAAGATCAGCCACGAATCCGCCCGCTACGTCTGCCTGGACGCCACCGCCATTCACATAATGGACGGTGCAGTCGGTGTAGCTGGGAATCAGATAACCCACCGCACCCAGCAGATTATCAACTCCAATCAGTTTCAGGCTTTCCGCATCCGAAACCTCCGCCAGTCCACCGGTTTCCGAGGTGCCGATGAATCCGCCCGCATAACCGCTCTCATCGGTGGCTTTGACCTCTTTCAGGTTGTAGGCATGAGAATTTTGAATGTCCGTGCTGTTGCTCTTGGCAATAAACCCAGCGGCGGTGAATTTGGAAACATTGCTGTCCGCCGTTGTGCCGGTAGCCGTAACGGTGTAACCGTCCGAAATGCCAGTCACCGTGGAGTCTTTGATTTTCACTTCCACGCCCTGACCCACGGAGAGCAGTTTGTTCACTGATAAGAGATCTAAGCCCAGCAGACTCAGGTTAATTCCGCCTGCCCCAGCCAGGTCTCCCGGCCCGGCGCAGCCCGCAAAGCCGCCTGCTTGATTCTTCGCCGTAACGGATTGAAGGGCGTCTAAGGTAACATTTGTAATCTCGCCGCCCATAGTCATGCCAAAGCCGCCGCCGGCAAAGTTCTCTCCGGCACTGACGGTATAGCCGCCCTCTACGCCGGTGACGGCAATATTCTCAGCCGTGAATCCAACGAGATTCACCAGTCCCAGTGTGCTGTCCACCAATCCCGCAGCACTTGCAGTACTGAGCAGACCCGCCACGCCGCCGGCATAACTGCCCCCGGCGCTGACGCTCTGCAAACCGGATAGCTTACAGGACCAGCTATTCCAGCCAGCCGGAACAGTGCGCATACCATATTTCCAAAGAGGTAGGTCATTCAACGTGTCAGCGGTATCATCCATGAGCTTCAAGCCGCCGCCCCAGCCTACCAGACCACCGGCGTAGTCAGCACCGGCAGAAACGGTTACGCTGCCGAACTCGATTTGGCAGCCCAGTATCGCCGAGGGCTGCACGCCAACCAAAGACAGCAACCCACTGGTATCGGTATCATCGGTTCCGCTTAACAGCCCAACCACCAGATCAGAAACTGTGCTGAGAAGGCTGCTATCTGTTTTATCATTTTTTCCCAGACTTGTTACCCAGCCAGTGCCGGCAAATCCAGCATATCCTCCTGCATAGCTGCCGGAAGCCTTGACTGCGAGGGAACTGCCAGCGAGGGAGCAATGAACACCATAACTCATCGCCATTGCACCAACAAAACCGCCCTGATAGCTGCCGCCGTCCACAATCACAGCTGAATCTGTAATTGAGCAATTCCAAAGCAAACTCTGGGGCTGAAGCACCTGCAGCAGTTCGACGCCCAGTTCTTTGAGCAGTCCCTGAATATCCGCATCCCGTTCCAGACCGGTAAATCCGCCGCCGTAGTTCGCCGCTTTTACAGTGTAGGTGCTGTTTTTAATCTGACAATTCTCGATCCAAGTGCCTACCTGCGCCCCGGCGAAGCCGCCGACACAATTGTAGCTTGCGTCTGTATGACCAACCGTTCCGGTCAGGCCGGACACGGAGCAGTCAGTAATGGTTGGGTTGATATATCCGGTGGGGATCAGGCTGTCAAGCGGCAGCGCATTTTTCAGCAGGATCGTAATCAAGTCTCCCAATCCAAGACCAGGGATAGCGTTCAGCAGCGAAGAAAGTGCATCTACAGTTATACCTAACGCTGTCGATAAGCCATCATATTGAGTTACTCCTTCGGTATAACCCACGAAACCGCCAGTATAGTCGTTCTGATTGGTCACCCGAACCGTTCCGGAGACTTGACAGTCTGTCACGGAAACGTCACCTACAACACGTCCGGCAAAAGAACCCGTAGCAAATCTGGTGGGATTATCTGCACGGGCATTCAATAGAGCAAATAAGGTGTCCTTTAGAGTGAGTTCCACACTTCCGAAGGTTAAAACACCAACCAGCAAATCCACAAGCCCGCCCACCAGCCATCCAAGGCTACTGGTTAGCGTGCTGAGGATAGTGGCGGTACTCTTTGTATCGCTGGTAGCAGTGTCCACGGTCACATTGTTCAATTCCAGGTTCGTGACATGAACCGTCCCCGCACTAATGCCAACATTACTCGTGTTGATCTCATTGGAAATCGTTGCAAAAAAGCCAATTCCGATATACTCATTCACTTCAAGCTCAGCCGTTTGATGGACATAGACATTGGAAATGATCGGCTGACGGGTTTTCGTGATTTCCGTGCTCTCTGCGTTCCACAGTGTGCTTGTACCATCGGTAATTGCTCCCACCATCTGGCCGGAAAACATGATAGGCGTCCATTTCTTAGATTCAATGGCATTCCCACTACTGTCGAAGCCGCCTAAGTCAATATCCCGGAAGATGATGTAGTTGGCATTGCTGGCATAGGTCAGGCCGGTGTCCCAAGGTGTTGTGTTGCTAAAAGTCCCTTTTTTATCCAGCTCACCTGTGCCCTGTTTGACACCGTACTTCCGCTGATCAATAACAGCAGACAATCCGCTACCATAGATAGTGTCCCCATTATTCAGCTTCTGACCGGCCTCCAAATCCGCATCGCCAGGATAAATCTGTTCCTTGCCGCTGTTGTAGATTGCAGTGATAACCTTTGTATCACTGCCGATGGCGCGAAGCTGCTGCTCGTTGCCGATGAGGATATACTGGGTACCGTCAATGGTCTTGACCACTTGGCCCGCAAAGTCCCGGCCTTCTGGATCACCCTCTGCCACCGTCATAATGCCGTTCTCCGGGATATCGGAGCAGAACTGAGCGGAGAGGACGTAGTTGTGGGATGGGCTGTAGGTCAGGTAGCTGTTCGCACTCTCGTCCTCCTGGCTGGCATAGATAAGCTGCCCCATGCCGAAAGTGTCCACCGCGCTGTCGCCGGTCATGACCGGCTGCGGTTCCTCTGCGTCCTCAAAAGCATACGACATCACCGCAAGCTGATACCGGTGGTAGACATAAATGGTATCTGTCCCGGCATCATACAGAGGCTTCTCCTCCAGGGTCTCCGCAGGTGCAATGCGTCCTGCGAAATCCTCCGGGAGCTGCCACACGGTTCCCTCCGGCAAAGGTATATCCTGCGCCAGTCGGTAGCTCCCATCCAAACTGTAGGTGACGGAATCGCCGTTTTCATCCAGAACGATCTCACCCTGCCCCAGGGTGTCCGCTTGGGCGTCCTGGTTGGTAAGACTGGCCCCGGTTCCGACCTGCAAAAGCTGGACATATGTATAAATCAGAATTGCGCCATCCTCATAAACCGGGAGGAGATTTTCTTCCGGTGCCTCCGTTTCTTCCGTAGACTGCTCCGGTTCTGTTGCAGCTTCTGTTTCGGTTTCCGGCTCTGTTGTCGCTTCTGCCTCCGACTCCGCAATCGTTGCCTCGGTTGCCTCGGTTGCTTCCGTCACAGTTTCCTCCTGCACATTCTGTATATCTTCAGTTGATAACGCGTAGGCCTGTGTCGGAATGCTTCCATAAAACAGCATCAGCATCGCCAGGAACAGCGACAACATTCGCATTTTCCTACTGAATTTCATATCCCGCCTCTCCTCTTTATTGTTATTGGACTTACAGGAGTACTCATCGTTTTTTCTGTGTCCCATAAAAAGCAGTTTGCTCCACCCGTATTTCTCACGCACTGTGATGTATATCGGCTGCAATCTACACAAAAAACCACGCAATTGTCCGAAAAAGCCACAGGCATTTCCAATAATGAAAATGACCTGGGGCTGAATTTCATGTAATCGACATTGAAGAATCTTTCCATTCTCTACTTTTATCGCCTGTTAAGACCAGTATTGACTTCAATGAGTTTTTCATACTCTCTCGATGTTTCTTTTGTCTTATCAATCATTGTGGATTGTTAACCCTAAATCGGACAGAAATTATAAGGTGCAGGTTTTCTTAAATTCGGTCGGTGACAGGTATCCCAGCGTACCGTGCAGGCGGATGTTGTTGAACCAGTGCACATAGTCCGCCAGTTCTCGCTGCAACTGCTCGAGCGTGTCAAAGCGCCGGGAGTAAACGAACTCCGCCTTGATCATCTTGAACGTTGACTCCGCTACCGCGTTGTCGTAGGGGCACCCCTTCATGCTCAAGGAGCGGCTGATCTGGAAGCTGTCGAGCAATTCGTCGATCAGGGCGTTGTCGAACTCGCTGCCCCTGTCGGTGTGGAACATCTGGATGGCGAAGAGGCTCCCTTTCACCGTTGAAAAGGCCTTGTGTACCAGATCGGCGTTTTTGTGCGCACCCGCGCTGTATCCGATGATCTCACGGGCACCGAGGTCAAGAAGGATGCAGATATACGCCCATTTCGCGCCAACCATGACATACGACAGATCGCTGACCACACAGGCCCCTGGCGCCTGATTGTTGAAATCCCGGTCAAGAAGGTTGGGGATATCCGCTTCATTGCTCTTGACAGCATGGACGCGGTACTTCTTTCGGGTATAAGCAGACACAAGCCCGCGCTTTTTCATGATCCGCCCGATCTTGCGCCGGGAAATCGTCCAGCCTTTTCGAAATAGTACACGCTTCAGTTTCCGCTGACCGTATACGCGGCGGTTCTCGTCATACGCAGTCTGAACCGCCTCTTCCAGAGCGCTTTCGTCTTCTCTACCGCGACATTCATAATAGTAAGTGCTTCGCGCAATGCCCAGACACCGGCACAGCGCTGATATTGAGTACTTGTGGGCATTGGCTCGTATCACAACTACTTTCGTGCGAATATCAGCGCCGCTTGCTTTAATAC
>LSQX01391836.1_pt1 | contig 11547 bp, 17 predicted proteins | sample 654561 | NCBI WGS metagenome assembly LSQX01 (sample SAMN04489861, study PRJNA283612) | anaerobic digester metagenome | isolation source: 4 biogas reactors fed with cattle manure at either 37C or 55C with and... | place: Denmark: Kongens Lyngby | collected 2014 | reverse complement strand
CACAATTATACGGACTCAACTGCGTCTCTCGCGGCCCGGTATGAAGGCCCGATGACCGCCTGAATAGCAGCCACTACTGCCAAACCGGGGCTGACCCTTCCCCTGCCAACCCCCAGTGCTTCGTCTAACAGATACACGTATCCAGCCGTCTTTCTATCGAAGTAATACCTCCGGTAATACTCTACATCTCCGACCAACGTAGCAATGGTGCCTTTCCGGATGTCTTTCACCACGTAACGGCTCTGGTCACGCAGCTCGAAAACGATTTGGTCCAGAACCCTCAGGGTTTCCTGCATTACCTCTATGAAAGCCACCCGAACCTTCCAAAACATCGCTAACTCCGGGTCCCTGAAGGAAATCCCGATTGTCTGGCGAATATCATTCATTGCGAGAAGCCCCCTTTGTGTTTGCGTACAACCTTAGCACTTTCGGGGTCTATGGCTTCTCGCCCTTTTTTGATTCTACAGACCCACAGAGATTTTACTGATACGCAACCTCACAATCGGGCCCGAACATTTTCGCAAGATTAGTCCAGGCATCCCGATTGTTCTTGAGCCGAAAATGCTTCTCCCTTGCTTCGTGAGAAGTCCATTCGCAGCCGTGGATATAGTCCTTGTGTATGTCAAGCCCTATGTATCTAGTCATCAACGCCACCGCCTTGTCACTGCCTTCGGCACCATGAGGTTGCATACCCTTGTCCGGGCTCCGCGGATTCATCATCCGCAGCCATATGGGCTTTGCGCAGGAGGGGGCCGACTAAACACCATTACGAGCTTTCCGGATAAAGTAAATTGGCGGCGCACCCTCCATCCTGCACTGGTGCCTCTGCTGATACCGACCATCAGAGATACGATCCCCTTTCCCACGAACCCTCGGCTGCTGGTGGGCTGGTGGGCAGGCGCCGGCTTGGCGTCAATCATACCAACACGAAGATACCGGACGGTACTCAAGATGAAAAAAGGATTCTTCCTTAATGGCGTAAAATACCGATAGTGCCACATGTTCCCATAGTTGTGAAAGGAGGTAACTCGTAATGGAGTATGAGAAGCCCATACTAGAGCCCTACTCCATAGAGGACGTTTCCCTCTGCGCCTGCGGTTGTGCCTGCAGCGGTAATGCCGGCGCCGGTGGCGGAAGCGGAGAGAACGCGAATTAACGGTGGTAGGGCTCGGGGGCAGGAGCCGTATTCCTGCGGGCGCTGATTTGGCTCGTGCCCCGAGTCAGTGGTTAATGAGTCTTGGAAGGAGAGGCTCCTGCTGATGATCGCTGTGGAAAACCTAAGTTTCGCCTACGGTTCGAAGACCGTTCTGAACGAGGTCACGTTCTCGATCCAGAGAGGACAAATCGTTGGTCTCGTCGGGCCAAACGGGGCAGGGAAGACCACTCTTGTGTGCCTGCTCCTGGGCCTGAGAAAACCTGCCACGGGTCATGTCAACGTCGGTGACCTTGATCCCGTGCGATATCCACTGGAAGTGAAAAAACGCGTCGGGGTGGTTCATCAAAACAGACAGTTCGATTGGGAACTCTCTGTATATGATAACCTCGCTATCTACGCAGCACTACACGGCCTTGTTGGCCAGCCCAAACGGGTCGCCATTGCTCACCTTCTCGAAGAGTTCGAGTTGAACGACCACATAGAGCGACCAATTCGTACGTTATCAGGTGGCGAACAGCGTCGGGTGCAGATTGCCCGTGCCCTGGTGCACCGACCGGAGGTGCTGTTGCTTGACGAGCCGGCCACTAGTCTGGATTCTCGGTGGCGCCTGCGGGTCCTTGAAATGATCCGAACTCGTGCGCGAGAGACGGGAATGACTGTACTTTGGACAAGTCATGACATGAGGGAGATTGAAGAGGTAGCCGATCGAGTCTTACTGCTTAATGGCGGACGAATCGTTGCAAACGACGCCCCCGACGTGCTCGCTAGGCGCCTCACTGGCGAACGCATCTACGTTCGTATCTCGGGGGAGGTTCCGCAACTTACTCTGCCGGGATTAATCGGAGTGTACCAGGAGGAGGAGTGGTTGGTGTTTCACGTGGATGCAGCAGAAAAGTGCTTACCGAGAATCTTGCTGGCGTTATACCAAGCTGGCTGCCAAGTTGATGCGGTCAGAACTGAGAGGGCTAGTTTAGAGAAGGCAATTCTACTGTTCAACCGGGGGATGGTACGTCTTGACGGATGTTAAGGGAGTTATTTATAGAGAAGTGCGTCTTTACTTGAAACAGCCGTTCAGTGCTCTCCTCGCTCTTGTTACCCCTCTACTGTATTTCTTTCTATTTGGAGTGGGAATGGCACGATCGGGAATAGTGGAACGTGACTACCTGCTCTTCTTTCTTCCGGGATATGCCACCCTTTCCCTTTTCTCGGCGGTCAATGGTGTAGTGCAGGGGATCTTCAATGAGCGTATCGGTGGAATGTTGAACGAACTGCTCTCTTGTCCCGTGCGCGTTGGAGCTTATGTTTTAGCCAAGTTAGTCTTTGCGGCCAGCGTAGCCGTCATGCAGACTCTCGTGCTTATCCATGGCGCGTTCCTGCTAGTTCCCGGCATAGTGTCCTCGGACATCGGTACGCGCACGGTCATACTCCTTCCCTTACTGTTTTTGGGAGCAATGCTGATTTCCAGTATGATCGCATGTATCATGGCAGGGATCACCAACATTCGAACCTTCATCGTTGTCGCGAATATCGTCAACCCTACGTTGACTTATGCGAGTTCAGTTTTCTATCCCATTGAATCCGTTCCAAGATGGCTGCAGGTGTTGGCACAGATCAATCCGCTTACGTGGTGCGTAGAGCTTGTACGGGCTGTGCTGCTGATGGAAGGAGGAATCCTTATTCCACTGGGTCGAGTGGCCGTTGGAGTGCTTATCCTGGCTCCGGCGGCCGTGGTGCTGAACCGTTGGCGAATTCTTCATACCACGTAAGGGGGGCGCACGGATGCTCGAACGAGTTGTCGTCCCAAGCCGGCTGTCGTTGATCCAGCGCGGACGACAAACGCTTGGTTACAACCCCGATCTGAACACATGGGAACGGCTTGCGGAGGATACCGCTGAGGTGCTCCGATGGCTCCGAGCTGGCCGGGAGCGTACGGGGCTGGCGCAGCATTTGGCCCGGCGCTTTGGGTACACATCAGGAGGTGCCACCGAACGGCTGGACCAGATTCTGAAATGGTGCGTACTGAGGTTTCTTCTCTATTTGGAACGGGAGCCCGTGATCCGTCCAGGTCCACCCGGCCCTCGTTCCCCTATCGCGGTGTATTGGATTGCTACACAGGCCTGTAACCTCCGATGCACCTACTGTTACCAGGAGTCGACGGTCGCACGGTCCCATGAGTTGACTACCGCAGAGGCAAAGAACCTTGTCGACCAAGTCGTCGAAACGGGCGCTAAGGTTCTCGTTATTACGGGGGGGTGAGCCGTTCCTACGGGGGGATCTCTTTGAACTCGCTTCTTACTCGCGAAGCCGGGGTCTCCGCACAAACGTTATAACCAATGGATACTACATCACCCCGAAGAACGTAAAGCAGGTCGCGGAGGTGTTCGATAGGGTCACGGTCAGTTTGGACCACGGACTCGAGGTCTACAATGACTATCACCGAGGGAAGGGTTCGTGGAAGAAAGCGGTGAGGGCTCTCGAGCTGCTAATGGAAGCAGGCGTGAGTGTTGATATCAACTCAGTTCTTTCTCGATTTGGACTACAGGATATCGAAGAACTGTTGCGTTTCATGGGCAAGTATAGAGTCGATCGACATCGGATAATGCCAATGTTTCCAATGGGGCGTGGTGCAACGGCACACGATGCCCAACTGACACCGGACGAGTTTATGGCTCTAAACGAAAGGATCTTTCGTGCCAGTGAGCGCCTCAAGGAAACGTGCAAAGTGGTGACCGAGGGATCTTACTCTACCAAGAAGAGCCGACGAGAACGCTGTGGAGCGGGTTTCAGCGAAGTCTCTGTCGATCCCGAAGGATGGGTGTATCCTTGCAGATTGCTACAATATCCCGAGTTCCGCGCGAGCAACATACGAGAGAAACCCCTAGCAGAGATCATCAAGACGGACCGAGTGATCCGTGACACTGCTTGTCTGACAGTACATACCATGCGTCCTTGCGAAAATTGCATCATTAAGTACCACTGCGGTGGCGGCTGTCGGGGCGTTCACTATTCGTTCACCGGAGAGTGTACCAGGTGGAGCCTCTTGTTTTGCTCCTTTCTCCGGCGTTCTTTCGAGGTACAGGCCTGGGTTTCGACAGGTGACCTGCCGATCGATAGGCAGAGCCATTTTTGTCTACTATCTGAATCTGTTAGTGGCAACATTACCTAACTGGTAGATGCCGGGAGGTCCAGGTATGAGAAAGCTGCGTCGCAACGAGGACGTCATCTGGGACGAGGTCGACGGTGCCACAGTTTTTTGTCACACGAGGGCTGGCGCATTTTTCCGGACGAACGAGGTCGGCCGTCTTATCTGGGAGACTGCTACGGGCAGATCCGTCGAGGAAGTAGTCAAGCGGGTCTGTGAGGCCTATCCGAATGTCAGTCCTGACCGAGTCCAGAGAGACGTCACCGACTTCATAGACGAGTTGATAAGAACCGGGCTGCTTGAGGTAGTAGATGAATAGAGGCACTTCGCGAAGGGGGAGGACCAGCTGTGTCGGTCGTCATTACGAACCGGTGCATTAACTGCGGGGCCTGTGAGTGGGAGTGCCCGAACATGGCCATATTCCCTGGCGACCCGCATCCTGTCGTCGCTCAAGACCTGTGTACTGAATGCTACGGCTTTTTTGGGGAAAGCCAGTGTATAGTAGTGTGTCCCGTCGATGCGATTTTGGTGATCCCAGAAACCACGGAGACCCTCGAAAGGCGCTTTGTCCGCACCAACCCCAACGCGAAGATTCAGGATCACTGGATCTGGCGACGTATCGGGAGGTTACGGTGATGTCGTACTCTAGTTTAATCCGNNATCCGCCGGGTGATCGAGCGCACAGGCCGATTTGAATGCCGCGCAAGTGGCCACAGCATGCTCCCGACCATTCGGGGCGGGGACATTCTTGAGGTAGTACCGGTGACAAGTAAGGAAATGCGAGTAGGTCAAATACTGCTCGTAGAACGGGGGACTCATAGTCTGGTTTGTCATCGGCTGGTGATGCGATCGGGCGACTGGCTTACTCTTGTGGGAGATGCGTGCCTATTACTCGACCCGCCTACTAGGGTTGAGAACGTACTCGGGCGAGTGATTGCGATTCATCGGAACGGAATCAGGCATCCGGTGGATGAGAGGCTCCCGTTTCCCCACACAGCAGACCCGAACGTCCCGCTGGGAACGGTGGAGTACCTACACGTCACTAATGACCCGAGCTGTTCCAATGCAGGCGAGTACGTTCTGACAATTGAAAAAGCAGTGGCCTTGTTAGAACAACGACGGAACGACGGAGTACCTATTCTCGCACTGGCCGAACAAGGTCGAGGCGACGAGCAAACCTTGCGCGCCTACGCGCAGAGTCGTGAGCGGGTTGTTGTTGTTTCAGGTGTCCTGTCGGGGTATGGCTGTAACATGCGTTACGAGATCGACCCAGCTCTTGTCACCGACGCGGTGCGGCCCAGTGCTATAAGCGCCATGCCGCGACATGTAATGGCCCAAATGCTGAAGCTATCAAGTGTGTCCTGCTTCTGACGGAAATAAAGCGAACCAGCCACCCGTGCTCCTTTCCAGGAGGTAGCCGGTCTACATAGGGTGCATAGAGCATCGGCCATGCTAACGTACGGACCTGAAGGAGTCGCGAATCGTATCCAAATGCTCCTTGATTTCTTTTAGCTTCTCAAGCAACTCCGGACGGGCAGCTACTCCCGCTTCCATCAACAGTGCTGCTGCCTCCGAACGACTCTGGCATAGTCCGCCTAACACAAGCAAGTCAATATATCGCAGCAGATCGTCATCAACACGGACCATTACTACGTTGGTACGCTTGCTATCTGCAGAGTGAATCTCTACAGTCTGATTCTGATCGCTCGTTGCGATGACGAAGCCCTTCATGCAACGTTACCTCCTTGATGTCCTTACTCGGATATCTACCAACACTATAGTTTCATCAATTACGCTGTAATGTCAAGCCCGCGAATTGCATCAGTCCGTGTCAACAGTTAGTAGGTAACTTTTGTCCTGTCAGATGTTGGCAGATGAAACATAGGCCAGTTTCCGCAAAACGTACTTGACAAACGGTGTGCTTTGGTAGGGACCACACAGCGCTGGCACCTTGGCTCGCAGCCACGCACCAATGTCCTCTGCGTGTTTGACCAGGTCTTCCGAAATATGCTGTTTGGTTCTGTCTATCAAGGCTGTTAACCTTTTGTTTACCTTCGTCACGGGTTGGCTGGCATAATCGTTTAACTCATTGTTTGCTTTTGCAGCGAGCAGCCGCGCCATCCTATCTGCGCCATCCGGGCTCCACCTGGCTCCCACTCTCTTCATCCGCCTGGCTATCCAGTGGTATATCTGTCCCTCAATCGTCCCGAGACTCGCAGCTTCATCGGAAATCTTTATCCCGTCCCAATTGTCCAAAACATACTGCCGGAAATCCTTTATGATCTTGCGCTTCCTTTGGCTCGCCCTCTTTTCGGCATCAGATAGACTTTTCTTGAGGGCCTCCAGGTCTTTTGACACGATAGCAGATGCAACAGCCTCGTAGCCTTCTTCATCGTGCCCCAGCGCTTCATGCAGCCTTTTCTTCAAGTGGAACTCGTCTAACTGATATTCCGTACCATCAAAGTACTCAACCCCGGCTTGCACCCAGGAAGCCCCGTCACCACCAATCCACACCTTCTTCAACTTCGATAGGTCCCACCGGCTACCTACTTTGGCCACCGTCTCTTCCCAGAAATCCCTCCCATCCTCGCACCCTGCCACTACTTTGCGCTCCTTAAGCCCTACCCTATCGCCCTTCTGTTCTTTGCCCTCATACACTACTCCACACTTAATCTCTTCTTTTTTCCTGCTGCTACGCTGGGCATTTACGAATACACCGTCAGCCTCGATATGTAACTTCTCAGCTGCACGCTCACCAGGAGGTACCTCTCCAAGTTCAAATACCTTCTCCCGCAATGCTTTCTGTCCCTCACGTATCCCGTTTCCAACTTCTTTCGCCGCTTCCCACACAGACATCGCGCTAACCCCCGGCGATACCTTGCTTACTATCTCTGACGCCTTCCTGAACGTTACTTCTGTTGCCAGGCTAACAAGCATTTCCTTCAAGCCCGGAGTGATCCGTTCCCTTCCGCCCATCCCTAGCGCCTCATCAAGCAAAAACCTGCTTTCACCTGTTTTCCTGTCCTTGTACAGCCGCCGCTTCATAACTACTTCACCGCAAAGCGACACCAAAGTCTTCTCCCTGAATCCCACTACCTCCAGATTCCTGTCTCGTTCCGCGAGCATCACGTCATCCAGGTCCCTCAGCACCCATTCCAGCATCATCCTCGAGACCCCGAGAGCCAGTTCGAAGACCTTCTTCTCCAGAACCGCAAAACCGGTGTAATTCCTAATTGCTTCTTCAATTCCTTGCTGCAAAAGAAGGATTGCCAAAACAGTTTGTTGAATCTTCATCCTCCGAGTCTCCTTTTTGTGAGGGCTGCCCTATTCTGAGTCTTGTTAGCAGCCCTCGTTTTCTCAACTCCCTAAAATCTGCTCTATTCGCGTTCCCCGCCCACTTTACCTACTGAAATTTTACACTGCCACTGGTTCATATCATGTGAGACACTCTTCATACTTTGTTTTTTCCAGGTATTCTACGGGGGCCAAATATCCTAGGAGACTGCTTCAAAAAGGGTGCAGTTGAAGGATTTTCGGCAGTTTTTCCAGTTCGGAGTTCTGGAAGAAACCGGATCACAGAGCTATAATGGAGATGTAGCAGGGTTTCTGCCAGAGGAGGAGATTGCGGATGATGGGACGGAGCGACTCTCAGCTGGACTTTGAGGACTCGACGGGGTGGCGGGAGCGGATTCCGCGGGAAAGTTTCTGGTGGAAGTTCAAGTTGTGGGCTGATGAGCACTTAAGGGGTGAAGACTTCAGCGACCTTTTCAGTGATGTGGGAAGGCCGTCGGTGAGTCCGGCGAGGGTCGTGAGGGGTATCCTGGTGCAGTTGGAGAAAGGTTACTCGGACAGGGAACTTGAAGAGGAGAGTGCGTTTGACGACCGGGTGAAACTAGCGCTTGGGATGAGGAGGGGCGATCCTCCGATCGATGCAACCACGCTGTGCAGGCACCGACGCAAATTGTTTTCGTCGGGGAAGGCAGAAGAATTGTTTAAGAAAGTGGTTATGTTAGGCAAGGCTGAGGGCGTGATATCGGAAGAGGTATCACTTATTGTGGACTCTTTCCTGGTGTGTGGGGCTTGCGCGAGGCAAGACACGGTGACGCTGATAAGGCGTGCAGTTTTGAGGGTGCTGAAGACTGCGGAGTTCCACGGGGTGGAACTCGGGGTAAAACTCCTCAGGGATGACTACGGGGTGAAGAAGAAACCAGCGATCAACTGGCGCGACCCCACGGAAAAGGCGCGGTTGATCGAGACCTTGGTGAAGGACGGGAGAAGCCTGGTTGAGGCGGTAGAGAAGATCTCAGGTGCCCCGGAGGAACTCAGGGAAGCTGCGCAGTTACTGAAGGTAGTGACGGAGCAGGACATCGAGGAAGATGAAAAAGGTATCAGGATAAGAGAGGGTGTAGCCAGGGACAGGGTGCTGTCGATTGTGGACCCGGAGATGCGCCACGGGAGGAAAAGCACGTCCAAGAAAGTGGACGGGTACAAAGTGCACCTGGCGGCGGGCGGAGGCGACGGGGAGTTCATCACGGCAGTGGAAGTGACAGCAGCAAACAAGGGTGAGGGTGCGGTGCTCGAGGACCTGATAGACTCGACCGAAGCGAATGGGTTGAAGGTCGACAAAGTTACTGGGGACACGGCGTACGGTGGCGGGGAAACTCGCGCCCGGGTAACGGAGAGAGGCATTGACCTGATCGCTCCTGTGCCTCCGGCGCCAAATCCTGAGGGGAGGATATCAAAGAGAGACTTCGAGATAAATGTCGAGGAAGGCTATGCCAAGTGTCCCGCGGGAGTAGTGACGAGGCACGTTGACAAGGGCAACGATGGCAGGGGGAACAGGATACCTGTGTTCAGATTCCCGGCGGAAGAGTGCAGGCGGTGTCCGATGAAGGACAGGTGTACTCCGAACAAGGACGGAAGGCGGATCAGGCTTAACAGGTATGAAGGCTTGCTGCAGGAGGCGAGGAAACGGGCAGAGACAGACGAGTTCAAAAGGCTGTACAAGAAAAGGTGCAGTATGGAACGGACCATCTGCCATGTGCAGAAACACGGTGGCGCGGCAGCCAGGTACATAGGTGCGGCAAAGACACGGTTTCAGATGCTGATGGCGGCGATCCTCCACGACATAAAGGTACTGATCAGGCCGAGGAAACCCGCGCCCAAGGCCGCACTGTCGGTCATTTGAGGTAAGCAAGTGGAAAAGATGAGGAAAATGGGCTCACCTGAGCCGAAGTAAGCCCAGCCGACTCGCTGATTACCAGAAACTCCCTGGGAATCAGGTGATTCATCCTCCACAGCACGCATTTTCGAAGCGCATTCCTAGTGCTTGGTGTGGTCTCGTTCTATTATAAACTTCCGATAGGCATTTCCGAAGAGATGGTCTCATACTATCCAGCTTGCAGTCACCGTCATAACATTCCCAGAACTCCTCTCTCGACGTCCTGTTGAATCGCTCAACTCCGCCGTTTAACTTCGGTGAGCGTGGGGGTAAGCAGAAAAACTTGATCCCAAGTTCCTTGCAGGCTTGCTCAAACTCTGCGTAGAACTCGCTACCGCCATCAGTTTGGACGGCTTTTACCTTAAACGGGCTTGTCCGTATCAATTCTTCTAAGAATTCTCGCGCGAGCGAAGCTGTGGCTGCGCTCCTCACGTCTCCGAAGCCGAATCTGGAGACTACATCTACCGCGCTGAACTGTCTGCAAGTCTTACCGGGAGCTAAGGTAATGTGAAGCGTATCTATTTCAACGATATCTCCTGGGGCTCTGGCCTCATATTCTTTCGGCTTTCTGTGGGACGTACACCCGTGGAAAGACGAAACTCTCACGCGAGCAGTCCCCGTCACAGCACCGCGTCGCTACCACAGCGCCACCTGCCCATGTGCCGGAGATAGGCTGCCCTGAAAACACCCCACCTGCATCAGGCCCAGGCCAGGGAATCCCAAGTTCGTAGCCGCTTGGGTGCCCGCAGTCAGCAGGCCCGTTGAAGGCCACGGTGTTCACGTTTATCTCGGCCAGCCCCTTGCCGAGAGGACCTGTGAGCTTGACTCCGGCCTTCTCAAAGGCTGGGAGCAGGCATCTGAAATCGGAGACTATAGCTTTATACTTGGTCTTTGGTATCGTCTTAGGACGATAGCAGTAATGTGTGTATCCCACGGCTGCGCTTAGCCTCCTTTCTACCAGTGGTAGTCAAGGAACACCGATGCATAGCCTTCTAGGCGTTTCCTTGCGTCTTCTAACGTGGTGTTGGAGATTTTGGGCGACTCATCGGGCACGCTATAGAACTGGCTCCCGATGACGTAGTCGCTGTCAACAAGAGCAATGGCCCGGTGAAGAGCAAAGGCCCAGAGGTCCACAGTTTCCCACAGTCGAAGCAAGTTCTCGTTAATGGCCAGTTCCTTTTCGGGAACTGGTATTGGAGACCAGAACAAGTCGCCGTCCCTGTTGTTCTCTCCTGGGAGCACCGTTAACACCAGAAGAGGCCCGCAAGTTTCTGGAAGTGTGTTCGGAAGACCGTCTCTATGCCCTTTACGTCCTTGCTGTCACGTGCGGTCTCCGTTTCGGCGAACTCCTCGAACTTTGCTGGAAGGATGTGGACTTTGAAGCTCGGACCTTAACGGTCAACCGCCAGCTTCAACGGGTGAACGGAACCCTCCAGTTTCAGACACTAAAGACTCCCAGGAGCAGGCGGACCATTGCCCTGCCAGAGTTAGCTGTGGCTGCATTGAAGGCACACAGGGCGCGGCAAATGGAAGAACGCTTGAAGATGGGCGAACTATGGCAGGATTTGGACCTCGTTTTTTGCAGTGAAATAGGCACGCCGCTAAACGAATCAAACGTCCGCAACAGGTCATTTTATCCGCTCTTGGAGAAAGCAGGTCTTCCCCGCATCCGGTTCCATGACCTGCGGCATACTTGCGCGACATTGCTCCTTGCGCAGGGTGTCCATCCGAAGTTTGTGCAGGAGCAGTTAGGTCACGCAAGGATTGGTGTTACCCTGGATACCTACACCCACGTAATGCCAGGCATGATGAAAGAAGTAGCAGAGAAGATGGACGATGTCTTCAGTCCAGTAAACAAAAAGCGCCGATAAGCTGAACCTTATCGGTGCTTTCTATCTATCACACAATAATTGCGTTTTTTCGTTTGCCTCTCGAATTACTGTCAGATGACTGTCAAAACCGTTCTGTCGCTTTCCGGATTTGAGCCTTATACTGGTGGACCGGATGGGAGTCGAACCCACGACCTCC
>LSQX01234385.1_pt1 | contig 11547 bp, 8 predicted proteins | sample 654561 | NCBI WGS metagenome assembly LSQX01 (sample SAMN04489861, study PRJNA283612) | anaerobic digester metagenome | isolation source: 4 biogas reactors fed with cattle manure at either 37C or 55C with and... | place: Denmark: Kongens Lyngby | collected 2014 | reverse complement strand
AAGTACTTCAGGCAAATATAGAAAAGCTTAAAAGTGAACTGGAGACAATTAAAACTAATATTGCAAACTGTAGCGTTACCTCTCCGATTGACGGATTTATTAATGTATCTACAGAAATAAATATCGGGGATTTATTGCAAAGCGGCGCTGAGATCGCTAACATCGTTCCCGAAGATGATACATCATACAAGATTCAGTTATATGTTTCCAATGCAGACATTGCAAACATTAAGGAAGGGCAGATAATAAAGTATCATTTTCTTGTATTACCATACAGACAATATGGTGAGCTAGAAGGAACCATAACTCATATCAGTACCGATGCAAAGGTAGATCAAGCATCGGGCTTAAGCTTTTACAGCGTAGAAGCCTCCGTTGAAAACAAACCTTTATATAGCTATAAAGGTATTAAATCTGAAATAAAGGTAGGTATGGAATGTGAAGCACAAATTATTGTAAAAACAAAGAAGATATTATATTACCTTCTTGAAAAAATAAATCTCAAGGACTAGACGAAGAAAGAGAGAAGGTTCAATTAGTGAAAGTGAAAAAAAAGTAAATCAAATATATTCAAAAAGCTAAACGAAATGCATATCCCTGAGCAATCGTGGATATAGGGGGAAACGCAAGAGATATTCCTTATCTTATTAGGGAACTCAGAAAATGTAATCTAATTGTAGCAACAGAGAAGGATGTTGGCGGTGAATGAATACGAATGCTTGATGCTGGATGTGTTAAAGAAATAGTGGTATTTCCAGGATATAGTAGTGTGATTTGTTTTAGTGTTAAAATGAAATGGTAAGAATAATTACATCAAAGGCAGGGGTGCTTTGGCCATATTAGCTCACAGCTCCCCTGCCTGATTTCCGGAGAATACTATTATGAGATGTAAAAGAAAAATTTACTTTAAAAAGCTTCGTCGCAAAAAAATTCGTAATTTGTTCCTGCTTGGTGTCCTCATGCCATCATCACTTGTGTTGCTTGGCTACCTAGTGGCATCCCTTATTATTTTGCCCTCTATGTCAGGATAATTTGTTTGCGGCTTATTTTGAATTTATGGACTCATCCCTTGAAAAAGGTTCATCAAAAATTGCATGGGAATAAATTTCTTGTTTCTTGCCCTCTATAAGGAACTGTACCTTTTGTACGCCCTCAAGCTCTGTCAGTGTATTAACTACTGAATATATCGCCATTCTTTCACTTGCTGTGCCACCGGGAGTGTTGTCCACATACTCCTTTGAGAAGTTTACAGTACATATACCATCTTTGGTGCTTACCGACAGTAGCTTTGACCCATCGGGTATTGCGCCCCATAGCTCATCCGTTCTCGGACCGGCCATCAGCTCAATAATGGCCTGTTCCTCCAGCAAGGCGCCTTTTGCCAACGACACCTCCCTTTTTTCACCTACCAGGTACATAGCCTGTGAATCAGAAAAATAAAGGGTTATTGTTTTGATCTCACCGGGAACAGGTTTACCTTCGTTGTCCAACACTGCAGGCACCATATCACCAAAGGGCATACCACTAGGTCCTATCATATCCTCGCCTTCAATCCTCAGGCGAACTTTGTTCACACCCTCTATTTCGGTGAGTGTATTGACGATGGATAGTCTGGAGGTGACCTCATCAAGCCCATTTGTGTTCTGAAACTCCTTTGAAAGGTCTACTATTGCTACGCCGCCCTTCATTGAAATTCCCCTGATTTCAGTACCGTTTGGTATGGGTTTTCTAAGAAGCTGAGAGTTGGGACCTTCAGCCAGTGCCAGGATGGATGCCTTCAATATGGCCCCTTCTTCCACCAGAACCTCCCTCTCCTCGGTCTTCAAAGCGCTATTGTCAATTGTTGGGAAATAAAGTGTCACTTTAATCATTTTCCCGTTAGCGCTACCGGTGTCAACATCTTGAACCACTTCTTCTCCACCGTCATCAACAGCAACCGATCCTTCATTGTCCCCTTGTGTGTTTTCTTCAGTAAACCCAGCCTCGCCGGGTGCATCTGTCTCAAGAGCTTCCTTGGCTCCACCATTGTCCAGCAGCCCGCAGGCTGTAATCGAAAATGTTAATATTATCAGTAATACTATCGTAATTAGCTTTTTCATTCTGATCCCCCGCTTCTCTTTATTGATTAATTTGCAGCGTTCGCTTGTGCTTTTTGTGTTGTTCTTTGTGCGCCGTGCTTTGCTCATTGTACGTTACGCTTTGTACTTTGCGCACCATCGGCTTTCATAACTCCTGGCGACATATGTTTAGACGGCGTGACCAGCACCAGAGTTCCCTTTACCCCACTGTAATATATTCTTTGATGCTCTCAAACCTGTTCTCCTTAATGCGGGGTACCCTCATAATATCCTCGATAACATCAAAGCCGCCATATTTATCCCTGAAGGCTATAATATCCTTGGCTGTGGCTTCACCAATGCCAGGAAGTGTATCAAGCTCATCTATTCCCGCAGTATTAATATTTACCACTACAACCTGGTCTTTGCCTTCTGCTGTATCATCACCCTTCCCCATTACATCAGCTCCGGAACCGCTGTCACGAACAATAACTGCCCCATTGCCAACACTGTTATCATCCTTTTTTGATTTTATGTACAACATCACATTTTCATTCAAGGAATAGACCATATTTATATTTTCTTCATCGGCCTCTTCTGTCAGGCCTCCTGCCTCCTTCACTGCATCACATACCAGCTGTCCCTTGTCCAAGGTGACTATTCCCGGTTTGTTGACACAACCGACTACATATATTTTAATTTTATTCTTATCAGCGTCCGAGGCTCCATTTCTTGTGTTAATAGCGTCCTGAAGCTTACCCTGCCCTGCCCCATTACCTGCTGCTGACAAGGTGGTTCCGCTAATATTCGCGGTTTGGTTACTGCCGGTGCTGTCATTTTGTCCCTGTTGTAAAGATAGCCCACTATTGCCTGACATTTCTACTGTGTCAATGCCGGATACCTGTATGCTGCCATCCCCCTTAACATCCTGGTGTTCTGCGCCTGCCTCGATGATAATGTCACTGGTGTCTCTAAAAAAAGCATACCCCACAAGCACTCCAAGTAAGGCAAGAACAGAAACCGCAATAATCACTGCCTCCTTCTTGATTTCGGCCTCTTTACCAAAAAATCGAAGCTTCATATAATCTCCTCCTATTTGTAATATTCTTCCTATTAGTGTCTTTTCCCTTTTTTTTCCATCATTTTTTTAATAATTATTAACTTTTATATAGTTCTTTTTGTTATACTTAAATTGTAAATTACTTACCCGGAGGTACAGATGAAAAGGCTGCTATCATTGGCAATGATTTTTTGCTGTTTAATAATTAGTACAAATATTGCATATGCGCAACCACCGGCCATAGAAGCTGGAGCCTATATATTGATAGATGCAAAGACAGGCGATGTCCTTTGCGAGGAAAATTCCAACGAAACTCTCTTTCCAGCAAGTACTACAAAAATAATGACAGCCATACTTGCCCTTGAGTCAGATATTGATCTCAACACAGAAGTGACTGCCAGCCAGTCGGCTATTGACGGCGTCGGACGAAACGGCAGCAATATAGGTATTATTCCCGGCGAAAAAATTCCCCTTGAAAATCTTCTTCAGGCAATGTTGATTAGTTCAGCTAATGAAGCGGCAAACATCGTTTCAGAAAGCGTTTGTGAAAGCAGTGATGAGTTCATAGCTCTTATGAATAAAAGGGCTAAAGAACTCGGCGCCACTGGAACACATTTTGAAAATCCCCACGGTTACCATAGTGCTGATCATGTCACTACTGCCTCTGATATGGCGCTCATTGCCAGCCATGCAATGACAATCCCCAAGTTTAGAGAGATTGTAGGTACACAGAGCTTTACCATTCCTGCAACAAACAAGCATACCACATGGCCTGTTTTGTCCAATTCAAATAAACTAATGATTAATGACAAAAATGAGATTTATGTAATCGACGGCATTAAAACAGGCTACACAGGTCCAGCAGGATACAATTTGGTTTCTTCCGCCACCGATACTAATGGCATGGAGCTTATTGCTGTCGTAATGAAGGTCGAAAACGAAGGTGCCCCAGAAAACGTGAGAACATACTCAAAGGAGCTTCTTGACTACGGCTTTAGTAACTTCAAAGAGGTAACTCTTATTGAAAAGGAACGTGTATATAGAAATGTAAAGGTGGAAGATGCCTCTGATATCTACGGCCTTGACCTGACAACGGAGGAAAGCCTTGTACGAGTGCTTCCAAAGGACGAAAGTAAAAGAAGCATTCAGGAAATTTCCTATGTAAATGAAAACATTTTCGCGCCAATCAACAAGGGCGATATAATTGGGTATGTAGAGTTTGTGCTGGATGGCGAATCACTAGGTAAGATCAATCTCATAGCCGCCAGGAGCATTGACTACATGCCTACCCCAGTCACACTCACCACGCTAACCTCTGATCCCAAAAAAATTACTGACAATATATATTTCCGTGTAGGCTTTTTATGCATCGGCTTCATAGCTGTTTTCTTACTTCTTCGTCTCGTTGTGAAATCTATATCCAGAAGAATCAATGCTAGAAAATATTACTAATCTGCTTTTTAATTACATTTTATCTATGTCTTCTGAAGACGCCGACCTCTACAGGTCGGCGATGAGTGAAGACGAATTAATTAACTTCCTTGGTCAGGTGGAGTTCAGTCTCCACCTGACTCCCTGAGCGAAGCGAATTGACCTGTTTACTAATAGGCATATTTTAGTATATAATGGGTTTATTGAATGAAAATTCAAATCTCATATTTTAAGGAGTGTTTGGATATGACATCAAAACCTATTCGAGAGGTCCGAAAAATAACTGATTTAAAGGATATGCTCACTCAGAGCGCAAAGCTCTATGGTGAGAAAGACGCATTTTGGCTTAAAGCTCGAGATGGTAGCTATAAAGGTATAAATTACAGCGAGTTCAAAAGGCAGGTTGATGCCCTTGGAACCGCTCTTATAAACCTTGGGCTAAAAGATAGCTCAATAGCAATCATTGGGGAGAACCGCTATGAATGGTGTCTTTCATATTTGGCTGCCGCTAACGGAACCGGCATTGCAGTTCCCTTGGATAGGGAGCTTCCACCTCCCGAGGTTGAAAATCTGCTATCCCGCTCCCATGCCAGTGCGGTTATGTATTCTGGAAAGCATGAAAAGGATATGCGCTATATTGCATCAACACTCTCTTGTGTAAAGTATTTCATAAATATGGACGCAGATGAAGATGAGAACGGCTTTCTTTCTCTAAAAAGACTCATTGAGAAGGGGCAGGAGCTTATTGCTGGAGGAGACCGCTCCTTCATCGATGCAGTCATTGACCCGAATGAGTTTGGCATACTAATTTTCACATCAGGCACCACAGATTTGGCAAAAGGAGTAATGCTTTCTCATAAAAATATTGTTACAAATGTTATGTCGGTATGCTCAGTGCTTTACATTGATGACAAGGATTCAACACTTTGCATGCTACCGTTACATCACACCTACGCCTGTACCACCAGTTTCCTACTGATGCTGTATAACGGTTGCCGTATCTCATTTATAGAAGGACTGAAGCATATAGCAAAGAACCTGAAGGAAACCAGTCCGACTATTATTCTCGCTGTACCTCTGTTATTGGAATCCATGTATAAAAAGATATGGGTCACTATTAACAAGCAAAAAAGTAAGGCGCGGACAGTGAAAATAGCACAGTTTCTAAGCAATGCCGCTATCAAGCTATTCGGGCTGGATGTCAGGAGGAAGCTTTTCAAGCAGATACACGATAATATTGGAGGCAGGCTACGGCTGATAATATCTGGAGCTGCCGCTTTAGACCCAGCAGTATCAAAGGGTTTCCGCTCATTTGGAATAGATCTGATGCAAGGTTATGGACTCACTGAATGCTCGCCTATTGTCACAGTAAACCAACTGGAAAAGAATATGGATGGCTCCATCGGAATGCCGCTACCCTGTAATGAGGTCATGGTTTACAAGCCGAATAGCGACGGCATAGGAGAGCTTATAGTACAGGGCGACAACATAATGCTGGGGTATTTTGAAAACAGTCTTGCTACTGAAAAAGTATTGAGAGACGGATGGTTTTATACCGGTGACCTTGGAAAAATGAACAAGGCTGGCTTCTTCAGCATAACAGGCAGAAAGAAAAATGTTATCGTAACTAAAAACGGAAAGAATATTTACCCTGAGGAAGTAGAAGCCTATCTGGATAAAAGCCCATACATTGCTGAAACCATGGTATATGGCAAGGACGACGAAGCCTCTGAGGAAACCTTTGTCTATGCAATGATAGTACCTGCAATGGATGCAATAAAAGAAAAGCTTGGCAAGAATGAACTGGACGAAAGCGATGTTTTTATGATCATTGATGCAGAAGTCAAAATCGTCAATAAAAATATGCCACTGTACAAGCGCATCCGTCGCTTTACCATCCGCCAGGAGGAGTTTGCCAAAACCTCCACCAAGAAGATTAAGCGATATATTGAGAAAATAGGTTGATATGAGGATGACAGAACAAAGTACTATATCCAATTAAGTAGACCGGGGATCATTTCCCCGGTCTTTTGTTGTTTTCGTCATTTATGCTATTCGCTTGTTCATTGAGTACTTAACATTATTCCTTGCACACTATGGCCTTAGGCACATACCTTGCGTTTAGACACATACCTTGCGTTTAGACACATACCTTGCGTGCTATTACCTTACAACTATGTTCACCAGTCTGCCAGGCACCGCAATTACCTTTACCACAGTAAAGCCCTCCAGCAGCGCGGTAACCTTTGGATCCTTCATCACAGCCTCCTCGGTCTGAGCTTTGTCTAGCCCTGATGGTAGCATAACCTTTTCTTTAATTTTGCCGTTGAACTGAATAACTATCTCGGTCTCATCAAGGACAAGTGCTTTCTCATCCCACTTAGGCCACTGCTGTTTAAATATAGAATAGCTCTCCCCTAGCTTCTCCCACATCTCTTCCGAAAAATGCGGCGCAAATGGAGCCATCAGCTTCAGAAGATCCTTTATCGTATCGACATACATCGGGCCGTTCTTCTGGCTTTGAGAATCATATTTATAAAGTGCATTCACCAACTCCATAAGTCTAGCTATGGAAGTATTGAACTGGAACCTTTCAGCATCATCACTTACACCCTTTATTGCCGTATTTCTGACATAGCTTAGTTCCTTTTCGGCGCTGCCGTAAATGCCCTCACCTGACTTACCAAGAGCTGCTGCTATCTCCACAAGTCTCTCTACTCTGCCGACAAATCTAGATATAGCCCTAAGACCATCATCACTCCATGGGCCTCCCTCTGTATATGCAAAGCCGAATGCCAAATACATCCTAAATACATCAGAACCGTTCTCGCTGATATAATCATCGGGTGAAACGGTATTTCCCAAGGACTTGCTCATCTTGTTGCCATCCGGCCCTAGTATGGTGCCCTGATGGACAAGGGACAAGAAAGGCTCGTCAAAGTGGAGATACCCCAAATCACGTAGAGCTTTCGTAAAAAATCTGGCATACAGCAGATGCATAGCCGCATGCTCAGCACCGCCAACATACTTGTCGACAGGCAGCATTTTATCGATCCATTCCGTGTCAAATGCTTTTTCCGAATTTTTATTATCAGGATAACGAAGGTAATACCAAGATGAGCAAACAAAGGTGTCCAGCGTATCAGAATCCCTTTTTGCCGGCTTGCCGCACTTCGGACAAGGGGCATTAATAAATTCCTCACATTTTGCCAGAGGAGATTGTCCATCGGGCTTGAATTCAACATTATATGGAAGCTCTACAGGCAGATCCTTTTCAGGTACCGCCACAGAGCCACAATCGTCGCAGTGAATTACTGGTATTGGGGTGCCCCAGTAGCGCTGTCTGGATACCAGCCAGTCCCTGAGCCTAAAATTGACCTTAAGTGCACCCTTTTGCTGCTTCTCCAGCTTCAGGACGATGCCCTTCCTTGCCTCGGCAGAGCCTGTTCCCGAGAATTCTTCACTTTGAGTAAGTGTGCCGTCCTCTACAAAGGGCAGCACATCATCAATACCTTCCCCACCTTGTATAACTCGTTTTATAGGAAGCTGGTACTTTGTTGCAAATTCAAAATCCCTTTCATCGTGGGCAGGAACAGCCATTACACAACCCGTGCCATAACCAGCCAGTACATAATCAGCTACCCAAATTGGTACCTTCTCTGCGTTAACTGGATTTATTGCATAAGCCCCTGTGAAGACTCCTGTTTTTTCCCTAGTGGTCGAAAGCCTTTCGATCTCACTGTGTTTATTGGTGGTTTCTCTATACTTTCCTACCGCAGCTTTATATTCCGGTGTCGTAATCTTGTCCACCAGCTCGTTCTCAGGAGCCAACACAACATATGTTACACCATAAAGGGTATCAGCCCTAGTTGTGAATACCTTGAAGGAAAAACTTCCATCTGCTCCTTCAAATACAAGCTCGGCTCCCTCCGACCTACCAATCCAGTTCTGCTGTATCTTCTTTGTCTTCTCAGGCCAGTCCAGTTGAGGCAAACAGTCAAGCAGTTCCTGGGCATAATCCGTTATTTTATAAAACCATTGTGTAAGATCCTTTTTGGTCACTTCATTTTTACATCTCTCACAAGTGCCGTCCTCAACCTGCTCGTTGGCTAGAACTGTTTTACAGCTGGGACACCAGTTGACTGGAGCCTTTTTTCTGTACGCCAGTCCATGTTCATACAGCTTCAGGAAAATCCACTGGGTCCATTTGTAGTATTCCGGATCACAGGTAACCACCTCGTAATTCCAATCATACGTTGCTCCCATCTTCTTAAGCTGCTCTTCCATGGTTTCTATATTTGCATATGTAGAATCCTTGGGATGGATACCGGTTTTTATGGCATAGTTCTCAGCAGGCAGTCCGAACGCATCAAAGCCCATGGGATGAAAAACATTGTATCCCTGCATACTCTTTAGCCTTGCCCAGGTATCCGTAAGCCCAAAATTATACCAATGGCCTATATGAAGGTTTGCACCTGAAGGATACGAAAACATTTCCAGGCAGTAAAGCTTTTTGTCTATCCCTTCCGGATCGAATCTGTACAAACCTGTCTCTTCCCATTTTTTTTGCCACTTCTCGTCAGTCTTTGTTGAATAAGCCACAATGAACAGCCCCTTTCAAATCGAGCAATTTAGTATCATATATTATCGTCAGGCGTCCTGAACTTTCCGTCAGACCACAGTCTTTCCAGATTGTAAAAGCCTCGGTCCTCCTCGTGGAAAATATGGATCACGACATCCCCAAAATCCAGCAGTATCCATCTGGCACTATCGTAGCCCTCCTTATGGATCAGATTCCAGCCTGCCTCACCCATCTTGTGATCAAGCTCGTCCGCTATGGCTCGAATATGGGTATTGGAGGTACCACTACAAATAATAAAATAATCTGCTAGCGTCGAAACCTCTGCTATGTCGATTACCTCGATGTTTCTCCCCTTATGGTCTTCAATAATTTCGTAAGCTTTGTCTGCAATTTCACTAATTTTCAAAGCAATCCTCCTTATAAACATCCTCATATCATGGATTGATTAAATATTATACCACTAAAGCCATTGATTTGTGAATATAAAAAATATTATGCTTTTCCATCAGCTTTACCAATTGTATTTGCGGTAGAACCTTTGCCATATTTTCAGCTACGATTTGCCGTTATATTTTTTGTCGGTTTTTCCTTCCTTTTTACCCTTTCTCAATAATTCATATACACTCATTGTAAGAAGGAACCATCCAAAAAGCCTTCTCAAATCCCCAGCCGCCATTCTGGTAGCTAGCAATGAACCAGCAAACGCCCCTGCAAGACCAAAAATAATAATTGGAACTGCCATTTTGAAATCAATACTCTTGTTTTTTATATGTATAAACAAAGCCACAATTGCTGTCGGTATAAAAAACAACAGGTTCACGCTCTGAGCTATATGCTGGGGCGGGTTTACAGCCAACACCAGCCCAGGTATCAGGACGGCTCCACCACCCATTCCCATACCGCTGATAATTCCCGCAACTACTCCTGTCAAAAAAAGAATAATCCAATTCCAGCTGTTCAACTTGTTAGCCTTTCACCGTTTCTATTTTATCTATGTCTTCAGAAGTCCCTGACCTCTCGACGATAAATGAAGACTGTGAGTTCAGTCTCTACCTGACTCCCTAAGCGAAGCAAATTGACTTGTTTTCCCTATATTATTCTCAAATTTTCTGCTTAACAAATACAATTACAAATCGTTCACATTAATTTTATCAATCAAATCTCACAAAATCATTTTAATGCCTGCAACTGCTAAAAAGACTGCAAATATCTTTCTAAGAGCCTTATCGGAAAATTTATTTAGCAGCTTCCCGCCAATATACCCACCAACTATACCTCCCAGCGTTACCCTAATGGTAAGGCCCCAATCTGCGTAACCCTTTGATATATAAAGGACTGAACTCACCAGAGTTAGTGGCAATATAACAGAAATAGCAGTAGCATGTGCCTTATGCTCGTCAGCCTTTAGAAAATGAACCATTGCAGGTACTGCTATAGTACCCCCTCCCGAACCAAAAAGCCCGTTAGCCAGTCCTGTTACAAGCCCTATAGCAACGCACATCATGATACTGGGTGCTTTTCTTTTTTGCTTCTTCGCCTTATTCCTCTTTGTTTCTTTCATCTTATCTGCCCTGTCATTCTCCCATATTTCATCCCTCATACTCACCACCCTTCTCTCCTTTACCATCAGCCATACAAGCTATATTTACTTGCACAATTACTTCATCACACCTTGCCCAAATAATAATCAGTAAATAGCTACAAATTGATTATTGTCTTCATAGGTTTTATTTATCCATATTATGAGACCACATACTCAAACAAATTATATAATTAACTGCATTTATCAAACAAATTGACTACATGGATAGTATAATGTGATAGAATTTATGTAAATCATAAAGCTTTGGAGGATACTAATTGATGAAAAAGCTCCTGTTTTGCTTACTTCTTTCTGTATTACTTTTATCTGTAATGGTCTTTTCCCAAACTGCATTGGCAGATGACAGGTATTACAGGATAACAGCTTACGATATCCAGACAGTAATAAATCCTGACGGCTCCGCTGATATCACCGAAAGGATTACTTATAGATTTACAGGCGACTTCAACGGAGTTTTGCGTGATATTGACTTTGGAGAAACAGATGGTATAGAAAATATTCAGGTCTTTGTCGAGAACCACGATCAGAGCTTGAGGGAATTTGCCTTTAACTCATCAAATCTGAATGCAGAAGGGCCATCAGGTACATATAATATTGAATATGACGGTGAAATAGCTAAATTAAAGCTTTATGAGCAAACTAGCAACTCACAAAAGGTTTTTGTATATAAGTATACCTTTAAGAATGTTGTGACAAAATACAACGACACAGCTGAATTTAACAGAAAAATAATAGATCGAAATTGGTCTGTTAATCTAAATAATATCACCATATTGATACAACTGCCTTCAGGCGCATCAAAAGATGATCTTAA
>LSQX01318870.1_pt3 | contig 11548 bp, 10 predicted proteins | sample 654561 | NCBI WGS metagenome assembly LSQX01 (sample SAMN04489861, study PRJNA283612) | anaerobic digester metagenome | isolation source: 4 biogas reactors fed with cattle manure at either 37C or 55C with and... | place: Denmark: Kongens Lyngby | collected 2014 | reverse complement strand
TTTGTGATTGCCGAAGCGGACCTGAAGCTGCGCGGCCCGGGCGACCTGGAGGGTACGCAGCAGAGTGGGGTTCCTTTCAACCTGCATATTGCCGATCTGGTGCGCGACAATGCCATCCTCTACCGTGCCCGCGAGATCGCGGAGCAGCTCATCGACGAGGACCCACATTTGGATCAGCCTCATCACAGGGTGTTGAAGCAGCAGTTGAGCCGCCTTGCCGGTAACCGGTACGATTGGGGAAGAATCAGCTGATCTGTAGATTTCTCACATCTCCGAATCCTCAAATTAACTACCCTCGGGTAATCTCCTCTTTTTCCGCATCCCAGTAGATGGTGCGTCCCTCCAGATAGGCACGGGTGCCCATATGAGCCGTGATCGCCTCCTCAAACCCCCGGTCAATGTTGCAGGAGGGCTGTTTCCCGCTGCGGATACACTCCAGCCACTCACGTAGGTGTAGATAGGTGGTGTTGTACCGTTTTCCGTCCACATAAGAGTAAAGCAGCCCCCGTTCGGCGAAATAGAGCTCTGTGGCTGAGGTGACAGCATCGATGCTCTTGCCTGGCACGTAATGGTAGAACGGTTCTCCCGGTTTAATTGTACCGTTGTCAATTTTATCCCTGTATTGTTCTGAACGTGGGTCGATGGTGACCGTGAGCGTGTTGCCCACCTCCATGGTGGCATCGTGCCCCATGATCTTACGGCTTCTGTTGAACTGGCTGGCAAGCGTGGCGGAGTAGAGCATGGTGAGCCCTTTGTCGGCGAACTCAAATGAGGTCTGCAGGACATCGGGCACCGTGCGTCCGTCACGGAAGAAATAGACACCTCCCGATGAGTTGGCAGAGGTGGGGATGCCAAGGTCCATGATCTGGTTCATGGCGTCATACTCATGTGTGAGCAGGTCGCCGCTCAGACCGGTGCTGTAATCCCACCAGCAGCGCCAGCGGAAGAATCGTTCCAGACTGAACTTGTCGCGAGGGTCGGGTCCTACATATTTCGCCACTCCGGCAGAGGTCATGTAATCCATGTATTCCTTCACCCGGTCCGGATCGCCTTCAAACTGCTGCCAGTCGATTGTTTGTGGGTTTGCATCCGGATGTATGGGATAGACCCATGCCCCGTTGGGATCGTTGCGGTTGGTCCCCGTCTCGATCAATGATACAGGGCCCAGCAACCCTTTGGTTACGATCTCCCGGGCCCTGGTATAGGCTTCCACCTGCCGGTTCTGGTGGCCCAGCTGGAAGATGATGCCGCTCTCCTTCACCGCACTGCGCAGTGCATAGGTCTCAGGGACAGTCCAGGTCATAGGTTTCTCCAGATAGACGTGCTTGCCGGCGCGGGCGGCATCGAGTGCCATGTTTCCGTGCCAGTGGTCGGGAGAAGCAATGACCACTGCATCCACATCTTCTGCGGCGAGCAAGTCGCGATAGTGGCGGTATCTTTTGGGGGTAACACCATATTGACTGTTGAGACCCTCACGGTTGATGTTCGCTCCGGCAGCAATGGCCTCCTCCGCATGTACGTCGAAGATGTCGCACACGGCAGTGATCACAATCTTCAAATCCTCCTGCTCCCTGAAATCCCGGTAGCGGTTGTCGGAGCTGTTCTGCTTGTTAGCCTGCATCAGATCTTCCACATATTGAGGCGTAGCGAACCCGAGAGCGATCATCAGTTGTTTGCCCCTAATTCCCGAACCGATGATGCCCAGACGGATGGTTTTCCCGTCGGGAGTGAGAGGTGTGAGGGGTGAGATTTCGGAGTTGAAGTGGAACATATCGGCAGAGGTGATGTTGCGCATCTCCTGTTTTCGTTTGCGATAAACGCCATACGCCATTGCACCCAGCACAGGTACCGTCGCCAGTGCCTTGATGGCATCTCTTCTGCCATGTGAAACCGGTTGTTGACTCAGATTCTCCGGGTTGTTCGTTTTTTTGTCTGGTGTGGTATCTTTTTCGCTCATTTGGATTTACTTTTAAAAATGATGCTGTCTACCCCTATTCTCATGGCTGTGGGAAAGAGAGAAAGAACAATTACAGCTCCCAACATGACCAGGTTCTTGTCTACCCACAGATAGGATCCCTCGGTGGGAAGCAGATAGGAGGCGTCCAGCAATGGGGGGTGTGACAGGTAGTAGAGTATCAGGAAAAGGGCAGCACCGACGTATCCGATTTTTTCAAACAAACCGATGATCAGGAGTATGCCGACCAGGGTAAGACCCCATATATTGATAAAATCGGCAGCTGCCATCAGACCCTGATTCTCAGCAATCGTTCGGAAGAGAGGAGCAAACACTCCTTGTGAGTCCATCAGATAGCCATAGGCCGTCCATTTGGGTGTGAAGACTTTGGCAAGTCCCTCATAGAGGAAATACCATCCGATCAATAACCTTAATGTCACGAGTCCATAAAGCTGTATGGAGGAATGGTTGTGACTGTTCTTGTGTCTCATATATTTTTTTTGATTGCGATAGAATTGTACCGACATGATTCCTCTATACCGGAAAACTGCGGCAACGTTTGTTTCATCTTGTGGTTGCAAATATGGTTTGGATGTATAACAATGTAAAGATAATGATTTTTACAAAAAAACAGTTGGATCTGCTCGACTAGTTACTGACAGCCAATCTGGTTTATTTGATTGGCCGTTCGATGAGACCCCACAAGGGATAACTGATTCTGAGAACCACCCCTCTGATCTTGTTTTCGCTGAAACTGGTGAAGATGCCTGCCCTGCCCAACCCCAGGAGACCAACGGAATAGCCCCCTTCAAAATATGGCTTTCGCTCTTCGGTGATCAGCCCATTGAGATGAACCGCTTCATCGAACAGATATGACTGAAGGAATGGCATGTGCTTTATGAAGAGATATTGTGACGTCAGATTGAGGTGGCCTGTCATCCACCAGTCACCCGATGCGGTGTAAGCAGGCAACAGACTGAAACTGTGGTTCAATTGAGTGGCCGTGAACAGCATCCGGTTGTTTCGGAAATAGTGGAGGTCGTGGGGATACAATTTCGCAGAGGAGAGAAACGATCCACCCGAGAACCGATAATCGAATGTCTCGAAGGGAGAGAGATTGATCGTGTGTGAAAGGGAGAAGGAAAGCTTGTCATACAATGGTGCCTCACTGTCTGCAAACAGATTGAATCCCTTCTCGTAGGCAAGTGCGAATGTGGGGAACCTACTCGAAGCATACTCTTTTCTGCCTTCCCTTACATAGTATCGGTAACGCGGCGTGTAGGTGAGTTGCAGCATGATTTTAGCCGCTTTATGTGGGGGATCGAGTTCGACGTCGGAGGTGTTGTTGTCGGTGACAGCATTCCCTGTGATGTGAAAGGCGGTGTGGTTGCGCACCGGCATCCGCTTCTCTATCTCAGTACCGGTATAGAGGTTCAGTCCGTTGGCAATGTCTATTGAATGATTCGCTTTCACATAGCGACTGTCATAAAAGCGAATGAAATTTTGACCCAGGCTGATGGTTGTCAGCGTGTTCATCAGTCGCGACTCCCCATTCATGCCATTCACATCACGTGTGTGATGACCGGCAGAGAGATGCAACCGTCCCAGCGACATGGGTGCATAATTGAGTGTCGCAGCCACATTCCAGAGCCATTCCTTGCGAGCGGTAGCATAATAGAGTGCGGGCGAAAAGCTGATGTTCCGGTTCTGACCGATTGCCTGATGCAGTGAGAGGGTTTGACCCAGCCAGAATCCATCCACGAAATTGTACTCTTTCATTCCACCCAGCACACCACCATAACGAAGCGAAAGGGTTGGGTTGATCTCCCATCTGCCTCCCTGTATGATCTTCCCGAATAGTCTCCCAGGATTTTCACCACCGATGGAGAGAACCAATTCATTTCTTTCTCTCCTTTCCCGCTTGATGGTGTCATTGCCGGAGAGCGAGTCTCTTCTCAGGTAGCTCTGTTGTTCATCCAACCGCAAGGGGAGCGATCGAACAGTGTGCCAATAGGTAGAATCCCTCTCCCATGCCAGTGTGTCCACCTCCATTTTTACCATCCCGATGCTTTTTATTTCCAGTGACTCCCGCTGTTTTTGTAACTCTTCCGGCTCTTTGATCCGATTCATCAACTTCGACATCCTGTAAGCCTCTCTGGTGGAGAGTTCCTCTTTCTGTGTCAGTTTTTCCAGTTCTTTTGCAGCTTTCTGTTGTTGTGGCGTTAACTGCTCAACAGGTAGCATCTCAGTTGGCCCTGATTCCTGCACAATGGCAGGTACGCGTGTTTCATCGATCTCCACCGACTGATAGGTGAGGGATGCATAATATTTCCCCGATCCCTTTACACCCATTGTATTGATTGTAATTGTCAAATCGTAGCTGGTAGGCAGGTAAACTGCCGGCTTCACCTGGTTGTAGTTGATGCAGTAGTGCATGGTTGTGCCCAATTCAGAAGCTGCCAGGTCGGCGATATAAACATTCCAGCTGTTCTCCAGGATGTAGAGATATCCGGAGAAGAGATCGGGGTTTCGCTTCCGGGGAATCACCTTTATTTTGTTGATGATCAGGTCGGACTGATATGCAACATCCTCCAGTTTGAACGCATAATAACGGAACGATCCCGGCGTGAGGGGAGAGATCCTGCCATCCATCTCGGAGTTGTAAATGCTGGTGGTCATGATGTCCAATCCCTTGGATATGTTGAGCTCGGGAGGAATGGAGCTTTTCAGTGCCACCACCTGTTGTTGGTAGGTTGCGGGAGAGGTGAAATGGACATTGTTTTGTGATTCCATCACCAACGGCTTGCCAATCAGTTCATCAATCGGCACAGCGCTGTCGTTTACTGTCATGGCATTCTTCAGTATTCCGGGTATTTTATCAATTGTCATGCTCCCCTTGATGTAGGCCTGAGACCTGTAATCCTTCACCTGATAACGATAATAGGGTGCATAGGCAATGGCTCTGCGCATGATGCGATAGGCTGGGTCTTCGCTGCCTGCATACACCTCCAACTCGTCAAGCAGGTAGGCTGTCTCCTTCATCACCACCCGGATTGTTTGATCGTGGTGATCCATGGTGATGATCTTCCGGATGCTCTCATAGCCAAGCGAACGAAATTCGAAGGTGTAGGTGCCTGGTGGCAGTGTTGTACGGAACTCGCCCCTGTTGTCGGCGGCGATACCCCGGGCAATTTCATGAATATAAAGGGTGGAGAAGGGTATCGGTTCACCCTGCTCATTCTGAATGGAGCCGATTAATTGTTGAGCCTGCAGGGATTCAAACAATGTCAGACAGTAAAAAAAGAAGAAGAGTGTACGCGCCATGTCCATTGATTTTTATCGGGTTGAGAATATATGAACAAAGATATAATGATTTTCCGAGGAAACTGCATATCACCCTCATTTGCTGTGATTTTGCGAAATGACCAAAAGCTCCTATCTTTGCAGTGATGAAAAAACTTGCAATTGTAGGATGCGGCTATCTGGCCGAAGTGGTAACTGATGCGTTGTTGAACGGATTGTTGCCGGAGTATCAACTCATTGGTGTCTATTCAAGAACAGCAGCCAAGGCGGAACGTCTGGCGGCACATATGCATACAGCGGGCAAGGTGTGTAAAGCATGCCACACGGTGGAGGAGCTGCTTGCGTTGAAGCCTGATTACCTGGTAGAGGCTGCCTCACCGGCAGCCATGAAGGAGCTGGCGCTGCCCACCCTGGAGAATGGCACATCCATTGTCACCCTGTCGATTGGTGCATTTGCCGACACTGCCTTTTATGAAAAAGTGAAAGAGACCGCCACTGCAAATGGCCAACGGGTCTATATCGCCTCCGGAGCCACCGGTGGTTTTGATGTGCTCCGTACGGCGACACTGATGGGAAACGCCAAGGCCCGGTTCTTTAACGGCAAGGGTGTAGCAGCCTTGCGGCGATCATCGCACTATACACCCGACATGGAGCAACAGGAGAAAGTGATCTTCACCGGTACGGCCAGAGAGGCGATCAACACCTTTCCCACGGGACTTAACGTGGCTGTGGCAGCTTCACTCGCCACAGTGGGGCCGGAACAGTTGCAGGTGACGATGGAGTCGACCCCTGCTTTTACCGGCGACAGGCAGCGTGTGGAGATTGAGAATGAGCAGGTATATGCAGTGGTGGATGTCTTCAGCGCCACTTCCGAAATTGCAGCCTGGTCGGTAGTGGCCACCCTGCAGAATATTGTTTCTCCTATTGTATTTTGATGCCGCTGTAATCGGTCAGGTTCTGCAACACTTTTTCACTGAGCCGATCGAATGCCTGACGGGTACGTCCGGTGGATACCCCCATGCAGCGCAGGTTCGGGTGGTTGAGCAGATGCTCCCCACCCACAGCACCCACGGTGTCGCAGAAACAGAGGTTGTCACCCTCCAGCCACTCCTGAAAAGGGGCTTCGTCCCATGCGGGTGAGAGTCCGGTGTTGAAGAGTATCTTCCTGTTGCCTAGTTTTTTGAATTGTTCCTCATGTAACAATACCGTGTTTCTGTTCAGGCAGCAACAGATAACTTCGCACTCACTGAGCAGTTGATTCAGCGGCAGGAAACGGTAACCCTTCTCGCTGGCATCCGCTTTTTCGCTGCGGGCGAAATAGCTGATCTCGGCACCAAAGAAGCGTAGTGCATCGGCGATCATGCCACCCGACTTGCCAAGTCCCACGATGCCTGCCTTCAGGCCGGTGATCTCGCGTGGCATGTCGTCCCACGACTTCTGATCAAAGCCGTGCAGCGCGCGTACCAGTTCACTGACCACATACTCCACCACCCCCTCATCACCATAATCGCGGATACCGGTAACGGTGATGCCGCGGCTGTTGGCATAATTGATGTCCACGTTGGCACTCTCAGGAGAATAGAGAGAACAGCACATGCCAATGTATTTCAGGTTGTCACATTTCTCCAGCACCTGCTTTTCGAGTCGTGAGGTATAGCTGATCAGCACCGCATCGGCATCGCCGATGCGGTTGATGATTTCTTGGTCGCTCCCCGGAATGTCGTCATAGAGAACAACTTCACGGGCAAAGCTGCCCAGTGCTTCCACTGCTGAGGGAATGAGGCCTGTTGGCTCGATGGCCACAATTTTCTGGAACATATTGTCTGAATTTGATCGGTTATCTTGATGAGATCAAATATAACACTTAATCTCCGGGTTCACAAATATCGGTCGCAAGCCTCTCAATTTATTTTCAGGGTGACACCTCCCGAAAGCCAGAAGCCGGGTTGGGGGATGTTGCCAATATCTACATGGGTTGTATTGAAGAGATTATTGGCATGTATGAATAGATCCGCACTCCTTATCCGGTACAGCGCTTTCAGGTCGAGGATTGAATATGGCTTGTATTCCACCAGTTCACCCGGTTGCCCGTCGATATATTGTATATAGCTGCCCGCCCGTTCCTGCCAGCGAAAATGCCATGAGAGAGATAGGTTTCCTATCAGTCGGTGGTTCAGAGAGGCAGTGAACTTATGCCGTAGGTGATTCAGCGTGTAGTTGGAAATCAGATTGTCATCAACCCTCTCCTGTTGCAGGTAGAGGTAACCTGTCTTGAAAGCTGTAAAGGGTTGATTCGCTCCCAGCCACTCCCTCAGGTCGAACTGCATGTTCGCTTCAAATCCCTTTTTGTGGATACGGGTGTGGTTCGTAGACTCCCACAGTGCCTCGGGTGATGATTTCACCCAGTCGATCATGTTGAGTCCTTTCATGTAGAACGCTGTAAGGTTGGCATTCACCACCGGGTGGGTGTAACGGAGTCCCGCTTCCAGTGCCTCCGACTCTTCCGCCTTCAGATTGCTGTTGCCGGCATGTGTCGCGGTGGTATAATAGAGATCGGTAAAGGTGGGCATGCGACTGGCTCTGTTCCAGGAAGCATAGAGTGTAAGCTCTCTGGTTGCCCGTAGGGAGGCGTTCAATGCGGGATAGAAATTATACTGGTCTGTAAGTGCCGTATGGTGGTGCAGCAAGCCTCCCATTGAGAAGGTGAAACGGCGGAAGATAAAATTGTGTTCCAGAAAATAGCTGATGCTGGTGCGGTTGTCCGTCTTGCTGTATTTTCCAATTGTCTCTTCCATCGGTTTGCCCAGCACACTGCTCTGGATGCCCTCGTTGCGGAACTCACCGCCGAAGCTGGTAATTCCCCACAACGATGCGTATTGCATATTGAGGTTCATTCCGAAGAGATCACTGCGGTGGTAGTTGTGGTCCTTGTACCAGTCGGGGCGATCGGGAGTACCGTCACGTATCAGTTGAAACTCGTCGTAGTGTCGACTCCAGTAGATATGGGGTGTCATTTTCAGTTTCCCGGTTGTTTCTCCCTTAAGCGATAGGAAGAGCGCCCTGGTATCATCGAACTGATTGGGGTATGCCGCACTATAGAATGTGTTTGCACCATAGGCTTTGTCGTTCAGCCCTGCCTGAAAATCGATGTGCGAGTCGTTCAGTTCAAAACGGCTTTGTAGCAATAGGTTGGAGATTTGGTAGTCGCTGTTGGGGATGTAGCCATCGCTTTGTTTATAGCCGACAGAAAGGGTGTGCAACTGCCTTTTTTTCCTGTAGGCAGCTCTTGCCTCTGCACCAAAGAGACCATGCATGCCCCCTTCCAGCTTCGCAAAAGCGTTGCTGTTACTGTCTTTTTTTGTGATGATGTTGATTCCACCGGAGAAGGCTCCGGCACCATATATCAGGGAGGAGGGTCCCTGTACAATTTCAATGCGTTCAATGTCGGAGAGGTTGATGGGGAGGTCGAAGCTGTAATGACCTGTCTGTGGGTTGGTGAGATTCACACCGTTGATGAGGATGGCTGTCTGATCGGATGATCCGCCGCGAAGAGAGATGTCCGCCTGTACGCCGTGCGGTCCGCGTTGCAGGATATCAGCACCTGCTACATGTTGCAAAAGATCTTCAATGCTCCGCACAGGAGCATGCTCAATTTCCACTGCCTGAATCACCGCAACCTGTCTTGCTGTCAGGTTGAGTGGCAGTGCTGCCTTGGAGGCTGTAACCACCACCTCATCCAGTTCAGTGGGGGCAATGGTATCGGCTGGCATTTCCAGTCGGATTGCTTCTGTCGGGTTTGCCAGCGCTGCATGGGCACTTGTCAGGGTACTACCGGCCAGTACGCCAATGGTGACCACCTTATGAAGGCTATTGAAGACACTAAAGGACTTTCGGGCAAAACGTCGGAAACGAAACGACTTCGCACTGTTGGTTGTTTGTCTGTTCATTCTTGGGTTTTTTTATTAAAAATTACCCGCCAAAGATACAAACTAAAATGTAAAAATTGAAAAATGTACATTGCCATAATGGCGACACTCGCTGAAGTGGGGGAGTTGTGAGAAGTCAAACTTGCCGGAATGCTCCATGATGAAGACACCTCCCTGTTTCACAAGCTCTTTTCGAATAATGGTCTCCGGAATGATTTCCAGTTTGGGCAGATCATATGGCGGATCGGCAAAGATCAGGTCGAACTGCTGCGAGGCATGCTGCAAGTATTTGAATACATCTGTTTTGAGTGGAAACAACTCCTTTGCACCCAGCAGCTCTTGTGTCTTGCAGATGAAATTGTAGTGGAGCTGGTTCATTTCCACGCTCACCACATAGGATGCACCGCGAGAGATCAGTTCGAAGGCAATGCTACCCGTGCCGGAGAAAAGATCCAATGCGGTAAGATCTTCCCACTCCATAAAGTTGTTGAGCACGTTGAACAGCCCCTCTTTCGCGAAATCGGTGGTGGGACGTGCTTTTAGGTTTTGTGGTACCTGTATACGCCGTGACTTGTATTTGCCGCTAATTATTCGCATAGGGTTATCAATAGATCGGTGGGTAAACGAAGCAGCAATTCCTGATCTGCGTCTACTGGAGGATTGAACTCCAACTGCTCTACATTGCGGATCAACTTGTTCAAAATCTCCACTGTTGGCTTTTGTGATGCGAAGTCACCCGACAGAAAAAGGATGTCGGCAGACTGATTTAGATTCAGTTTCTCCCAGACACTGGCAATATAAAAAGTGGTGTCATGACTGTTGTGAGCCGGGTAACTGTTGGCCAAGAGCAATGTTTCACCTGAAAAAGCGATGATTGTCATGCTCCGATCATGAAAATCAACAAAGCAACACTTTCTCTCCATTGTTGTTGCCCGCTTCCTGAAGTGTTGCATCAACGGTCTACTGTGGTGCAAGAATTGCGGATTCCACAAGTTTCGTGAAAGAAATGAGTGGAGCCCTTCTTCCATACCAAAGAGTATATGACAGGAGCCTTCCCGGAAATTGTTTGTCAGTACAGACTCATTCTCTTCCCGGTAGATGTTGAACAGGTACAACTCTTTAACCTTTTTCCTGTCGTAAAAAACTTCCGGCACCGTGGTGTAGCGGGGTGTAACCACCGTAACCGATGTCCTTTTAAAAGGCTGGCTGAAGAAGCCCAGATCGAAGATCACCTTCTTTATGTGATCGGTAGTTGAGAGTTTGTTTCCCAGCGCTGTTCCCTGATAATGAAAGACCGAAGGATCACTGCTGCTGTGGATCACAAAAGAAAATCCATCCGGCGCGAGCCGAATGGATAAATTGTATTCTTCAGAATGAGCCAGATCAATATTTTCCGGTAGAAACATAACGATTGTAGGCCTCGGAATAACGATTATTCCCAGTTACCAGCGTTGTTGTTGGCTACTTCAAGTGATCCGACCTGCATACCGGGATACTTGTTGCCCGGACGGTCAAGTACTTCCTGAATTTTCTGGTCGAGCAGTTTCTGGTCGAGATCCCCCAGATAAGTGCGGTAGTGCGTTTTTGCTTCAAATACCTGGATGGGATAACCAGAAGCAGTGATCAGTGAATCTACTGCCATTTCAAATTCAGCCCCGTTGCTGAAAGGTACGTAACGCAGTGAGTCGATACTGAAACTGCTACGGTTGGGGTAGAGTACCTGTACTGCAGGTGAGAAGATGGAATCTCTTACCAGCTGCGGTGCATTTTTTGCATCATCCCACAGTCCGGCTGCTCTGATGGCTGCTTCATTACCGGTGCGGATTATCTGCATAGCCTTTACTTCTGTCATCCCTTCTTCCAGCTGCGATTCAGTAAGGTCACCCTCTTTTATCAAGGTGGCAATTCTACCATCCTTTACAAACTGGGACAATGTGTCGAAGCTGGCAGTATATGATCCTGTCTGACCACGCAGGGCAACCTGGGCGGTGCGGATGTCAACCAGACGCTGGATAACGGCATTGTCACGCCTTGCAACCTCTGCATTAAAATCTTCCGTTCCCTTGATGCTTTGCCAGCAGATGTATGCTAAAAGAACAATGGCTAATGCTAGAAGCACTTTCATTACAACTTTCATGGACTATTCTTTTTAATATTTATACTGTAATTGGTTTGATTTCCTGATTTAAGAGTACAAATTTAGAAAAAGAAAAAGAATTGTGCTACTTTTACAGGAAAAATAACCAAAAAAAATGCTCAATCGTTTCTTTCTTGAGAAAATCAGTGACAATTTCCCATTTTCATTTACAGATGACCAATTGGCGGCCTTGGAGCATATTTCCGATTTTCTTTTTTCAGGGATGAA